>VTLG01009717.1_pt1 | contig 21006 bp, 15 predicted proteins | sample 4694571 | NCBI WGS metagenome assembly VTLG01 (sample SAMN12604809, study PRJNA352737) | marine metagenome | biome: ENVO:00000447; feature: ENVO:00000209|ENVO:00000569|ENVO:01000036; material: ENVO:00002151; isolation source: viral sequences binned using virsorter ... | reverse complement strand
TTAAGCGTTTACAGCATATTAGAGAATTTCGTAGAAATTTACCCAAAAAACAAAGTTGGGAAGAAGACCCTGAGGTATGGACTAAAGATGTATGGAAAAAGGAAATGGATAAAAAAGATAAAAGATATGTTGAAAGAGATGAGAAGGACAAACAAAAATTTAATATTATAACAAGGAATAAAAACCCCAACGAAAAAGAAAAGAAATGGTTAGAGAGTTATAAAAAAAGAGTTTCAGGCAGAGTTGGAACAAGATATGAGGATGTTGAATAAATGAAAGTCCTTTGGCAACCACATAAAGGTCAACAGACAAAGGCTCTATCACAGCCTGATTCGGTATTTGAGATAGCGTTTGGTGGTTCTAGAGGTGGTGGAAAAACTTCTGCTGGTATAGCGTGGTTATTAAAGGGTACTGAAGACCCCGGATTCACTGGGCTTGTTATACGTAGAAATCACTCTGACCTTAGACAGTGGATAGATGAAGCTAGACAGATTTACGTGCACGCTAAACTATCTGGTAAGCCCGGTGTATTTGAATTCCCATCTGGTGCTAAAATTTATACTGGTCATTTGAAAGATTCCGATGCGTATACGCAGTTTCAAGGTTGGAATATTACACGCCTATTGATTGAGGAATTAGGGCAAATACCACAAGAAGAATATTATTTAAAATTATTATCCTCTGTACGGTCAACGTGTGGCATATCTCCACAAGTATTCTGTACTATGAACCCCGGAAACGTAGGACATCAGTGGATAAAGCGTAGATGGCAGATAGGTCTAAAGGATTCTAATAAAGCCTTTAAAGACCCCGTATCAAACCGTAAACGTATATATATACCAGCTACTATTGATGATAACCCATCTTTGAAAGAATTAGACCCTGATTATGTTAATTATTTAGATTCGCTTCCAGAGCCGTTGCGTTCAATGTGGCGTATGGGTGATTGGGATGTATTTGCTGGTGCTTACTTTGCTGAGTGGAATCCAGCCTATCATATAAAGGAGGAAAAAGATGCGAGAAAATTGGGCTTCGGGAATGAGATTAACCATAGATATATTGGTTTTGATTGGGGTTACTCTGCTCCTCACTGTGCTATCTGGATTGAGGTTACTCCTAAAGGGAGGGTATTCGTTTTTGATGAGTTATATGGAAAAGAAAAACATCCGATGGAAGTCGGGGAACTTATATATAAGAAAAATTGTAGACTGGGTAAAAACATTGAGATGACGCTAGGTGACCCAAGTATGTGGATTCGTAATCCAATATCTTGGCGTAAAGAGGAAACTCAGATGTATAGTGATGCTTCTATTGCACACGCACTACAAGGTGACCAAAATCAACCTTTAGTTCCTAATCTTGCACCAGCAAATAACGATAGAATTTCTGGATGGCGTAATATGGCTCAACTTATGAAGGTTACAGATAAGCCTTCTAATTTTATTATTATTAAAAACTGTGCTCCAAATTTACAACGAACCATTCCAGAAATGATTATAGATGAGAAACGCCCAGAAGATTTAGATACAACACTAGAGGATCACGCTTGCGATGCAACTAGGTATGCACTAAGCCATACTCAAGCTCCTATGGAAGCTGTTAAAAAGAAAACTAAAGATCAAATTATGTATGAAAAACTAATCAACCCAGAACCAGATAACTGGAATTACACTTGGAAGGATTAAGATATGCCTGAATTAGATGGTAAAAAATATAAATATGATGATGAAGGTAAAGCTCAATATGCCAAAGACCTGATTAAAAAATTGAAAAAGAAAAAGAAATATGTCAAATATGAAGATGGTGATAATAATACGGATGCAATAGGCAGTGAATAAATATCCTAAAAATATCAATGTAGATGCTTATAACAGTGAAACACTGGAAAAAGTAAATAAGCTGGAAAAGATGTTTCAGTCTGCAAAAGATGCACGTAAATCTCAAGTATTACGCTGGCGTAGGAATGAAGAATTATACAATGGTCAAATGTTAAAACCATTTAATCTTCCTAAATATAAAACTCGTATTGAGCCTAACGTAATTCACAGTGTTGTAGAAACTATGTTTGCTATTCTTACAGACCGTCCAAGTAAGGTAGATATTATGCCTAGGCGTGAAGATCAGATTCCCTCTGCTATGAAAGCTCAGGAAGCTGTGGAATGGGTGATGGCTAATAAGAAAGCAGAACGCTCTATTCGTTATATGAAGCGTGATGGATTAATATATGGAAATGGTTTTTTGAAAACGTGCGTAGTAGATGGTGAGATTGAATTTATTGTTCCTGATATTTTTACAATTTTTATTGACCCACTGGCTACATCAATTGAGGATAGTAGCTGTATAATCTTCGCCACGCCTACTTATGTAGATGATATAGAATCAAAATATGGTAAAAAAGTAAATCCTGAGGGAAAGATGAATGAATATCGGTCATTCATAAAGTCGGATAAACAATACGCTACCGATAAAGTACCTGAGCTAGATACGCAGAGTTCTTTGGAGGAGGATGGAAACTCACAAGACTACAAAGGAGGTCAGGCTCTGCTTAAAGAATGCTGGTACTATGAAGGGGGTGAACTTCGTCTCGCTACATTTTGTGGCAAAGTACTCCTCCAAGACGAAAAATCCCCCTATGAGCATTTCCCTTTGGTAACATTTAAGAATTATCCATCAGCACATTCAATTTGGGGTAAAGGTGAACCTGAAGTGATTGAGTCCTTAGCAGTCGGATCAAGTATAGCTCTGAGTCAAGGTATGGATAATTTGATTTTACAAGGCAATCCAGTGGTAGTGATGTCAAAGTCTTTATCAAAGATTCCCGGTAATAGAATGACAGATAAGCCCGGACAAGTGTTATGGGTTAATAATCCATCTGAAAAAGTAGATAGAATGCCGGCTGGTAATATTTCAGCATCCACACTTCCATTTGCTCAAAGTATGATTGAATTTGCTGATATGGTATCAGGTGTACACGAAATAAGTCGTGGAATTAATCCTACGGGTGTTGTTGCATCAAGAGCAATTCAACAGTTACAGGAAGCTAGCCAACAGATTATCAGAGCTAAAGAGAAATCTATTGGTGCTGATGCAATCATAGACATTTATAAACAAACTTTAACACTACTTGCTAAAAACTATGCTGAGACGATTTCAGTTCGAAGATATGTTGAAGATGGTAGTGGTTATCAATTTGAGGATATACAGCCATATGATCTTGATCCTGATATGGACTTTAAATATAAAGAAGGTAGTTCTATGCCTGAATCAAGAGTTGGAAGATTCGATAGTGCTATTGATTTATTACAACTTGGATTATTAGATGAAGAAGGTTTTTGGCGTTGGACTCAAATGGATATTACCAAAGAAAAACTTGAAGAAATTGCTCAGGCACGTAAACAGCGTCAGGAAGCAGTTCAGCAGGAAGTAGCAACTATTTCAGAATCAACTGATGAAGATGAAATTATGGATAGCTTACTTAGATATAGAGAATTAACTGGTGGAGGTGCACAAGATGTCCAAGAAAACACTTAGGGAATGGTGTGAAAAGAATGGGTATCCCGGTGTTACTAAGGAATGTGTGATGAGTGCATTTCAATCACAAGACTCAAAAATACAAGAACTTGCAAAACGCAAAAAACTGGAAGGAATAGCAGATGGCAATAGATGAACAAAATATGATAGATGACCCTGAAAAAAGAGAAAGGCTCAAAAAGATGGTTGAGGGCTTGGACAGTAAAGGGATGGACAGGGCTATGAATGCCATTGTTAATTATGGTGGTGGTGGTAGTACCTATAAAATGTATGGTGATGTTGACCCTAAGGATATTGATTTTCAAAAAACATACAGTAAAGATGGTGTTACACTAGGTAAGGGTACTTTTGAAGGTATGGGTCATTCAGGAGCAGATGAATGGGCAAATTTACTTGTTGATACTGCTAATACAATGGGAATTACTCCACCTGAAAAGTTTTGGTTTGATGATAAGGTATACAACCTAAGTGCTGTTGAAGTACCTGTGTATTCAACTGAAGAATATACAGTGCAAGTTCCAAACCCTGCATATCAAGCTCCAGCTCCCCCTTCAAAAGAGCCTGAAAGAGACCCTGAAAGAGAGCCTGAAGCACAGTATTCACGTGATTATTTAAGATGGTTGGATTCAAATAGAATTAGGGTATCAGAAGCAGGCGATAGAAGATTACAGGAACAGTTTCAAAAAGAAACAGGAGGGAGTGCACTTGCTAGACAAGAAACTCCAAGGTTTACTCAGGATTATCTAAGGTGGGTTTCACAATTTGTAAAAGACCCTGCTATGTTTGGTGATAAAAGGTATCTTGCTGATTATGAAAGGCAGACTCGAAAAAATCCTTATGAAGCAAGTAAAGAGCCTGTAAGAGAGCCTGTGAAAGACCCTGTGAAAGACCCCGGAAAAACACCTGCTCAAGAGCCACAGTTTTTAACTGAAACACGTACACGTCAGGTTCAATCAGGAACGAAATGGCAATTGTCAGATCAGGAAAATATGCAATCAGATGTATTTTAATAAATAATAACAAGACCAACTCAGAAAGGAGCGTCTAAATGAGCAACGAATATAATAAAATAGAAATAACAGCAGATGAACATCAAGCTTTAGAAAATTTAAATGAGACCACAGAGTCTCCAATTGATGATAACGCATCAGAAACCGTTGAGGAATCAACAAAAGTCGAAGAATCGACAGAGACAACATCAGAGGAAACTTCACCTGAAGTAACTGAGCCTGAAGTTGTAGATAGCTTTGAGATAGATGGTAAGCATTTTAGCCGTGACCAAATCAAAGAGTGGCGTAACGATTCTACCAATAAAATCAATTGGCAGAAATCAAACACTGAAAAAGCTCAAGAGTTATCTAAGTGGAATAAGTTAACAGAAAGGGTTCAAAGTGATGAATCATTTAGAAACCATATAAAGGACTTTTATTTTGATAAACCTGAGGTTTTAAATAGCCTTGGTTTAGACGAGAAAATGGAAGCACCTGGACAGGTTGAATCTGCACCTAAAAATGAAAATACTGAAGTAGAGTTAAGGTTAAACGCTCTAGAACAAGTAGAAGGTGCTAGACTTATGGAACATCGTGTGGATCAGCTTGACAGCGTGTTAACTAACCTTGAAAAAGAAAATCCTGATTATCTTGGTGATGATAAGAAGGTTGCAGACTTTTTGGATTTTGCTGATGCAAATAGCACGAAGTTTGTTGAACACGGATTGCCAAATTTGGAAAGAGCATTCAAGGAATGGTCACACGGTCAGATGCAAAAAGAACTTACCCACTTAAAAAAGTTAGAAGAAAATGCAAACAGAAATACTGGGGTTATCAATACATCAGAAGCTGGTGCTAAGGACATAAAGTCTGATAAAAAAGTTACCAATTGGAAAGATGTGAAAATGGATAATCCTGAGATTTCAAAATACTTTGATAATTAATCAAAGGAAGGATGGTTAAATAAATGGCTTTAGGCACAACTGTCTCGGCTTTAACAAGAGACAAATTTATGCCCATCTTGGTTGACAACATTTTCAATAGCAACATCCTCTGTCATAAGCTATTACGCAATTCGGACAAGTTGGATGGAGGGGTAGCTATAAATGTTCCAGTTGAGGTGGCTCAAAACGCAAACAGTGGCTGGCTAGAAGCTGGTGCACTGGACACAACGGCTCAGGCTAAAACTGAGATTGCTTCGAAAGCAGTATATAGTTGGAGTACTTTGTACAATGCTGTAATTATAGATGGTGCAGAACAACATATTAATATGGGTTCTAATCAAGTTCTATCAATGTTGACTGCTAGTATGAAGAATGCTGAAAAAACAATCAAAGACGCTATAGGTAACGCTTTGTTTGATACTTCTATTGCAAGTAACGCAATCAATACTCTAAATGGATCAGGTACTTTCAATGGTACTTCAGTTCAGGTAGATGCTTTAGGGCACGATAACAGTAACGGTCTTATTCACGATTTTACAGGTAACACAGGTACAGGTTTATTTATACCTGTAGGTAAAGTTGCCGGTTCACTCGTGGGCTACGATCGTTCGTTAGCAGGCATTGATTCAGGTACTATTGGTACTAACGATTACTGGAATGCAAACTTAGGTACATTCGAGTGGGCAATTGGTACAGTCGGTGGTGCATCAGGTGGTACTGCTTTAGCAATCAATGGTTCAAATGATACTGGTGCTGTTAGCTTCGCCAATTTCTGTTCAACTACTTCGGGAGTTGCAGGGGGATTGCGGGCTATGACCCAAATGTATCAAAGTTGCTCAATTGATAACGATCAACCTGACATCATAATCACAACTCCTGTTATTTACTCAGCTTATGAAACTGCTTTGCAGGCTAATAAGAGATGGGAAGGTAACTCTGAGAGTGGTGATGCTGGATTTCAATCTTTGAGATTCAAGGGTGCTAGTGTTTATCACGATTCCAAATGTCCTGCTGGTCATATGTATTTCTTAAATTCTAAATATTTAGACTTCAAAGTTCACTCTAAGAGAAACTTTGCGTTTGAAGATTTTAGGGCTTTAGAAGCAAAAGATGCACAACAGGCTAGAATCTTCTGGATGGGTCAGTTAACAACAAGTGCTCCACGTTATCACGGATTACTTGTAGGTGGACCAACTGGTTATTAAACCTAGTTAGTTAAATCCTGATTGGGGGTGGTGAGTGAACTGGTGTTCTCCTTACCATCCCCTTGAGGGGGAAAGGAAAAATGTCATATAGTTATAATTATAATACAGGAGCAGGAACAACTGCAAACCCCGGCAACGTAAAAGTTCAAAACGTAGTGATTGGATATTATAAGCGTACTGGTAAAGTAGTTGCTGAATTTGATATTCGTGGCAAGGATTGGAATACTGCTGATAGTAATTATGTTACTGCAACCATTCGCTATAACTCTGCTGATCACGAAGTAAAAACTATAACTGTTTCAGATATGTGGAAACGTGAAAGCATTGAATGGGAAGCAGGCGTAGCTTTAAATAATCAAGATTTAGGTGATGTAGTTATCGTACTTAGAATTGATGACGAAGATGATTCAACTACTGATTATTCGGAAACTATTGGATTAGACCTTGACCCAAATGAATACAAACTAACTTTATTAAATCCACCAAGTTTTGGTGATGATGATACTCCTGATGTTGTATGGGAGTTGCAAGATTTATTTGCAGAACAAAAAATGACACCTGTGGTTACTGTGGGTGCATCTACAACAAATTCTATGACAGTAACATTTGATGATGATACAACACAAGCAGGGCTTACATCAGGATATATTAATTTAAATGGAGTAAAATATTCACAGTCGAGTCTAACTATGAACTCGGCAGATGCTGGTAAAGCATATTGGAAAAGAGCAAAGAAATTTACAATAACAGCCTCAACAATGTCTGCTGGGGATAATACATTCACGCTGGCACTTAACTGCACAGCAATATAGGAGCTATAAATGGCAAATTTAAACACAAAAACAATAAGTGATGGAGTTGGTGATATACTTGCCGTTGACGGTGGTATTACTGGATCAGCCAAACAAGTAAAAGATGGAGATGGTACAGGATGTCCAATTTATATAAAAGACACGGCAGTTGGTATCGGAGCTTCTACTCCGGGGGCAGATTTACACATAAAAGATGCTAGTGGTCAGGCAAAAGTAATTATTGACTGTGCATCCGGAAATGATTCTATTCTTGATTTTCACGAGAACGGTGCTTCAAAGGCTTATTTGATGATGGATGGAACGAATGATAATTTAGAATTTTGGGTTGGTGGTTCAGAGAGAATGCAAATAGCAAGTGATGGGAATGTTGGCATTGGCTGTGCTTCTGGTGGAGCTATGTTACAAATAGCTAAATCTGAATCCTCAGCAACTGGTGGTACAATGTTGATGCTACACAATGAAACAAGCTCAGGTGATACTAACGCAGGAATGATTCTTCGTAGAGCTCAAGGTGTAGATTTCTCACTAGAAAATAATAACGGTGATTTTTATCTCTTAGCAGGGGCTGATTTAGATACGCTTGGTCACTCAGGTGACAATTGGCTTACTGTAAAAGGCAACACAGGACTTGTTGGTCTAAACAATTCTTCACCTTCTCTTGCTAGACTGAATGTTGCACACGCAGGCGATGGTGAATACCTTTATTCAGGAAGTCACACACACGCTTCAGGAGCAAAGGGGATACATTTAAGCTTTACAGGTACTGGCTATGATATAGCTGATTATTACCTTTATTGTGGTGACGGTTCTGGTGCAAATATGGTAGTTGGTGGAAATGGTCGAGTAGGAATAGGTGTTAGTGACCCTGATGAAATGCTCGAAGTAAAAACAGGTTCAGCAGATACAGGGATTAATATAAATGGTGGGGCTTCTAAGAGTGCTTTTATTACTTTTAGAAAAGCAGACACAGAGTTTTGGTGGATAGGGAATGACCATAGCAATTCAGATAGATTTTATATTAAAGATGGTAGTGGTGATGGAGCTTATTTAGCACAAAATTCTACAGCTACACCGGGATGGACTGGCACATCTGATTTGAATTTAAAGACAGATATATCTGTTATTTCAGATGCCTTATCCAAAGTGAATAAAATTCGTGGTGTAAATTTTAAATGGAAAAAATATAAATCTGATGGTTCTTCTCCTAATACAAAAAGAGATGTAAACAGAATAGGAGTAATAGCTCAAGAAATAAATGAGGTATTACCTGAAGCAGTTGATTCCTCTGTTAGTGGTGAATGGGGGGTAGCATATACTGGAATTATACCTCTGCTTATTGAAGCAGTAAAGGAACTATCAGCAAAAGTAAAAGTGTTAGAAAACAAATAAGGAGAAATATGAAGTTCAAAAATAAACAAAAAGCACCTGAAGCACCAGCTCCAAAAGTATTAACGGAGCAAGCGTTACAGGAGCAACTTAGTAACTTGAATAAACAGCTTGTTGATTCGCAGACTAAAACTGTGATGATTCAAGGAGCTATTCAGGCAATAACCCTTCAAATAGAAGACCTTAGTCCTAAAAAGGATGAGAAGGTAACAAACGGAGTAAATTAATATGACAGGAACAGAAATGAATGCAAATCTTGGTCTTAGACTGGAAGACCCTGCACAAAGTGTTTTTACAGAAAGTGCCAAGGTAGATGCAATCAATGTAGCTCAGAAAACAGTAGTGAATATGATTGACAACGGATACCTAACTGAGTTAGAACAGATTGTAGAAGACCAAGCTGTTGCAAGTGGAAAAGTTGCATTTACCAGTGCTGGTATTGATCCTATACGTGGTGGCATCACAGGTATTTATGATGAAACAAACAATGTTTGGTGTACTATGATTGAAGCAAAGGATTTGAAAAGACTTGAAAATTCATATCTATCAGGAACAACATCGAATCCAGTTGCATATGTTTTTAACGAAACAATCTATATCAAACCTGATTCAGTGAGTTCAATAGATATTTGGTACTTAGCAAGTCCAACTGATTATGTGGTTGGTGCACTAAGTGCTCAATGTGAACTTAATCCTGCTTTGCACGAACTTGTATTAGACTTTGCCGAAGCACAGCTTTGGAGAATGGACGCTAAAGCAGACCGTGCAACATCAGCTTATAACAATGCACTGAATTTAGTTAAAGTGCTAAATGAACGCTATCAAGTAGAAAAGCCTGAAGGCATAGGTACGAAAGGTAGATAGTGGCAATACAGCAAATCCCACTAGATGGGGGGCTGGTCACTCAAGCTGATGCTGAAGACGTAGGAATCAACGCCTGCACTGAACTTATAAACTTAGAGTTTGATAAGCCCGGAATCCTCTATAAGCGTGGAGGACTTGGTGTTCCCCTTACAATATCTGCTAATATAAATGAAATTACTAGATGGATTTCAACTGTAGATGGTGTTGAAACCGTATATTGGATACTTTGTGATACTGCTGGTAATTTTTATGTTACCACCAATTTAGCATCACTTGGAGCAGTTGTTGAAGCTTCAGGCTCTAGTAGAGTTAGAATATCTAATTACGGTAGTATGATTAGATTTGCAAATGGTTTAACTCACCATCCACATATTTATCAGTACATAAATAGAGGATTTTTTTGGGATGGTTATAGTCCAACTGCTGGATTTCATTCAGACGATTCTAAGCCGAGAGATAGGGGATATACACTTGTTTCTTCAGGTAGAGATGGAACTAGCAGTTATGTAACATCAGGCTTGGATATGATGAATAGTGCATATCAATATAAACTTACCTTTGTTTATGATGGCAACCAAGAATCTCCAATTTCAGAACTTGGTTCTCTTTACAGTAAAGCTCCTATTGTAGGAGGGATGCCAACACACGCAGATGATGTATTTTATTTTCAGTTGAAGTTTCTTCATTCAGACTGGAATCCAAGGGTGACAGCTATAAATGTATACCGTTCAAAAGATGCTGGTGCATTTTATAAAGTGGCTACTGCAAGTACACTTAACGCTGAAAAAGATTTAAATGTAAAAAAGGTAACAAACGCCTATGTGACTCGTGTTATGGTTGATTCTCAAAATGGATTAACATCAGCTATAAATGGAAAAGTATTATATATAGAAGGATTTAAACACACTATAGGTGAACAGATAAATGAACAGTTTGCTTCTATGTCAACTTCTTTAAATGCGTATCTTAGCAATCAATGGAATACACTTCTTGGATATGATAACTTAAAATTTGATAATAACGATGGTGGGTCACATATGACTGCGACCGGGAATCAATACGTTGGAGGTTGGTGGATTGGTGAAAATGGATATGATAACCTTGAAGGTAGTACAGTAGGCTGGACAACATATGGCAGTATAACCGTAACTACATCTACATCCGAGAAAAAATATGGTACTGGCTCTTTGTGTTTTTCTCAGACAGTATCAGGTACAGCAAATCACTATGCAATACTAGAGTTAGGTGCATATGCAACTGCAACAGATGTTTATGTTTGTTCTTTTTGGTTTAAGTTAGCTAACTGTATAGGTAACGATGACCAAGTTCAATTTGGAATTAGTGCAGTAAGCTCTTTTCCACTTTCGTCTCCCTCTAGTCCTGATTTAAAAGCAGTTGACTATTTTGCTGAAACCGGTGGTACAGATGTAGCTGGTACATCTGAAAAGTGGAGATATATACAGTTTGAATTTAAACCTGAGGATGTGGGTTCTTATCATCCAGTTAGTAAAAATATACTTCAATTACACGCTTATTTAAAAAATTGTGAAAATGATGGTAAACTATATGTTGACCAGTTGGTTGTTGCTAAGAAAGTATACAATACAACAACTGGCAAATTATCTATTGGCAGTGATGTGGTTGCTTCAACGGATTTTGATTTAGGCTCTGAAGATTCAGCCGTAGGTTGGCATTCACAAGTTTCAAGTACAGGTAGTGGAGGTATAGATCAGGGTGGATTGCAAGCTATAAAGAAAAATCTACAATTTGCTTATCAAAATTCAGGTGATGGATTGGCTGTATCTGCTGGAACGGAAACAGTCCATCTTTGTCCACAGTACGCTTGGAGGTCTAATTCAGGTGGTCATAGTTTCTTTCTTTATAGAGATACAGGAGATATAAATGGAACTGTGCATCCAACAGGTGAAACATCACTAGATGTTAATTTTACATATGCAGTCAACCTTGAGGGTAGACAATATGTAGCTGGCGTAGCGTTAAATCCATCTGCTGAAAATGAAATACACGATGATTGGGTGATGTTTTCAGAACTCAATCAACCTGATGTGATACCTATCACAAACTATATTTCAATTCCTGATATGCAAGGAGGTGAGATTAAAGGATTAGCAAAATTGCTTGGTGATTTAGTGGTTTTACAATCGAAAGGTATATATAGAATTTCAATACCATCTGCAAGTCCATCAAGTTGGAGTTTATCAGAATCAGAAGCAAATATTGGATGTGTTGCTCCTGACTCAATAGTTGAACACGAAGCAGGAATATTTTTTGCAGGCAAAGATAATATGTTTTACCTCGGATCAAACTTTGAAGCCATACCTATAACTACATCAATCAAAGATGTATACCAAGCTACTGCAAATCTAGAAAATACCAGGGCAATAGTGGATGTTAAAAAGAATAGGCTTTTATGTAAGTTTGGAAATTCCAACACTACTATATACGCTTTAGATATAACTAAAAAGGCTCAAGGCGTAGAACACTGGTCAAAGATTGATAACAGTGGATCAAAGAATGCAGATTTATTTACAATAGATGAAAATTTAAAAGTGTATGCAATTGAATCAGGCACTTCTTCATATTTGGTTGAAATTGACCCAAATACAGCATCAGAAAGTGTAGGTTTCTCACGTAAGACTGGCTGGATTAGTATAGGTGGTTTAGATAGAGCTGGTGTGCTTAGAAGATTTAATATACGTTATCACTCCCAAGATAGTATAACTGCAAAATTTTATATAGATGGAGATACATCTACTGTGGTTAAAACAATCACTATTCCTCCTGATACAGCAGGAGCTGATTGGTATAAATGTAAACCAAATATTAGATGTAGATATTTTATGATAGAATTAACTCAAACTGCTGTGGCAGATAGTCCAGTTGAAATTCGCAGGATGGAGGTAGAAGTTGAGTAAAGTTGGAATTAAATCTGATGATAGTACGGTAAATAAAGGTGTTATTCGTATTCAGAAATTATTAGATGAACTTAGACGTGAAGTTGAAGCACTGAAAAAACGTGTGACGGCTTTAGGAGGTTAGTATGACTTTTGAAAAATTAAAAGACCGAGTTTTGTTATTTATAGAAGAACGTCCACAGATGATTATAGAACTCTTAAAAGAAGCAGAGCGTGAAATGACACGTAGATGCAATATGTATGAAGATACACGGGTGTATACTTGTGATGGTTCTGAATCATATGGGCTTCCAGCTAATTACAAACAGGTAATATTCTTACAGCACGATGGCTACAAACTGTATCCAATATCTGAAGATGAAATAGGTTATGATAGTGATGGTAATATTGAAGAAGGTGACCCACGGGGTTACTTTGTTAGAAACAATGGATTTCACTTAGACCAAAAACCAACTGATGGTAAGCTCAAACTAAGTTATTACGGAACTGTAGATGGTGCTCAGGATACTTCATCAGACCCAAGTCCAATAATACCTGAAATGTATCACAGGGATTTGTGTGATTATGCAATTGCAATAGCATCAGCAAAAGATGATCCAGCGTTTTATGATAAATATTGGCTTATGTGGGAAGCAAATATACAGAAAATAATTAATCAGGATGCAGACCGTGAACTCATCCACACTATAAAGAGGGAGATTTAATATGCCACTTCCACTAGTTATGGGTGCAATAGCTGTTGGCTCAGGAGCACTAAAAATGCGAGGAGCACAAAGGGCACATTCCAATCAATTAAGTGCCTATCGGAGAATGTCCGAAGTAACGCCTGCTGAGAGAGAATATCAAGAACATTTAAGAAAAATTTCAGAAGGTGGTGACCCATTCCAAAATCAAATGATGCGTGAACAGATGAATAGAGTGATAGGTAATATTCGTCAAACTGGTGCAGAACAACTTCAAAGAACTGAAGGTTCTATTATTGGTCAGGGAATGGAAAATTCAATAGTGGCTCAGGAGCTACGTAGAAAAGTAGATAAAGATACAATGCGTAGCATAGCTGAACAATCACGTAGGATTTCAGCAGAAAATAGAGCACAGCAGGAAAGAACTAAACGTGAAGCTCAAGATAGATTATTCCAATCAAGAATGCAGACAGATGCTAGAAAACAACAAATGGATGCTAAAATAGCTGGTATGGGTGAATTTGATAGAATGGGTGCTCTAGGAAATATTGCACTATCAGGAGTTCAGGCTTATATGGGTGCTGGTGGTGGGATACCATTTACTGGTGAAGGTTTTATGGGAATGAAAAATATGAAATCTCAGCAGGATTTTGAATTTGATCAGTGGAAACAATCAGGTGGTGGAGCACAATATAAATGGAAGCAACAATGGGCAAATGAAGGTGATAGTGGAAATATAAACCTCTTTAAATAGGATTTAAAATGTCAGAAAAATATCAAGATAGATGGATAGCAGAGAGGAAAAAAGGTAAAATTTATGTAACGCATAAAGATGACCATACTTTAAATAAAAAGTTTGATACTGTGAATCAGGCTAAATATTATGTTCAGTCTGTACACCCAAATTTGATTTATGATGATGATGGTAATTATCAAGGATATAATAAACCTAAAGTTCAAACTCCAACGGCTCTTGACCATTCTAGAGAAAGAATTAAATCAGGGCAATTTGCAGACCCAATACAAGCACGAGCTGATTCTGTTAAAGTTTTTAAAGCTACTGGTGATGACCAGTTTGAGCCTGCTGATGATAAAAAAAAGCGTTTAACAGATAGGAGTATAAAACTTGTAGAAGATATTACTGTGGCAGAAAACCAATTGAACCAGTCAGCATTTAAAGACAAGCATCATTTAATTCAAAAGAATTTAGATAATTTGCGTTCAGAATTACAATCTATCTCATCAGAATTAGGTGTGAAATATGAACTACCTTCAGGTGATGCAAATATCGACCAAGGTGGTTTTACTGATTGGGTAGGTGGAAAGTTAAAAGGTGTGGCTGATTATTTAAGACCATCTGATGAGGAAGCTTTTAAACGTAATACGAGACAAGAAATTATGTCAAAACTAGTTAAGCGAGAAATAACACCACCCGAAGGTGTTTCAAATTATGATTTTGCTAGTAGTGAAGCAAATAGATTATGGGAAGAGCAAGTTAATAAAGTTCCCGTAGAAAACCAATCAACTGAAGACCTTATTAAAACATCAAATAAATAAATGTCAAACGAAATAGCACAAGCAAGATATGAATTATATAAGCGTTGGATGGATGACCCTGTTAATCCCGATTTAAATGAATGGTGGACAGATCTAAATCCTGATGTTCAAGATTCTATATCAGAATTACACAAGCGTGGTAAGGTCTTTGAACAAGATGAAATACAAGCAATTGAGTTTGATGAACGGAAGCAGACTTTAGTAGATGAAATATTAAATCAAGATTATTTAAATGCTGACCTTTTTAAAACAAAAATTTCAAGACAAACAAGTGCTGAAGAACCTGATGATTTTGGCTTAATTAGATACCATCAGGATGGTGGTAGGGAAGTAGTCAATGACCCCAAAGCTCTAAATATATTATTGATGGATGATGTACGCCCTACAGATGTAGATGCGTTTAGTCCTGAAATGGAAAAGTGGTCTGAGAATATGCGTAAAAAAAGGGAGCTACAGGGTCAGGGTTATAGAGTATATAATATTAGTAAAAGCTATGCAGTTCTACCTCCTAAGAAAGAAAAAACTATTTTAGATATAGTTCGTGAACCACATACTAATCAGTGGCAGGCTTGGGTAAATACTTGGTCACGTTCAAATAAATCTAGAGAGCGTGTTAACCTTATGAAAGATATAGGTTATGATCCTGAAGAAACTCTTAGAAAAATAGCCTTAATAAACGCTGAAATGAATAATATTCCAACGACCAAGATATTAGAGGAATTTCACGATCCAAATCAAAGTTGGGGTGAGATGTTAACTAAGTTAGGTCAAAATCCTGCTGAGATACTGGGGATTAGTATGACTGAATCAGTATTACAGTTCTTCCCATCTTTATTTTGGAATAGTTTAGAACAGGGTGTAAAAGGATTTACTGCTGGTGCAACTGGAGGTGGTATAACGGCTGGAGTTCCGGGTGCTATTGGAGGTGGTATGGCTGGGTTAAATCTAGGACTTATATCAGCAGGTGGTATGACCTCATATAATATGGAATATACTGGAAAGATATTTGAAGCTTTACAAGAAATGGGCGTTGATATAACAGATGGTAACCAGCTTGTAGATGCTTTTAATAATCAAGAATTATGGCAACAGGCAGAAGATAAAGCAATTGCTAAAGGCGTACCAATAGCACTTATGGATATGGTCAGTTTTGGTGTTGCTGGAAGATTGAGAAAAACTTTAGGTGGTGGTAAAGTTGGTAAGGTTATAGAAAATGTTGCTGATGGTCTTATGGGTGGTAGTGGTGAAGCTATGGGTCAAGTAGCATCAGGAGAACAAATTAATCCTTCTGCTATATTTTTAGAAGCAGTTGGTCAGCCTGTGCAATCTGCACCAATGGGTATGTTCAATATGGCTATGTCTCAAAAGAAAGCTGTAGACCAGTCTAAATTCAATAAAACAGAAGCAGGTCAGGAAATATTAAGAGCTCGTGAAGAATCAGGTTTTGATAAATCAACTATAGATATGGCAGAGAAACTTATCAAATTAAATCCTGAAGCATTTGAAAATAAATCAGCAATAGAATTTATTGATGAAGTAAAAATAATAACAGATGCTGAACTAAAAGAGCGTGGAATTGATCCATCAGAATTTAAGGTAGGTGAAGGTGTAGACCCTGAAACTGGAGATTTGCGTGCACTTGGAAGTACAGAAGTTGAAAATGGTCAAGTAATTATTAAACTATATCAAGGTGCACGACCTCAGGATGTTATTGAAGAATTTTATGGAAATCATTTTAGAAGGTTAAGTTCTGAAGATAAGGCTACTTGGAATAAATATTATCAAGATTATAAAGATACTGGTGGCTTATTAACTGAGCAGGAGTTTTTTGAAAAGCAGGGTCAGATGTTTTATTTCGGATACAATTTAGCAACTGACTCAAAGGTTATTCAGATATTCAGGAAAGTTAAGTTTTATATGGATGATATGTTTAACAAAGCTGTTATAGACCCAAGTATTAGAAAAATGTATGAGGATGCTGGATTTGGTAGATATAGAGATGTAGATGCAGAAGATGGTGATGTATCATATTCAATTGCTCCTATGTGGTATAATAAATCTACTAAAGCAGTAGATAAAATAAACGCATCATCAATCAAGGCACGGGGGTTGAAAAACTTCTTTAGAAATCAAGGTGTATCAAAAGATGAAATGGATGCTATAAAACTTGATGAATTATTATCTGAATATAAACCAATAGATAGTATTCCTGTAACAGAAATCAGAAAACATATTGAGAAAAATGAAGTACAGTTGAGTGACTGGGGTACTATTGCAAACTTACCTTCTGAAACTAAAGATTGGACTGATGAGAGATGGGAACAATTTTATGAGGAAGAAGCCGAATATGAATATCCTGAAGAAACAAGATATGATATAGTTCAATTTGGTGATACTTGGCGTAATCAAGGTATGTATGCCCAAACACCGGGATTTGCCACTGTTATAGACGCAGAAAGAGCTATTGAAGAAGAAATAGATTATAGGCAGGATGAAGCTTGGTATGAAATAGAAACTGGTGGATATGATTATAGTTCAAATCTTCAAGTTATTAAAGAAAAAACAGATGATTTAGAAAGATTTCCTGATGGAGTTAAGTATCACTTATATGATGGCGAATATAAAGTTGATGAAAATAACGCATATGACCATACTACTGATGATCCTCTGACTTCAGATGATTTTGATTCTGAACGAATATCATATACTGCTAAAAGTATGGATGACCTTAAAGATATTTTTATAGAATCAGAGCGAGATACTTTTGGTGAAGATATGTATGTAGATGAATTTACACACATTGATGAAGATGCTGATCCTGAAATAGTTAATATGCCTGATAGTGATGATAGAGATATAACGCCAAGATGGAATACACCTTCACAAGTTCAGCCCGGTGGTAAAGATTATCAGGAATTAGTTATTAAGTGGGATTTACCTGATACCAAGTTTAGACAAGGTCATCATTTTGATGTAAACAATCCTTTAGTACATACACGATTTAACACTCGTACTGATAAGGATGGAAACAAGGTTTTATTTATTGAGGAAATTCAATCTGACTGGCATCAGGAAGGTTCAAAGCGTGGGTATGATACTGCTACGACAGAAGACCGAAATAGAATATATGACTTGAAAAAGGAAATTGAGGAATTGAGTGGTTCGAGTATACAAGAAGCCAAACTTTTAATCTCTACTGGAAAAGCTGAAGGCAAGCTTGTTGAAAACTTTGACAAGGTGCAAACCTTATTAGTAGAATATGATAGTTTAATAAAGAAAACTCAAGGCACAACTGCCGATGCTCCATATAAAGATTTCAACTGGATTAGTCTTGCAGGTAAACGTCTGATTAAGTATGCCATAGATAATAACTTCGATAAGATTGCTTGGGTTACTGGTGAACAACAAGTAGATAGAAATAATCTCAGGAAGTATATTGAACGGATTGAATATAAGATTATACCTGAAAAAGAGGGAACACCTCTTAAGTATAGAGTTAAAGCATTTTCAAAGGGTGGCTATGGTTCAACATTTGATAGAGTTTTAGAAGCTAACGAACTTGATCAATTCCTAGGAAAAGCTGTAGCAGATAGAATTAGAAATAATCAAGGGTCTGAGCTTGTTGATATGACATCTGATACACGTAATAAAAATTATTACTTGCAAGGAGATATAAAAGATGGAGTTATTTCATCTAGTGATCAAAGATATTCTGAGGATGCTGAAAGCTTTTATAAAACAAACAAAGAAGCTCAAGCTGTACTTGATAAAATAAATGAAGTAATTCAAAATCCATCACATTCTTTACACGATAAATCATTTATGATTTTGCCTGAACTTGGAGACAGAAGAGGTTTAAGAGATTATGAAACTGTATATAGAATAGTTGAGTCAAAGAAGGATGAAAGAGCACTGGAAGATTTAGACCTTGAAGTTGGTGGTGAAAAGCGTGAGAAACTATATGATGTAGAAATAGCAAATAGGTTTAAAAAGTTAGCTGGTAATCTTGGTACTACTGAGCTGGAAACTAAGAAGGAAGGACACGAAATATATTCCGTTGACCACCAATCCATAGATTTAACTGATAAGGTTAAAGAAAAGTATAGTAAGCCTATGCCGTCATTCAGCGTAGTTCCTGAGGGTGAGTTTAATAAAAAGGATTTCAAATATCCAACAGTTGGTAAAGGTGATTTCATCATACCAATATCTACACGTTTAAAACGTATACATCCTGTACTAAAAAAAGCACTCAGAGATTTTGAACTTAAAAAAATTAGATATAGCCGTGATGATAGAAAGCGTATCAAACCATTTTTAGATAAGTTTGTTGAATTAGCTGATAAAAACAAACAAGCATTTGATGCTTTAGATTCTCATTTGAAAAATCAAAGAGGTGATGAAGCATTTACTGTGGCTGTAGAAAATGATATGGAGCAGGAATTTATTGCCCTACGTGAATACTTAGATGAGATGTATGAAAAGGGTAAGAAAGCTGGAATTGAGATGGGCTTTATAGATAGTTACTTCCCACGTAGAATTGAAGATATTGATGGGTTGATGGCATATTTCGGTCGTGCTGACCAAAGCATAATCACTAAAGCGTGGGATAAAGAAAAACAAAGATTGGGAGTTGAAGTTTTAAGTGATGATGACAAAGCAAATGTAATAAATAGATTAATATCTAATAATAAATCTTTAGGTAAGAAAACATCCCATATTAAAAGGCGTAACCAAAGAATAGTTGTTGATGAAAATATAAATAAATTTTACCAAGATTCTCCATCAACGCTACTTAACTATATAGATAGTATGAATGAGCTTATTACTGTGAGTGAATTATTTGGTAAAGGTAAAAAGAAAACAGATTCTATAGGTAAATATGTAGCAAAACTGGTAAGTGAAGGAAAGATTACACCTGCACAACAGGAAGAAGTATTAGAAATATTTAGAGCACGCTTTGGACATAAAGCATCAGGTAAATGGACTGCTCGTATTAAAAACGTAGGCTATGGAATGACTATGGGTTCACCTACCTCAGCTATAACTCAGATTGGTGACCTTGCTTGGGCATTGTATATGGGTGGAATGATGCACACTGGAACAGAATTTATTAAGGCTGTTCAGGCTGAATTTGGCAAAGACACTGGACAGATTACACCTGAAGATTTGGGAATTGAAAGAATTGCTCAGGAGCTTGAATCTACTTCAGGTACAGCAACTGTGTTAAATGGAATATTTTGGGCAACTCAGTTACAACGAATGGATAGATTGGGGAAAACTACTTTAGTAAATGCCAGTATCAAAAGGTATCAAGACCGTGCAAAGGCAAATGACTCAAAATTAGAAGCTGAACTTCGTGAAGTATATGGTGATGAAACCACACAACTTATTAAAGATTTAAAATCAGGTAAGCGTACTGAAAATGTAGAAATGTTGGCATTTAATACTTTGCTTGATTTCCAACCTGTAACACTATCAGAAATGCCTGTTCACTATCTAAATAGTCCAAATGGTAGAATATTCTATCAGTTAAAAACATTTACTATGAAACAGTATGATGTATTTAGGAATGAAGCCTATGATAAAATTAGAAAAGGTGAAGTAAAGGAAGGGCTTCAGAATTTAGCACACCTTGCTTTGACATTTGGTTTAGCTAACGCTGGTGCTGATGCTATAAAAGATTTACTGATGGGTAGAAAAATACATTTAGATGATTATAGGTGGAATGCTATTTGGAGATTGATGGGTATATCAAGATACCACGTATATAAAACTAAAGATAGGGGAATAGGAACTGGATTCACAAATATAGTTATGCCAGTAGCTCCGGGCATAATAGACCAACTTCAAAGAGATTTATTTGAAGCAATTGGTGTAACACGTAAAGAGGGTGAGACTGCTGGTGATGTATTGAAAAATATGAGAAGTTGGACATTTGTACCTGTTGTAGGAAAGACTGGATATTGGTGGTGGGGTGGTGGCAATAAAAAAATAACTAAACAGGAAATTAAAAGATATAGAGAAAAAAGGAAGGATGGCGAAATATTAACAAGTGGTGAACAAGAAGCACTTTCAAATGAAGCAAGTATTGCTTTAGAA
>VTLG01007955.1_pt1 | contig 21006 bp, 21 predicted proteins | sample 4694571 | NCBI WGS metagenome assembly VTLG01 (sample SAMN12604809, study PRJNA352737) | marine metagenome | biome: ENVO:00000447; feature: ENVO:00000209|ENVO:00000569|ENVO:01000036; material: ENVO:00002151; isolation source: viral sequences binned using virsorter ... | reverse complement strand
AGCTGTTGTAGCTTCACCTGATTTTATCCTAGCTAAAAACTCCTTTGTAAGGATACCATGAAGTTCATTAAACTGAGCTTCAGTGGCTCTTTTAGCTTTTGTAGTCATTAATCTTTAAGACCAGGAAATAAGTTTTTCTTAATGAGTGCTACAGCCTGATCATCAATGGTATTATCCGTAGATTTAGAATATGCTTCTAACAGCGAGATAACAAGTTCCTTAACTGCATTTGAAGTTAGGAATGCCATGAGGACGGGTTTGATGATAATCATTTGTTTAGTAAAATTAGCGTTTGTCAAGGGTACCACGAGTGGCTTTTTCTGATAGTTTACCAGGAACCTTTACCTCGATTTTAGGTTCTTCTTTTACTTCTTCTTTTTTAGCTTTTTTATCTGTCATTGACATTTAGGTTTAGGTTTATGCCAAGGCTTATACCAAGGCTTTGGTGGGCTTTTACATTCAAGCACCTTTTTCTCTGCCTTTTTCCATGCAGATATAGCAATTACATCACTACATATTTTGTAGGAACGTGATCCAGGAACTAACATGAAACCTTTTTGTTGAAGTTCAGCACAGTTTTTCATCCTGACTAACTCATAATCTAATTTCATTTTCTCTTCCTGTTGTGCTGCAATTGATCTACAACGTCTTAAACCTTCTCTATCTAAGGGAATCATAAAATTAATTTGACCACCCCAATTCTCAGCTACAGTATAACTCTGTTGAGTCATAGTATCATCATAAGGGGTGGTATGATTACCCATATAGAATGGTGAGAAGGTCATAGTAGCTCCATTACAACTTATGTTTGGACCATAAACTTGTCTAGATGGAGCACCATTATTCTGGAATTGTACCGCTTGGTTTGTGACATTTCCTGTAGCTGCTGCCACAGGATTACTTACATTATTAGTCTCAGGTTCACTAGCTTTAACTGGAGCTACTGAGAGAAGACTGATAATGATACCGTAGTAGAGGAAGTATCTATTTCTCTTTCTATTTCTGTTACTTCTAATACCTGACTGGCTGCTCTTGTTACTATTTCTAGTGAGAAGTCGCTTCCAGCTGTTGTCATGTTGAATACCGAATCGGAATCCGCTATACCACCTGACGATGTTGAAGTATGGGTTATATTGTCCCCAGACCATTTGTTTAATGCTGAACCATAGGTCGTGATGGTTATTTCCTCCACAATTTCTTGGGTGGTAGTGGTTGTCGAGTTCATACTGCCTTGGGTAAATTGAGGCGTGACCAACTCTGCTTTTACGGCAGTCGGTGATAGAAGTAACAGCGCTAGTATCCATTTTTTCATTCTTCTTTTTTCTTAGCCATAGGACAATTAATAGGAGTACCTTTATCCTTAGAATTACCTGTAGACAAGCCAAATGTGGCTAATGCGCCCGTAAACACACTTGCCACGAACGTGATATCTGAGTTACCAGCTTTCTTAATCATCGGTAATTCTACATAATTCATTGTTATTATAAATCCACTCCAGACAACTACGCCAAGTCTGACGAATGTTCCAAGGATTTGGATTTGGTGTTCTTGATCCTCAGCAGCATCTTTCAGCTTTCCGAGGAGTCCTTTTTTTTCTTCCGTTTTTCCTTCCATTTGTTGACTCTAGCTTGTAATTGTTTTTGAACTTTCTTTTTAATAGGTTCAAATAAGGATTGAGTAACAGTAGTTGTTGCTACTGCTATCACAGCTGTTGTAACCGCCGTTACTACTACCGCTGGTTCAGGTACTGGCATCTGAATGTCAATAACAGGAATCTTTAGAGTAGGTGGAGCAGGTTGTTCTGTTGTCTGCTCCGCTTCTACTTCTTCAGGTGGCTCTAAATCGCTTGGTGGTACGACCATAGGCTTATAAGCTGGGACGTCCGCTGTAGGCGGTTTGAAGTACAACTGAGGAATATCTAATGGTTTAGGTAGTTTTAGCGGTGGAATATGCATTATTTAGGATTATTCTTCTAATTTATTTGCATCTGAATCAACGGCTGCTAAGTCAGAATTACTAGGTTGATCTATATCTGTAATATCCCATGATTTTATATATGCTCCAGTACCGTCATCTTGAAGATTAATCTGTTTATCATCTTTTATTATTTCCGTTGCTTCATTTAATGTTTTACCTTTATTTATAAGGTATTGTCTGCATTGATTAGGTAAACTTGCCATAATTATACTCCATCTAATTTAAACATTGCAAATAAACAATAGTTATCATCAAAATCTCTTGCAGCGTTATGATTATGATAACCATAAACGGCTATTTTATCATTAGCGGCTAATGCTATTAAACCTGTAGTTTCTATAGTTATATCCTTATTTGAAGCATTTGGTTGATAATTTGTTCTGAATGATCTCTTTTCCAATACAAATCCACTACCAGTATCTTTATATAAAGCTATACGGAGAGTACCATTTTCTCCAAGCTCCTTACACAGTACCGATGCTTTATACCAATACTTACCTGCAGAGGGTGCTTCATAATACCAGTTATTAGTATCATGGTCATAATTACTATTAGTATCCCAGTTCTGTGCGTTGAATCTTACTCTAGTCCAAGTACTATTTGTTATTGACTGATCGCCAACCATCTCTCCCTGAAAGGATTGCCAGTCTGGAGATGATGACGCATCAGCCCATGTTAAACCACCAGTATTACCTGATTGTTTTTGTAAGTATTGACCGTTAGATCCAGCATTACTAATTTTCAAATTAGCTTCATCAACTGTATCGTCAGCTATAACTGTAGCTCCATCTGCTGTTGATGTAACTTCACCGCTATGATTAGGGTGTACGTAGGCATTAGCTGACGTAGCTATACCATCTAATTTAGTTTTTAATGTATTGGTAAAATTGTTTTGAGTTAAACCACCGTCACCTACAGAATAAGTAGTATTAGTATCTGGTGGTACTTGCCAAGAGCAGGAATCATCACCATCTACTCTTAGAAATTTAGCAGTGCCTGTTTCACCAGTGGATAAAACTGCTGTACCTTCTGTTGTTGTACTAACTGTTTGCCAACTATTATCTCCTCTTAAAAAGGTGGAGTTAGATGCTGTACCAGTAGCTGACAATTCAGCAATACCTACAGCATCATCGGCCATATCAGCATTTTTGACTTCACTATCTTTAATGCCTTCTGATTTAATTTGTGTTAATGCCATTATGGTTTCGGATTATCGTCTTTAACTTTTTTAATTGCTTTCGCAAATTCACCCGTTGAATCGACCTTTCCAGCGAGTATGTCCTTATATAGAGCATCTAATTGCTCTCCTATATCAGGATATGAAACCTGTCTAACATCATAGTATTTTTTAGCATTCCACTCAGCTTCTACTTCAGAATATTTAGCTTCTATATCAGTTTTTGATATAGGATCAGTTCCATCAGACCAAATAAGCCCTTCAATTACCCCACCTTGGACTCCAAAAGATGCATTAGGATTTATCTTTTTAATCGCAAGACTGATTTTTTCACTATTGCTAAGTGTTTTTTCCTTAGCTAGTTCTATAATTGATTTTGCCATTATGCTGAAATCTCCATTACTTGCATACTTGATCGACCTGAATATTCGTTTATGTACATGTGTCCGTTATCAACTCCACTAGCAGCATTCGCATTATGAATTTGTATTTCGAAATCTCTTGCATTAGTATCTTGAGCATCGAATTGTGTAATATATGTCACGGTATCAGTATATGCAGTCGCTGTACCGCTTCCTGGTGGTTGATATAAAGCTACATGTTCTGAATTACCATGAGAACCATGTTTAATTCTATATTCCATAGTTCCGTAGTAACTACTATTACTTGCTCTTATTGTAAGCTGGAACATACCCATGAATAGTAATTTTGAGTTAGAAGCTGTTGGTGTATAGCTAAGTGCAAAATTACTAATAGTTGTAAAATCAGTAAATGAACTACAATCTGTACCTGTTGATGTAGATGTATGGTTGTAACCTAATACTTTACCTCCAACATCTGTAGCCCATCCTAAATTTCCAGAACCATCTGTTTTTAAAAGCTGGTTAGCACTACCATCCGCCGTAGGAAGAACTAGTTCTAATGCACCGTTAGATTGCGTTGCACTAGGAGCCTTTAAGGCGACGGTACCTCCACCGCCTCCTGTAGCTGTTAATTTAATTGTACTCATTCTGTTATCGCCTCTAATTGTTCATCTGTAGGTCGAGCTAATGATGAATGACTCCACGTTTTTATATAATCTCCTGATCCATCATTCTGTAAAACAATACCTTCCCAAGTTGCTCTTGCAGCACTCGGACCTAAAGAGGTATGGAATTTTCCGATTTTTTCTGATAAAGATAATGCCATAATTAAATACCTATAAGTCTATACCCATTAAAATAGGTGAAGATATCGTTAAGTGTTGCGTTAGCACCGTTGTAGTGGTAGGTATACAACTTAACAGTATCTCCTGCACTTAGATTAAGTACACAAGAACCTTGACACGTTACGGTTTGACCAGTAACAGAAGCAGTAAAAATTACCTCAGAAAATCTATTTTGAGTATCATTTACTGATAAATAACCCCATCCTTCTTTTTGGTCAGTAAGTCCATAAGCCATATTAAAATGGAATTGATACTTACCGCCTTTACCAGAAGGTACGGTAAATGTGTTACTTGCAAAAGCATTGTCTGTATCCCAATCTTCAGTATCTAAAGTTACTTGTGTATGAGTGTTATGTGAGACAACTTGATCTGCAGAGTTTCTGACGTTAAAAGAAGGGGTATTATCACCACCACCCGTAGCGAAACTTAAATTTTTTGAGCCATCTGTTTTTAAAAATTGACCTGCACTACCATCGGCTACTGGTAAGACGAATGGAACAGCAGCATTTCCTGTTGTTGTAGCTGGACCCTTAAGGGAGACAGTGCCTCCTCCTGAGTCAGCTGTTAGTTTTAGTTCACTCATGGTTTCGGATATTTATCTTTTGTAGTTTTAATGGTTGCTTTCCAAGCATCTATACCGTTATGATATATGTCGTCCAACTGATCGACCACAGAAGGGTATTCATTTTCTCTCTTTATTTTATATTGCTCTTCATTTTTCCATGCTGTCCAAGCTGCATTGATTTCATCATCAGTGGGTCTATCATCACCACCTTCCCAACTAATAATATTATGAGGTGGGCTGGCTGGATAAATGTTTAAATTTGTAGGTTTTTTCCCTAGCTTTTCCAAAGCCATAGGGATATCTACATCTGAATTAATAGTCATAATCAAGCCTCCTTAAGAATCCACCATTGGCCCAGCACATTACCTGCACCAAAAGAATTTCCTCTACCTAATCCATCATCACTCTGACTTGTCTGACAACGATAATGTGCAATCATTGTCTCATCTCCTCCAGTATCATTTATATGCCGACAATAGCAATGTGCTACCTGTTCGTCATAATCACCGTTACCTGCAAAACCAGCAGTACCCCAGTAATGATCTCCACTTGCACTTGTTATCTTTAATCCCCATACATAACTATCAACTCTATAAAAAAGGTGGTTTGCAAACATCTGATATGTACCAGGACCGATTGTAATCACATTACTTGAAAGACTTACAATGCCACCTGGATCTAATGTTTCATTAGTCCAAGGAACAGTATTGTAAGCACCAGAAGTAGTACTTCCTCCGCCTGTACTGCCAGATGTCTGATGTTGAATTAAAGCAACTTTACCAGCTTCAAACATAGGGCTAGATAAAGAAGCCCATGAATTATCTCCTCTTAAATATGTAGAAGAACTTGCTGTACCTGTTGCTGATAATTCTGCTACGCCAATAGCATCATCTGCCATTGATCCATTGTCTATTGTGTTATCAGGTAAACCACCAGCTGCTAATCCAGTGATGGTATTACTTGTTCCATTAATTGTAATTGCCATAGTTATACCACCGTGAATGTTGATCCACTAGGAATCGTTAATGTGTAGCTTCCTGTTGAGAACGGTCCAGCTACTAAGCCGTTATTACCTGTACCTATTGTATGGTTTGCTGTCATAGTAGCTTTATGTTCAGTTATCTGACCAATGGCAGATTGTGTAGTTTCCCATGTCATGCCTCCAGTATTACCTGATCTAGCTGTTAAGACATATCCATTGGTAGGTGCATTACTTACCTTTAGATTTGCTTCGTCAACTATGTCATCTGCAATAACTGTCGCACCGTCAGCTGTAGAAGTTACTTCTCCAGAGTGGTTAGGGTGTGTATATACAGTATCTGTAGAAACTAAATCAATAGTACCGTCAGAATCCTCATAAGTAGCAGTAATGTTTGTCTCAGTATTCCCTGAGAACATAGCACCAACAATGTCTTGCACCTGTTCAGTACTTAACTGAGTGTTGGTATCAGGAGGTACTTGCCAAGAACAAGATCCGTCTCCATCTACTCTTAAGAACTTGGTTGTACCAGATTCTCCTGTAGATAAGATTACTGTACCTTCTGGAGTACCACTACCTGCAGCTTGCCATGAACAGGTTCCATCACCATCTTCCCGTAGGAATTTAGTACCACCTGATTCACCAGTTGAAAGTATTGCTGTACCTTCAGGAGTTCCACTACCTGCAGTAGCCCATGTTAAACCACCTGTATTTCCTGACTGAGCTTGTAAGAATTGACCGTTAGTTGGTGCATTACTTATATTTAATTTTGACTCATTAACACTATTGTCAGCGACAACATGTGATCCAGATGCTTTCATCCAGATAACAAAATCAGGATGTGCTGCTAAGTTTGCACCAAAATGAATACTAGACCCATCAATACAGAATCCATCGTTAGATCCTATAGATGTACCAGTATTAGGTTGTTGTAAAACACCAGCTACACTAATAAGTAAAGCAGCTGCTTGGGTTGGAGATACAGCAGTATTTGTGCCTTTAGTGACTAATTCATAATCAGCTGCACCTGCAGAAAACGCTCCAGCAGCATTGTTATGTGCTTTAAGTTCTAAGTATTGATAGTCAGTTGTAACTGCTCCACCGCCACCGCCACCACCAGTAATAGTGATAGTTTTAGTAGCTCCAGTACCACTAGCTGTCACTCCAGAACCTGTAAAGTTTAGTGTAGTTGCAGCTGTAGTTAAAGCAGAACCTTCATCTTGTACTGTTATTTCACTTGATTGAGCATCTACATAAGCTTTAATTGATTGTTGACTAGCTGCTTTAGTTGCAGAATTACTAGCCATATTATCTTCATCTAATAAATCAGAAGATATAGAATAATTATTCGCAGAAGCAGCTATACCGTTAAGTTTCGTATGATCAGCATCAGTGAATACATTTGAATCACTGGCTGCTTCTACCGCTGCTCTTATCTCAGCATTAGTCTGGTCTCCTGTGGCTGATGCTTCTATAGCATCTAGTTTTGTACCATCTGCAGCAACATCACGTCCATCTACTGTTCCTCCTACAACTATATTTCCAGTTGTTGTAACAACCTGAGAGCCGAAGTCAGGATTAACTTTTGTACCAGCTATAGCAGCCGAGGCGTTAACGTCAGCATTAACAATAGTACCGTCAAGTAACATAGTACTTGTTACAGTCCCTGTATCTCCTGTGGTAACTACATTACCTGATACGTTAGGAAACGTAATAGTCCTGTCTGCTGTAGGATCTGTTATTGCTAATGTAGTCTCATATCCATCATCTGTAGCACCTTCATATACTAAAGACTGATCTTCTAATAATCTTAAATTACCATCTTCACTAAATGTTTGTCTCTCTAAATCAAACGCTTTATTTCTACCTTCTTGTGCCGTAAAACGAGCTTCATCGAAAGCTGTATTCAAATCGGTAGATCGTATTGTACTACCGCTTGAAAAGCTTGTATAACTACTAGAGCTATCCCTAGTTCTACGTTCAACTGATACTACTGCACCGCTTGGTAAAGCTGAGTTAAAGATAACATTATTGTTATCAGCAGATATTGTATAGTTTTTTAATGCCACACCAGAGGCTACTGGTGGGAAATATAATCCAGTTGTATCGCCTACTTGAGGGTGGTTAGAGTCTGTAGTACTTGCACTTGATTGCTTATACTGCAGAACTCTCGTACCACCTGATTCAGTAATATATACATCTAGATCATCTTGGTTATTCAGTTCGATCCCGATAGGTCCAAAAGTAGTTGTAGTACTATTGGACGTAGCAGGAAATGTTTTTTTAGTTGTAACTGCCATTGATAATCAATGTATTAAGTACGGTGCTTATTTTGGAAACGAAGCTATTAAATAATCTACAAGCTGCTGGTTATCATAATTTGCAGTCTTACCTATATCTTTTTGCATTTGTCTTACCTGTAAACGTGAAGCTAATCCTGGATTATCTCTCATCATTTGCCTCATTGCTAAAGTTTTATGACGACCAAATACCTTTTTAATGGCTGAGTAGAATCTTTGATCTCTCAAAAGATAGCCATCTGACTCTTTTAAATTTCTAGATTTATACTCATTCAACGCTCTCTGGAAACTAGAACTTCTAATTACTTTTATTAAATCTTTTCTTAAATCACTTGTAGCAAGATATTTTTCCATTTGAGATTTCTCATAAGAATTGAGAGGTTCTCCACGGAATGTACCTAAAGTTTCAGGCATATTATAACGAATCATATGAAGAGCTTCCTTCAATTCATCGCCTTCAAAATTAGTAACAGCTATAGGTGCTGCAGAATTAAGTGCTCGCCAAACAGGTTGCTCAGGACCATACCTTAATGGTGTACCTGAACGATCTTTAGATAAAACATCATAACGAGGCTCTAGTTTACCCTTCCAGTATGCATCTCTTTGAGTTAATAATTCCCAGAAAGTGTTAGCTTCTTTTTGGTTAGCATCTGTAATGTCACCTATTTGTCCCATTAAACCTGCATATGGCAAGTGTGAACGTAAATAACGTGTACCAGATTTTAATAGTAAATCCTCAGCACTCTGAGGGTTCATTAATCTAGCTAAGTCTTCAACACCTGCTAACATAGATTGGTCAACAAGAACAGCTGAAGTCATAAATACTGTTTTCTTTAGCCATTCATCTGTAGCTTTTTCACCTAATATATCTTGATGTCCTATAATATCAGCTGTTGTTGCAAATAAAGTATTAAATATTTCAAGTTTATCATATGAAACGTAAGTACCATCAGCTACTTTAAAGGATCTAGGTTGGATACCATTGAGTTTCCATAAGTCTCTATCCTCTTTATTAGGAGGCATGTTACCTGTAACTCTACCTTGCAAAGCTAGCGTGGTTACCAAACCAGTAACAGCAGTACCCATAGCCATACGACCTTCCATAAGTGCAAGTTCATAAGCTGCATCTTCTGCTCTTATACCATACTTTTGAAGTAAGATAGGATTTGGATTACTACTTGATGCTAATTGTTTTATATCATAGTACTTGTCCCTAAATAGAGCTAAAGGTGTATGTTGAAAGGTTACATCAAGGTAATTAAAACCAGTTCTGACAAATGGGAAGAAAGCTTTCATCCCTGGAATATTAGAAATAAGTTCAAAACCTTTAAAGTTTTCCTGTAATCCTCTAGTCATAGCAGCTTCATCACCTGCCATAGAAGCACCTTTATCAGATACTACATACATTTCATGCTCATTTAATTTGAAGATTTCATCACGGAATCCATCTTCTCCTTTTAGAGTCATATCTCTAAGCTGATCACTATCTACCCAAGATCCATTTCCTGTGGCTTCATCCCATGCTTTAGCTGCTGCTCTTTGACGCATGAATTGCCTACCAATAATAGTACGTGCAGCTGCATCACCAGCACCCATAGCATTGACACTATATCTAACAAATGGGCTAGTATTGATATCTACTACTTTATCTAGAGCACCGTATGCTACTTGTTCTGCAGTAGATCCATATCTTTCATAATGTTTCTTTAAACTTTTCCATCCCTGTAAATCTTGGTCAAAGTCAAACTTACCTTGATAAGTCTGTCCTTTACGTTTTACTCCAAGATTCCAGTTATGTCTAGCCATCTGTAAACTTTCAGCCCAAGCAGATCCCATATTATTCATCTGAGACGCTGCCATAAACATTTCTCTATTACGACCTCTAAGACCAGCACCCATAAATGCTTGTAATGGTCTAAGCATGGCAAGCATGTTAGTACCACCTATAGCTTTAATAGGTGTAGCGAATGAACTAAGTACAGAGTTAAAGAAAGTTCCTTGTAGTTCTTTACGGAGACGACCTTTAATATGAACGTCATCCATACGACCACCTCGTAGTACAGAACGTAAATACTCATGTATATGAGTTAAAGTTCTTACTTTACCACCTGATAAAGCGTGTAATTCAGTAAGATCCTCTAGTTCTTGCCACCTTTTCTGGTTGATTAACTCCCTTAATTGACCAATATATTCATCATTTTGGTGTTTAATTACCTCTAAACTCCTCTGTTTCATCCGTTCCATAGTCGGAGATAGTACATATTGCTGTTGAGCTTTACCATCTAGACCCCACATCAGACCCATTTTCTTATTTTCTTCTAATAATACTTTCATACTATCGAAGATTTGTTCAGCCTGACGACCAATAGGTACATCATCAGCTATAGTTATAGCTCCTGTAGCTACGCCATGTATCTGTTTACCCAATGCTTGCATAACTAAGACGTTAGCAGCTTTCTGAGTTGGAGATATAGTAGTTACTTTTGTACCATTATCAGCATATAAACGTATATCAGAACCTTTTTCAGTTATATCATTAAGGTGTTCTCTAAAGTTTTTACCTATATCACCACCTTTTTCTAATACTTCTAATAGATCATTAGCTTGTTTTAAAATATGTAGCTTAACATCTTTCCAAGGTAATCTGTTTTCAACATCTCTGAAAGCAGCATCAGTTATATCATCAGCCACTTCTTCAATATATTGTCTGATATTCTTATCTCCACGTGACATCGCCTTTAAATAAGACTCTGACATTATAGGAGTATAACTAGACCCATCACCACCTTGTTTGGTACTTTCAAGGCTTTCTCTTAAATTCTGTTTTACAGCATTTTCAGGTGCTCTATAGGTAGCTCTTTCATTTTGTGCAAATTTATTGTCATTAGTGAAAGGTCCAAAAGGTCGAGCATCATCTTCGTCTAATCTTAATTGATTACTATTAGCTTCATCAATCCAATCATCACCAGCTTCTCTACCTCTATTGTGAAATTCATCAAAAAGTTCACCAGCTCTAGCAATGTCTTCTTCATCATTACTGAACCTTTTAGCAGCCCATTCATCATATTCTTCTGGAGAACCATAAGTACGTGCGTAGTCATCTATTGGTTCTGAACGAGATTTACCAATACCTTGTTGATATTCATCCAATGCCATGTCAACATGTGCCTCTTCATCAAGACGCATGTTATCATCAAAATCTTTAGCAGCCGCTTCGTTACCTATTACATTAGCTTCATCTACATTCTTACCTGCGATACGTGCTCTGCCAGCTGACCAGAAGCCTTTATATATAGCACCGATAGCGTGACCTACATAGTTTAAACCAGCTCCTGCTGTAATACTTTTAAGTCTAGCTGTCCAAGGATTATCCTCTGGTTTGATAGCTATCATATCCCCAATAATAGGGACTGCCCAAGGGATATTTTCTTGAGCTAGGTTCATTATATTAGCATGTTCAGAACTACTAGAGATTAAATCTGCTATAGCTCCTTCACTACCAATCTTGATTCCCTTTGGAACTAACTTTAACATCCTGGAACCTTTGGCACCAACACCCATAGCTCTAGCTGCTGCTACACCACGGACACCTAAACGTGCTCCTCCAAGAGTTGCACCACCTACGCCAGCTGTAGCCCAAGATAATAGACCAAACTCTACAAGTCCACGTCCAAACTTACCTACAGCTGTTTTAGGTGCTGCATCTTCCCAAAGTACATTCCCATTCCAATCTGTTACTTGGTCTGGTACATTTAACCAATTAGCATCGTTATGTGCATAATTTTGATCAAAAGGGTTTTGAGTTTCATCTACCTCTTGTCCAAAAAGTTTACCTAAACCTGTTTTAATTGTATCTCCTGTTAACTCGGCAAAGCCACCAACACTTTCTACAGCATCAACAGCTCCACCACCTACAACAGCAGATGCTTCTTCTAATAAATTAACTCCTTCTTCTTCTTCTCCTGGAGGCATACCAGGACCATCAGGAGTAGTTGTAATATTCTCTACTGGTAAATCAGGTAGCGTAGAGCTTTGTCCTTGTTCCTCATCTTGAGCAAGGCTAAGAGACTGTTCCGCAACCCCAGTATTCTGCTCACCTAATGATAAGCTTTGTTCTTCATCCATAATTAAAATCCGAATCTGTTAAAGTACCTGGGGTCATTACGGGACGGTACAAATCCACCGTTATAATTATTCGTATATATCTGTAATAACTCGGTGTTCTTATTAAATTGATCTAAACCTATCTTATCTATCCGTGTGGACTCCAACCCATCACTGAGTACATCATCTTGACGTTCTCCTGTAGTAAGTGTATGTAAGATGTTTCTTACCACAAAAGCACTTCCAAAACCAGATGATCGTCTTTTACCAAGCACAGTCATAACATCTTTAGCCATATCATAGTTTCTTACAGTCTCTTCAGATATAAAGGTTCTGATTGTTTTATCTTGCAGATCCTTGTTTTTCAGAAATTTCTCTAACTCAAAACTAGGACCAACAATACGTTTAGCTTCTTCAATAGGGATACCATATATACCTAATCTACCATCTCTATTAGTACTTAAATCTCCATTAAAAGATTCCTTTATAGTTGCTTCTATACCTTGTTGACTAGGCATACGCACACCAGTTGGAAACATATTCCACAATCCAGTCCCATTAGATTGTAATAGCCGATCTACTTTTTCATTAATAATCCGTGCGGCAGTTATAGATGGTGTTTTACTTCCTTTATTACCATTAAGTTTGTAAATAGTCTGGATATCACCATGATCAAAAGTAGTTGTAAATGCTTCATATATTTCATTTTTCACAAGAGGTGGTAGATCAAGACCATGCTTTTCGATTTGATTGTTAATAGCATCAATAGGATCTTCCCCTGCAATAGCAGCTGAATTTAAGACACTAAAATCTATATATCCTTTTTCATTATATTTCTTTACAATACCTGTTAATGTACCTTTATCCCAAAAAGTTATTTGTTTAGAAGCTGGCCTTGCATCATTTGGATCAACCTTGTTTAATAGGTAAGTATTTAATCTAGTTTCAGCTTCAGCTTTTTGTTTATTTCTTTCCTTACCATCTTTCCAGGATGGGATCCATCCCAGGAAGTCCCAAGGATGTCCAAGCTGATTAACTGCGTGTCCATCTTCATTTATATACCAAGGATGGTCTCTCGAAGTTTGTGCTGCTGCAAACTCGTTAGCAAGTAATAGCTCAACTTTTTCCATTAAAAGTGCATTTTCGTTTTGAGGTGTACGGTTTGGATCAACCTGTACCTGTGCAACAGCTTTAGCTATTACATCATCTAATATAGCTTCTTTACCTGCAGTATAACCACCTTCTGTATTAATAAGTTTTTCAAGAATAAAATTTTCTGCATCGACTATACCGTTATTTTGAGAACCAACTGTATTATCAACAACAGTAATACCCATTTTCTTAAGTTTTGCAATAGTATCTTCTGTAAGATCGAACCCTTCTAAATCTTTTCTAGAAATTTCACCGCCAACTATTAACTCAGAGTTAGTATTTTTTAAATCTTGAACAAAGTTTATAGTAGCAGACTGGGATTTAGGTGCACTCCAATTACGTATTTTAGCAAGAGTTGATACATCATAAATACCTTTTTCATTCATTGCTTTTATAGCTTCCTCTTTTACATCTTCAAGATTTATCTCAGGATTCCTAGAAGCTTCAAGTAACTTATACTGCCATGTACCTGACCATTTAGTATTTAAGACACCATCTTTACTAACTAAAGGGTTATCCTTTAACCAATTTGCATTCTGTTTATTACCATCTTTATCAGTAGGCCACCACAATCCTGAACTATCTAAACGTGCGTTAGCATTGGCCAATTCCTCATTTACGCCACCAGCACCTACACTCTGAGTACTCTGTGACCAACTACCCATAGCACCAAAACGTGTTTTATCTGATGTAGCAAAGGTACCTCCATTTGTAAGTATAATAGTATTCTCAGTTTTACCATGAGAACCTAACAACTCATTTACAAAATCTCTAGCTTTTGTAGGATCATTCTGTTTATCAGCCCACTCACGTAAACCTGCCGCAAATCTATCAGCAGCTTTGTTTACAGAGTCTGATTCACCAGCTAGTATAGATTGCTTTTCTAATTTTTTAAGGATAGTTTCAAAGTTTTGTTGAACTTCAGGTGGTATTTGACCATCTTCTGTAAGCTTAAAGCCATAACCATCTTCTGCAGTCCAACCTAAAGAAAAGTTTAGATCAGTACTTACAGAAGATATGATTCTTTGAGTTTCAGCTTTAGCCTCAGCTACTGTAATACGATTCCCTTCAGTACGGGCAAGTCGTTGATTAACTTCTGTTAATTTCTCTTCTGCAAAAGCTGTAATAATTCCAGTATTAATACCACCAACTTGAACTCTTTTATAAAAAGAGGATTCCTCGGATTTAAGAACTATTTCTAATTTAGTTAGATCGTTACCAACTTCAGAGCCTGAAAACGCAACCCCTTCGTGAACGTATTTTTTATCAGTGCCAGCTAAAGCATTTTTAACTTCTTGTTCATAGTTGTTTAACTCACCAGAAATCAACTCTCTATAAATACGAGTATCTCCTCTTTTATTTAAACCCTTAAGAAGATCAGCGTATTCAGTATATCCTAGTCTTCTAGCTTCTGCTTCAAGGTCAGCTCTTCTGTCATATATTCCATCAGATTCTTTAAATAATAATCTAGCTTGATCTCTGATTTTGTTCTGTTCTTCTAAATCTAAATCTCTAAAAGTCTGTATAGCATTTTCATCATCCATCTCAGCTTTAATTTTCAAGCCATCAGGAATGGTTTCACTAAGAAGTTTAGTTGCAGCTGGAGTTACAGTTTTAAAGAAATCAACTTGTTCTTTATCTAATGCAGCTAGATTTTGGTTCCATTCTTGCAGTGCAACATTATACTCTTTACCTCTAGTATTCCACTCCTTCATCATTGCAGCGTCTCTAGCTTTATAAGCTTTGTTTTCCGCTGCTAACCTTTTAGCTGGATTGTCTACAGTACGTCCTTTGTACTGGAGTTCACGGGTCTGTCTTTTATATTCCATAGTTACTTCTTAGCAAACATGTTTGTCCATCCTAAATTTTTGGCACCTACACCATATGTAGAGAATCCAGTGCCAATACCACCTCCAACAGAACTAATAATACCACCCATTAAGCCAAGTCCAGATGGACCTTGTACTTTAGGTTTCTTAATTGGTTCAAAGGATGCCATCTGTGCTACAGGTGTTCCAGGAATCATACCCATTGATTTCTGATCAGCAGCAAACTGATCTAAACCAAATCCATATTCACTGATCCTGTACTGTTTATTAGCATCTCGTAATGATGCATTGATTTGGGCTTCTTGTCTACCCAATTGTCTTTCTGTATCCATTAATGCTAATAACATTGATTGTCCAGATTGTTGTCCAGAAGCTAACACTGTTCCTTGTGCTTGTATTTGAGAAATCATTTTCTCTTCTGCTTGGAAAGCTGCTTCTGTTGTTTTTTCTTCTAGTGCTTGTTGTGCTGCTATAGAAACACGTGTTCGTTCTAATTGATTAATCTCTCGTTGCTGAAATACAGCACTTTGGGCTGCAGCATGAGCAGCTAATTCTCTATTATATTGTTGAGCTTTCATCTGATCAGCTGCTTTAGCTTGGTTCATCTGATCTTTATATGTAAGCTCATTAATCATATTTTGCCGTTGAGCAGCAGCTTTCGCTGCTCTGTGTTGTGCCATAGCAGTCATAGTACCTCCAACTGCTTGGACGGCACCTGCTGCTATAGCTAATGGGTGGCACATAATTTAATAAATTCTATAAGTGGGACACCATTGTAAACTTTATAGCCTACAAATTTAAATTTTAATAATTTAAGAAGTTTTATGTGACTTTCATTCCGCATATCTGCTACATTGCATAAATAAGGATTAGGTAGAGAATCTACCCAGCGTCTTGCTTCCCTCACAAATGTATGAGGAAACTCTGTGCTGGCCTCAGTACAGAGCATCCATATAATATTATCGGGGGTAACACCCGCCACTCCAGCAGTCTTGCCGTTGGGAACCTTAAAAAAGACTGATTGTCCATATGCTGAATTAAAGTAAGACTGTACAAGTACAGCCTCAGCACACAATCCAGTTGTTTCTTCTACTTCACGGCGGTCTTCCCACCGTAAGTTCAACCCTACCTCTAGAGCAAGCTCAGGAGTGCAGGGTTGTATGTACTTACTGTCGTGCATATCTTCTTTGGTTATACTTACCATCCCAGCTAGCTGAGATTAAAGCGGTGGAAAAAGGATCTGGTATTTTTATTTGTAGTTTATATTTTTCATTCTTTTTCTGTATAGGTACTCTTACTGTCTTCATTAAACTTGAAGGTGGTTTACCAAAATCACTGTCATCTAGTTTCATTCCAGATTCATACTGAATATGTTCAGCCATATCTGCATATTTAGATGATAAATGAAATTCCATTGGTCCAGAAACACCCATTTCAAAATTTATTCCAGAAATTCTTAGGTCAGCATCTACATCATATTTACCTGGTTCAAATGCTCTGTAATAATTAGGTAGTTCTACAGTAGTTGTATAAGCATATCCAACAGCTACAGTCCATCCAGTCATATTAACACCTTCAAAGGTGGCTTTATTTGTACCTACAGAAGTAGCTTTAACTACAGTACCAGCTACATTATGACCACCTGCATCAGTCCCAGCAATAGCTACAGCATAAAAGTTTGTAGCTGCAGTAGGGCTATAAGGTATAGTTAAATCTGTAAAATCTGGACCTGTAACCGACCCTCCTTGAGCTGTATAATTAATAGCAGTAGGTATTGTCATGTTATCAAGACAAACTTCAAACCATCTAGAAGTGGCTAAAGGTGATCCTACGGTACCAGACCCTAGTGTATAGGTTCTAGCAGCTGTAGAATCAGCAACATACTCATATCTATTAAGTACATAATCAGATCCTTGTAAGGTTACAGTATAAAAACTACCTGATGTATAAAAACCATGCCTTAAAGTACCTGTAAGAGTCCAGCTATACCAAGCAGATTGGTCTCTACGGTCACCTGCATCAAAGAATTTATAGTGATATACTTCTGTAGAACCCGTTTTAGCAAATGTATTTATACCTATTGAGGTGGAATTACAAGCTATATCGATATCTTTAGGTAGGTATTCAGGTACAACACGAGTTTGTTCAGTGATTTTAGGGGGTACATCATCATCTAATATGGTTGCTTCATAGGCTCTAGCATAAGCTGCTACGCCTGAAGTGAACATAACAGAGGTTCCCATGTCAACAGGTTGTAAAGAAGAGCTACTTTCATAGCTAGATACTTTCTTTAATCTTACGGTTTTTGGACTAAATATATCAGATTCAGTAAATAACATAAATTGCCCATTATCACTGAACATTAACACACCTTTGTTAATTGGTAGAATGTGGTGAATATAGGCAGGTTTAATATCAGATACAGTGATATCAATAGGGTTGTCATCACTTGTAGTTAAAGCAGAGACGATAAAGAAATTAAAATAATCTCCAGGACGACTCATAACTACTTGCTCATTTGCAACAAAACCTAATCTATTTCTGTGAAAAAATATTTCCTGAATTTTTATGCCGTTAAAACTAGGGAATGGATTAGTTATATCATCACCTACTTCCCTATACTTCCAATAGTTATCATTATTATCAGCGTTAGCTGTAGTTTCATCTAGTTTTTTAAAAGTAAAAGTACCGTTACGATTGTTAACTATCGCATGTGGCATTGTAGCAGGATCAAAACCTTTAACCATAGGGTCACTACCAGATGAGAAGTTGTTTGGTCTTACACACTCTTCCCATTTACCACTACCTTGGGTACCATTATCAGCATAAAATTTTACATAATAATTATCAGCATCTACGTTCTCTGAGTTAGCAATTTGAGCTACATACCCGTGTTTACATTGACTTGGTAATCTACCTACATCTTGTGCTGTATTACCTATGACATTCATTTGTTCATTCACAGCACCTCCTAAGAAGTTTACTGTAGGTGCAGCTGAACCATATAAATACATACCACTACCAATAACTTCAGCTGTTACATTAGCTAAGTTAGCGTTGACTGAATCGTGTAAAGCTTTAATGATTTTAATCATAGAAAGTTTACCTTTATCAGGATTCTTAGGACTTCTATAAAAAGCTATACCAGCTACACCTTCGTAGGTATCTACTGGTTCTACTTTAACTATTTTAACAGTATAGGTTTTACCTTCAATAGTTACAGTTTGAGTCTTAGCTAGTGCAGTTGCTTGTGTAGTATTCTTAATTAAACCACCGTCTTTAAGTACTACCTGTGCAGTATATCTTGTTTTATAGTTTGCTGTATATCCTGTGACTTGACCACCACTTGTATGCTCTGTATTACTATCAATATAAGCTGTACCATTAACAGTTACATGGCCTTCAATGTCTTCACACTCAGAATCTGTAAAAGAAAACTGAGCCATACCTGCATACCTACCGTCTTTATTGGCATCATCCCAAGTGTTTCCATCAGAAGTATTATAATCTACTGATAATGCAGTGACTCTCCAATAAGTATTTGGAGTAGGTGCAGTAGCTCCAGTATATAAAACATACTCTGTGTTATATGCTATGGTATCTAACCTAGAAAAAGCGTAGTCCCCGCTGTTGAGAGGAGCGTCAGTAGTACCAGTAGTCCCAATCGTTTTTTGCGGGTTGGTAATGATTGTATAGTCTTGAATGCTTTGTATTGCATATTGTTCTGTAGCTCCAGAAAGGTAAGAATATAAAGTATCTCCTGAACTATTAGTGAATGATTTCTCTGTCCCATCAGCTAGATCCCATATCCTAATAGGGTGTGATCCAGTGTTGCCAGGAGTTATCTGCATTAAATATTTTTCATCACCATCTCTTAGTATCTCATACCAATATCCAGTGCTATTGGCATTAGTCAACACCTTCACAAATTCTCCTGGAGGACGTTTCTTTAAACCAAAAGTGACGTCAGGTACTGCATTATCACATATCCTGAGCTGCCCTGGGAATTTAATTATGTCAGGTTGTTGAGATACTCCTCCCAAAAAATTAGGAATACGTTGATTAATAGATGCCATTACCTTCTTCTAAGTACTTGATATGGTCGGTAAATCTCAGCTGGATTTGTTCTACCTTCTTGGTCATTGAAGATATTATAATCAGCTTGGTTTGCGTCATATTCTACAGCTAATGCTCTAGCTAGTGACTCATCTGTACCCATCATCTCTGAAGATTTAGGGTCATTTACCATGCGGTTGCTAGCGATACGTGATGCTCGTTGTGTTATATAATCTCGGAATACTTGTGGGATATTTTCAAACTGATACATCCAAATTATATCTACATATAATGTATCGTCACTTGTATTCTCAAAATTAAATCTATGTTCATGTAAATCGTATAGTTTTAATACACCATTGTCATCTCTCTGAATAACATGAAAATCATCAAGGTGCTTAAACTGATTAACATCAATCTGTAATACATTGTTTGGTACGATACAATGATTGTTTGTGTCTAATTTAATTGGATATTGTTTTTCTGTATTGAAGACCCATCCTTCTGCTAATACTTCACGGCAGACTTGCTGCAGAGTTTTCTGTGCAATAGCCACTTCGGGGCTTTGTACATTTAATGTATTAACAGGTGACTCTCCAACACTCATCAATATAGAGTTGACTGCATCCAGTTCGGTGGACGCTCCATAAGATACGACTGCCATAATATAAAAAAAGGGGTACCGAAGTACCCCAATAAAGTGTATAAACTAGAAAGCTGCGTTTCCAGTTGCAGCACCTGCGTATAGTTCCACAGCTGCGGCTGGGTTTAGATAGTCGGCACCCATTGCGAGTCTTCCGAGTATCACGTCACCCTGGTAAACCACTGACACGTCGCCAGATGTTACCTGTACTTGAGGTCCGATTGCCTCTACAACACCTGCGGCTTCTCTCTGGAAGATTACACCACAAGACTTAGTGAAGTCACCTTGTTGTCCGTACTCATTGTTAATACCTGTAACTGAGTTACGAGCATCTTCAACGGATTGTTGTACAAATGAACCAAGGTTTCCAGGTGAAGTAATTCCAGGGACTTCAGCACCAGCAGATCCACCAAGTTTAGTACCGTACTCTCCGAAGAAAGGTACGTTCATTGACTTGTAGATTTTGATACCTGCAATCTCATAGATACCTTTACCTGACTGTAGAGCATCACCCTGAGAGTCACGGTTAACTAGGTAAGCACCGATACCAGATCCGTCTAGTCCCTTAATAAGAGCATAGTACTGACGTGGGTTTAGTACAGCAACACGTCCTTCTGAGCTAACACCCTTTTCATCTAGGGCAGCAGCTGCATCATAGAAAGCTGTTACAAGACTATCAGGATTAATTGCATCAGATGCCTGAGCATTAGTACCAACACGGATCTGTGTTCCGCCTGGTTCTACGAATCCAGATTTAGAAACAGGGCTAGCCTTACGAGCACCACGAAGGATACTTCTAAAGATTAGTCTGTCATATTTTTGAGCTAGTGCGTATCCAATCTTCTTGGAAATCTCACCACGTAACTCATAGTGGGCCAATGTTTCATCTAATTCATAGACGAAGGCACTGGAGATTAATAGATCATCAACTGTGATGGTCTTTTCTGCTACTGGTGGAGCACCGTCACTGTTACCTAAGATGCTATTTCCTGGAGTATGAAATTCGGCTTTGGTGTG
>VTLG01002679.1_pt1 | contig 21009 bp, 18 predicted proteins | sample 4694571 | NCBI WGS metagenome assembly VTLG01 (sample SAMN12604809, study PRJNA352737) | marine metagenome | biome: ENVO:00000447; feature: ENVO:00000209|ENVO:00000569|ENVO:01000036; material: ENVO:00002151; isolation source: viral sequences binned using virsorter ... | reverse complement strand
TAACTCAAAGTCGATTTGATCGTCCGTTGGACTACTAATAGTTGTATCCGTATCCGCATCAAGAATAAGTCCGTCTGCTAAACCCTGTAAATCTATAGCCTGCGAGTTGCAATCAAGCGTCCCTCCAAGTTGCGGGCTCGTGTCACCAACTAATGCTGTTAAAGCAGATCCTACTCCTAATTCTCCAGCATCTACTTTTTTCAGGGCACTGTCTGTAACGTCCCAGAACATTAAGTAGTCACCAGATGCAATCGTAGTATCAGCAAGGCCGCTAATGGCAGTCGGGTCAAGGTGTTCTTCGCTTATTGCATCGTCTGCTATCTTGGCAGCAGTAATTGCATCTGCCGCTATGTAAGAAGAAGCGATTGCTGTGCCTTGCCAAGTGCCTGTAGTTATTGTTCCTGTAGTTACGATTGACGATGAGCCAGCCACCGGAGAGAAATAAGTTTTCATGGTATCCAGTCCAACTTTTTTCAACGTGCCGCCATCTGATATAAACATCTCATCAGCATCAGCAATCCCACTCGCTAGTTCTGTTTGTCCACTAATTACATTTGTATTTAGGTGTTCATTTTCCACGGCTCCATCAGCTATCTTGGCCTCCGTCACGCAATCATTAGCCAGCATTCCAGTTTCAACCGAAGTGCTTGCGATCGTTAGAGCTCCATCGGCTGCAATTGTTGCATCACCAGACATGGCTTTGTTGTCCCAAGAATCAGAGCCATCGTATATTAGTATATGACCAGATGATAATGAACCAATAGTGGTATCGTTTAATTCTGAAACAGTATCCTCAGTTGCAATTTGGCTATCAACGTATGCTTTAATACTCTGCTGTGTTGCTAAGTGTGTTGCACTATTAGATGACATATTATCTTCATCTTTAACCGCCGTACCACTCACCCCTGTATTGATAACCGGGGAAGTCAGCGTCTTATTGGTTAAGGTTTTAGTCGAAGCAGATAAGTATGTATCAAAAGTCGCCACTGTTGTTTGACGCATGGTGCCGCCATCATTAGTAACAATTCCGTCACCACTAGCTACGGCTGTAGTGCCGGCTGTTGTCGCCGAACCATCTAATAAATTTAATTCTGCTGTTGTTAATGTTGCATCATCTAAGATATTAAGTTCAGCAGCACTGGCTGTAATTCCGCTTAATGCAAAAGTTGTTACTTCTGGATTACCGGTGCTTGAATTGAATTGTAATAGTTTACCTTTGCGATCATCCACTGCTGGCAGAATCGTAGACGTGCTCCCACTGATGCCCTCTGTAGCTGGGATCGTCAGTGCTCTTGTGTTTTCCTCAGCTAGTTGCTGGGCAAAAATTACAATGCTATCCAAATCAGTATTCAAAGCACTAGCTGTTAGCGAGCCGGCTGTTACAAAATCAGATGTACGAGCCAGTGCTCTTGCACCAATTAAGGTTATAGTATCGCCGCTATCAGCAGCAGATCCTAAAGTCACTGATCCTGTTCCATCTGTAGCTGACACCGTTACTGAGTAATCAGATGTCTCTGTTAGTTTACTGGTATTTTTGTAGACGGCTATATCAGAGGAAGTAAGCACAGCAAACGAAAATGCATAAGGACCAGTGCCCGCACTCCCGGTATAGACTGCCCGTCTTGTTACTGCCGCTATAGAATAATCTGCCATGTTGTACCTCTTTGTTTATTTTATACCAATTAGTTTCATTTTTAAAAATTTAATTTTGGAAAACGATCTGGTGATTTTTTCCCAGGTCGCCAAAAATAACTAGAGCCAGCTTTTTTTTCTCTTGTTCTATACAATGCCCTTTTCCTGTTTATATCAGCATCCATGAAATTATACAAAGAATCCATCACCAATCTGTCTTTAGCTAATCTGGTATACCATAAATTAGTAAATGGTGCATTTCTATCAATAAATCTAAGCATGTTTGCTGGTAATTTGTCATATGCTTTAGAGAAACTAAGATCTTCATCGTACAGAGAATTTACAAAAGGTATAAAAGTAAATTTACTAAGATCTGTTACCATGCTAGTTGCTGGCGGGACAATAATATCCCACGGACTAGCTCCATAATATGAAGTATCTTTTCCTATCACATCAGCAAATAAGCCACCCGCTCCACCTAAAACAAAACCTTTCGTCAAAGTTCCCACATTCATAGGTAATGGATCTTTGCCTTGTGTTATTCTTTTAAATTGATATATAGCTGTTCCTAAAAGTGTTGTAGAAGCCGTAAGACCAGCTATATATTGAGCTTGCATACTTCTATCTTTTAATCCAAAAAATGCACGATTCAGGTGTGTTGCCATTACTGTTATAGGGAAATTCTTAAATAACATCACATGACGTGCAGCCTCACCCCAAGGTGTCCCTGGTAGGGTCCCGCCCATCATAAGACTGCGGGAACGAATAGTAAGTGTCGGCACTGCTGCTAGACTTTCCATACTCATCCATCTACTTAGCTTTAGTTTTAAAACTTCATCTTCTATATTTGCCAAAACTAAATATTTCACTTTCGGGTCATTTAAATCTGAGGCTAATTTTAATGATTTCATATCTACTAAATCTGCATCAGTTACCTTATAATGCTTCATCTGTTCTCTAAAGGCTTTTTGCTGTCTTTTGCTAAGAGTTTCTATGCCCCCAGCAGCAATTCTTCCTAAATGTTGCTGAAATTCATAACGAAATGCCTTTCTTGCTGCTAGAGTACCGGGCTCTAACCCGCTCCATTTCATTAAAGAATTGGATAATCTACTAAAGGGACCTGTCCCTGTTAATTCTCCATGTATTCTTGCTCCAGCTCTTATATCATCTATGAGCATATCTGCTACTACTTGTGCTGCTCTTGCTTGCTGCTCATTTCCTCTAAACATTTTTATATAATTACCTACTGCTTTGTTTATTGGCATCCCATTAATTGATCTTGTCATCCCGCCATAACTAAAGTCAGCTAAAGATGCTAAAAAAGCTGCACCTAATTTAGATACAATAACTGATGCTCTTAGTTCTGTGCCTATCTTTGCAATCATTTTATGATTACTTGATGGTGGTGCAAATTCTTTACCCATGACATGATTAAACATTAACTTAGCTGTGTATGCACCTTTTGTGGTATTCCACCGCCATTTTTTAGGTACAAGTTTTTTTATTCCAGTTCTAGCTCTAGTACCTACTGTTTTCGCCTCTAATTCAATAGCTAATGTTACTATATCATCAAAATTCTGAGAAACATTAGGACCAAAGACTTGTAGTAAAGCGGCTGTTTTTGAAGCATTACGCATATATGAAGTTAATGAAGTATATATACCCTCACCAAAACCAAAGGCTTTTTGATATTCCATCCAATGTTTTGCATCTTTAAAAATTAAATAACGATGTTTTGCATGTGTGTGAAATTCAACAGCAGCATCAGCAGATAATTTTCCTTTTCTTGTAAATGTATTAACAGTACCCACTATATCTGCTAATTCTATATTCTTATGCATAGCCTCAAGTGCCTCCATTACAGGCTGCCTCAAACTTGAAACATTTGTTACTGCTTCACTTCCTTTAACAAGACCTAAATTTCTAGCTGTTTTTTCCAAATCTAAATGCTCTATTATATATTCCGCCCATTCTCTTGGGCCTTTTTGAGATATCTTGTCAATATTATGAAGCATAGGAAAATAGTTTGTAAGTTTTCCTATATTAAGACCATGAGCATTAAGTAAGTCACGGGAATACCCAAACATTTTAGATAAATTTTTTGCAAACTCTTTAGCCAACGGATCCCCTGTTGATTCCCCAAACAATTCAATAATAGCTTTCTCAAGAAATTCCTCAATACCTTTCCCGCTATCTCTAAAATTAAGGTCAAGAAATTTTTTGGTATGAAGTTCTAAAAGTTGTATCATCTCAGTTTGAATCACACTTTGTGCTGAAAAAACATCATTATGAAAACCTACACCTCTACCAAAACTAGGCTCCAGCATATCTGACACCAACTTATCAAATGGTGTGTTAGGATTAATTTTGTGGGCTTGTAACAATCCGTCCAACGCTTGTATTCTTGCATAATCATTTAAGAGTCTTAATCTGCGTATTTCTGGATCTGTTATTTTTGATAATTCTTTGGTATAACCTTTTAAGTTGCTAGTAAATCCCAAGCCGTGAGCTTCAATCCATTCTTGAACCACTTTAGCTTGTGTTTCTTTCAGCTCAAGTCTTTCAAGATTAAAAATATTTCTGGCTTGGATAACTATTTCTGGGGTAATGCCAGTATCTCCAAATTTAAAGAATGGTTTGTAAACCCCATTTTTACCCACATGACTTAACATTAAATTTCTATTATGCAATCGGATATTAAAATCATCTAATTCGATTGCAAAGGCTAATCTCTTTTTTTGCATTGTAGTCAATTTAATATTAAATATTTTTTCAGTTTCCTTTATCATTTTATTAACTTCTTTAGGAGGTATCTTGCCAACAAAAGTTGTAGCAATTTTCTGTGCCCTTTTTGTTAAACCTTTACGAACCTTTTGTATAGCATCTTTCCCACGATATATGGGATATGCAACCTTTCTGCGGGGACTTACAGTCCCACTTTCGGTACCTCTGGCTACTTTTTCGTCCTGTATCTTCTTTATAAATTTTTCTAAATGAATCATGTATGTCTTTTGTGTTAATGGAGTAGGTAAATTTTTACCTATTTCTACCAGTTTACTGGTTTCATGTTCTAAAATATCCTTAGCCCATCTTTCACCTCTTAAATATTTTCCTAATAACCTACCAGCTCCTCCTACTATTGGAGTTAATAAAAAACCGGCTGCTGCTGCCCACATAAGACGTTTATTTAATACTTCTTTATCAGGGACTAATGAATCAAGGTCTACCCCCATGTTACTTAAACGCTGTTGTAAATGCGGATTGTCAATATTAATCCCCATTTTTTCAGCTCTTTTTCTAGCTCTTGTTGTTTGTAAAAATTCAGCTACAGATACCGTTGCTGCTCCTTTCCATCCTAAATCAAATAAAAATTTCATCCCCGTGTAACTAGCTTTTGCACTACCAAAAGGAATTGCCATAGCAGCAAGATTTATTGGATCTTTTATTTGAGCTAGGAGCACTCCTCCTAAAAATGCACTGCCTTTATCCAGACCATGTGCTTTTAGTCTCTCAACTTCCAAAGTTATACTTTGGGCTTCTACCTCTGTTGCTGCTTCGAGTTCTTTTCGATTAATAGGTAAAGATTTAAATTCTTTTACGTTAGGATATTTAGTTCTTAATTCTTTATGAATAGCTAATGCATTATCAACTAATGCTCCACGGGAAAGATCATTACCAGCAGATAAAAAACCATGTTTTTGCATAAAATCGTCCTGTCTTTTATCAAGAATAATGTCACGATATATTTCGTTCTTGTCAGAATATTCAGATTGCAATGAGGGATGTAAATATTTTAAATATAAAGGATTCTCTGGACCAAGCCGATTACGAATAGTCCTTTCGCTGTCATCAAAAACTGTATCTTCTAATTGTGCAAAGCCATAACTTGTGAAATTAACAGATTCTTGCAGTTCAAATACTGAAGATTGATCATCTGGGTCTACCCCAGCTCTTAAAACAGGAACATACGTTTGAAATTCAGTTTTATTAAGAAATGTCATTTAAATTCTCCAACTCTTTCAGGATTAACAGAATACCAACCCTCTGGCTGCCGTATAAATACATTCCCTAGTTTTTTGCTTGCTTTTACTTCTTCCATAAAAGTTTTATGCCATGGTTTTTTAAGGATTCTCCCGGTGCTAGGATCTACACTGCTGCCATGTCTAACCCATTCGTTATCATCGGCATGCCAAACCCATGCAGAAAAAGCACCCTCATTTTTCCGCACTATTTGCTCATTATTTTTACGGGATAAAGCCAATTCTTTAGCAGACGGAGGATTATTAGGTTTCTCCATAGTTAAAGGAAATTCTTTATCTAATTCCTTACCCCTTTTTTCATCATAATCTCCCAAAGCTCCAGTTTTTATCTCACTTACATATTCATCGAAAGTTGGGATATCGAGTGCTAATGTTTGCTCTCTTACCATTGTACCCAGACCATGTAATTCGGTAAGCGTTTGTTTCAAAGAAGCAGCCCAATGTTCATACTCCCTATAATCTTTTGCATACTCATAAAAAGCAAATTGAATCTTATGCCCCTCTGTATCCATAAGAATAGGCATTTCTTCACGGCTTCCAGCATTAGGTATATTTGATAAATAAGCATATTGGTCATTTTCTTCTGAATTTACTATCTGGAAATCATTTATTTCATCATCGGAAAAATCAATGTTTTCAGGATCTCTTAATACTACCTCAAACTCGCTCAACCCTAAATCAAGCTGCTGCCCTATACTCGGAGTAATAAATTCAGGAGCTAACCGGTATCTTGCCCAGCCTGGAGGCATATTTACTTTCTCTCTTACAAGCTGCCCCTTATTGTCACGAACAAAACGATAAAGATAAGGAGTTATATTTTTTAAATTTTTCTCAGTTAGCACCCTGTCCATATATTCCCTGGTTATTCCGTCCCCATGCTCTTGATCCAGCCAAAAATTATTATCTCGATAATTATTAGTGTGCCCATATCCAGCAATTTCTTCTCCATTAGCGTCCTTTACAATACCCCTTGCAGCCTCATAAGCCTCAGTAATCCACTCACTAGGAAACTCAATGTCCTCCTCGGCCCAACCTCTGTGAAACGGGGAATCATCTGTCATCACTTTACCAGCCAAATAACGCATCATTAATCTGTCTAATACAACCGTATCTTCAGCACGCAACTTCTGTTTTAATTTAGCCTTTTCGGCATCCAGGTCTGGCTGATGGTGCTGCACTATACTTTTCCATTTGTCTGTATCGAGCTCCGCTATTTCTTGCTCTCCTTTTAATATAATTTGTACAGCATCATCTGGCAAAAGTGTCATATAACTATTAATATCTAACATCATTTTAATTTGACCGTCCGTCCCAGCCGGTAAATTATCCACTATGTTTGCTGTTAATTGGCCATGAACTAAATTTGGCACTTCAACATACTGATCTACAAACTTTTTCATTAACTCATACCGCTTTATAACACTAGGTTCATTATTCATCCTGTTTGCTAAATTTATAGCAGTCTCGCCTGTAACATATTGTTGTGTAAGCGGATATTGGTTAGTTATATAAGTAACAGTAGAACCATCCGCATACATTCCATCAGGGCCAATGGTTGTATCCACATTATCTAGTTGAGCTCGATAATATAGTGGCCGTTCTTTTATATCTTCAGTAAATGTTGCAATATCTTTGGTCAATTTTGCTCTATCTTCTGGATTTGTATTTTCCGGAATAAAACTCTCAATAAGCTCCTTTTGAGTTTTTGGCACACCTTTTGGGTAATGCTCTTTTTGTTCTTCAGGTGACATATTCTTATATGCATGTAAGCGGAATGAATGATTTAATGTCTGACTTACAATGCCCGCCAGAGGGGCGTCACTACTCCCCGTGTTTGTAGTCCATCTACCAACCTGCTCTTTAAAAGAAGCACTTCCCCCCGATGAATTTAATTTCTCCAAAATCTGCTGTATTTGTGCCTCATGCTTGTAATTTTTCTCTGTTTTTGCTATACCTAATGCCTCAGTCCAATACTCCTTCCATTCTTTCTTTTCGTCAGCAGTAATATCTTTGTTTGCTACCATAAGATTATGTTGGGATGTATAAATTTGTGTTCTTGCATCATCAAGAGCAGATTTTATAGCTTCCTCAGTGCTCCACCATACCGGATTAGCTGCAAGGAATGCTCTAGTTTGAGTAAGAGTCAAGTCCTGCGCCTGAACATCAAGATATATATTATTCTCTTTTTCCCTTAGTTTCTGTGCATGCAAGTCCTTCTCTTTTAATTCAATAAAAGATCTTTGGTATGACTGTGTATCACGCAGCAGAGCATTTGCTATTTTTTCTTTAAACCCAACTTCAAATCTAGGAGAATCAAATTTTTCTCTTAGTTCTCTAAATTCTTTATTGATTATCTTAGTTCTTTCCTCTATGTAAGTTGCTGTTGTATGGTTACTTTTTAAAGAATTTACTCCTTGCTGTGTAATTTGCAGCATAAGTTTTTCCATTAAATTATTTCCTAACCGTGTATATGCCTCAGCATTTACTAGCCGATCCTCTATACTGACAGAGTCCTCAGTTTCTTGTATATTTATCAATGGATCATTATCTATAGCCCTTTTTGCTGCTCTTTTCCCAGCTTCCTCAGTATGCTTTTCCATTATAAAAGGCTTCATTGACTCCAAAGCCCTAACCAAATTTTGTGATTTACTTTCTTGTGCAGCAGCCAAAGAAGCATAACTAACTGATTTTTTAGGATCAATAGAAGCAACAGGGCCTATAGTTGCAGTTGCTTTATATGTTTTTTTTCTAGCCATAATTAATCCCTACGACATCTGTTTCCACATCCACGCACCCTGTGCTGCTGAACCTACAGCAGCAGTATACCCGGCTCGTTTTCTCATCCTACCTGTTGCTCGCAATATATTAGCCTCTTGTATAGATGATGCAAACACATGAGCGATTTGACCTTTGGCACCCGCTTTAAGTATATCTTTTTGAGTGCGGATAATATTTAAATCTTCTGATAAATTTCTCATTGATGTTGCCATTAATGCATCATTTTGCATATAAGCATTACCAGCCCGGTTCTGTGCTGCATTATAAGCAATAACCTCATTAGCACTTCTTAATATCTCATTTTCCTTTTGGACCAATCGGATCCTTTCGGCTTCTTCATCTATCTTCAATTGCTCTGCTATAAAAAAAGCCTCCCGTTCACGATCCTTTGCCTCAGCTTCCGCTAACTCTGCCTGGAACCTAGCATTTTGAATTTGGCCGATTGTTTGAAATGCTGACAATACTGCCATTGCTGGTTGTGCAAAACTCATAACTTATGTCCCCGAAGATATTTTATAATCTAATCCTAGCAAGTGTAATTTTAGTGGTGCAGATTGTCCAACACTAATCTGTCCAGTTAAACTATACCCCAGGATCCCGTTTAAAGTTTTCGTGCCGGTAAATTCTGGAATTGATGTATCCAGATTACTTGTTCCAAATGTTCGTACAGGAATAGTATTACCATTAATTGTTAAATTTTGTGTCTCATTTAAAAAAGCATTAACTTCAAAAACACGTTTTTTAAATGATTTCAAACTTGGTACACCTTGCACCGTTGGTTCAATAGGCAACGTCTTTACGGTTACTGTGTAATCCAGTCCCACTTCATAGGAGGTTGCAGTAGCAGATTCAAAAGTAATCGAGCTTGCCCCGCTCACAACATCAGCTTGCATCACCCCATCGCCTATAACTTTAGTTGTATAATAAGCAAGATGTGAAGTTGAAACTGAGGAAGCAGCCGCACCCGTTACTGCACTATCAGTCGTTAAACTTTCATCAAACAGTTCAATATAATACTTGTGATTGCTCATCACAAAATTTGTCACAGTCAAACGTGTTGCATCTGATGTAGTAACAGTTAAATTATCTCCTCCTCGGGCTGCTCTAGTAACGGTTATAGTAGCAGCACCCGGATTAGGTGCAGCAAACCCTGCGTCATTATTGATACATGCTGCTAAGTTATCAGCAGTCGTATTGTTATTAGTTTGCACTAAAAATTGTCCTGACCCAGCAGACCCAGAGGTAATTGCAGTTGCGGTAAATGTGCTACCATCTTGCTTAGTAACTACGACTGTTGATCCTGCTGCTATGTTAGCGTAGTCTGATACGACAATCGTACACGTTGCACTAGCCGGTAAGTTGCGATTGACTGCTACATACTGGTCATCAACAACAGTGCCAGCATTAATAAAAGTTCCGTTTGTTGTAAACTGACTTGATGCAACAATATTTTGATCTCGCAATAAAGTATATACACACATGCTACCATCAGTGCCATTAACAATTAGAAGCCTATCACCTTCATCAGTTGAGGTTGCTTTGCGTACTGTCATATCAATAGGTGTTTTTAACAGATGACTAGACAATAAACTAATCTGACTAGAAATATAGGATTGCTCTGCTGCTGTATAAAGAAATTCATTGAGAGCTTTGCCCTGTCTTTGTATATACAAAGTACCACCATCAATATTCACTACACGAATACTCTCCTTGGAGCCATGACTTGTCTGTACCTTAGCTGTAAAATTAGATGGTGTTAAAGGTTCAGCAAAATCTTGTTGTGCATAAAACTCACCACCAGTCGTAAAGATCTGTAAAAAGTTCTGTGAAGATATATCAGTAATCGCATTAAACTGACTGGTATCTAATGTTGCCACAAACGCATCATCATCTAATCCCTCACCGGGATTAAAATTAAAGAAGTCATCAATGCGTGAAGCAAAAATTGTTGATGGTCTTGCCTTGCTACCACCAAAATAAAGTCTGCCTTGGTGAAAACATACAGTGCGTGGGTAGCCTCTGTCTGCATGGAAAGTATCTACATAGCCTGTTTCTAATTCCCAATCTGCATTCGCTAAAGCGGCTGTATCAAAGAAAGGAATCTCTACTAAAGCCTTAACAACAGTACCCGATGTACGCTCCAGTATTCTGGCGCGTCCAAATTTATTCGCCCCAATCACATTGATGTACTGATTAACATGACTGGTTGTAAATAAAGTCCCTGATGATGCAGTCAATGTAATCTTGCCCGAAGTAGCACTAGGCGTTAATGTACCAGAGCTGCTGTTGTCCGGCTGTGTTAAAGATGGAGCATATTGAGGATTAAAGCCAAATGTAACATTGGCAATCGTCCAAGCTGTATCAGACGTACGAGTTATTTTTTTTGGAATCATATCCTCTTGTACCACAATCAAAGTATCAGCACTTTGTGTCCAGCACATTTCAGTCAGATTAGATGAAGTGATTGTAGTGGTAAGGTAATCATTACCAGAACCAGCGATATTAGTTTGCAACACCCCGTCTTTAATAATATACATACGGTTATGTGCAAAGACTAACAGGTAAGCATCACTCGTTGAAAACTCAAAAGAAACTAAACGTAAACCATCTTCGGGTGATGCTGCACTTGGGATCTCGGTAATATATTTTAATCCCGGACGGCGTTTAATTCCACCTTGGGGTAACACTACTACATTTAAAGCTGTAGTTAAGCCAACAGAATAAGCATCTATATCTGTCCTGGCTGTTAATTTAGGATCTATTTCACCTTTGGTAAAACTATTCTGAATAGAAATAATCCGGGACATTAGCGTACCTCGAATAAATCAAAACTCTCGTTACCTAAAGTTTGTGCTCTTTGTCCTTGTGCATCAGCTACCGAGGCTTGTCTAAACAAACCACCACGTCCATTTTCATCTGGCGTTCCAAAAGCTAATACTCGAAAATAATCTGCTTTGGTTATTTGGTCAGTCAATGGTTCAGCTATGTCACTAGCCAAAGCATGACGCAATAAATAAACAAAGTATTCTGGAAATCTGGATTCATCTATATTAGCTACATAATCAATATAGACTGTAGCATAATCAGTCAGTAATCTTTGTTGATCAATATAATATAATTCAAATTCTGTTTGTGCTAAAGCACCGGCGGTGCTGGTTTGGAATACTGCCTTTGGGCTACCAATAATATCTGACGGTAGTGCATAAGCATAAGTCCATTCTGTTACGGGTGTATCTGTCGTTCGAGCCAGTTGCACTTTCTTTTTAGCAAATGACCAAGGATAAATAGAAAGAATATATTTTTTTAAATCATCATATAAACGATCACATATTTTTGCTGAGTCAGTTCCCTCAGTAAACGAGGTCATCTCATTAACACCCAGCATTAAACAGGCATCGTTACATATTGTTAATTTAGTATCTCCTGCTGCCATAATTTTTACCTTGTGAGCATACCCCCAGCATGTTTCGCCGGGGGTTTCTCATATTACTTAGTCACTATCAGTTACAACAGCTAGTGTTGTTCCATCGCCGATGTCTACGACACCAGATGCGTTGGACACAACAACATGCGTAGTAATGAGTCGTGTTCCGCCTGTAGCTGAATGCACAATAATCATATCACCGACTTTCAGAGTATCTGAAAGAGTGTTGAAATATCCGGCACCATCTACTGTGGCGTGTGCATCGGTAGTCGTATAGACATATAAAGCGGGTAAATCCCCAGCTCTGCCTTGACCAGCTAACGCACCAAAACCATCTGTACTATAAGCCATGATAAATCTCCTTTGGTGTTATGCGGTATCTCTGCATGTGATTTCAACAATTCCATTAGCATCAATGCCAACGGACCCTGCGGAAAACATTGAATTGACTAACCATGATGCTTTTTCAGCAACATAATTAATTTCTGTTTTCCGATCCATATTTAAAGCTAGACCAACTGCGTTCTTATGCCAAGCCAAACATGTTCTGTCACTTGAACCATCAATCGCTAAACCACCCTCGTCTCTATCACCTATCTGAATGAATTTGAAACCAAGGAAAGTATCAACTTGACCAAGTGCTAATGCCTTAGAAGTATTATAGTCAAAACTGCCGACTTGAGACTCCTGAAGGAATGCACCCATATTGTTCGCATGACACAGGAAATAGCGGTCTTCGGCTGGTACACCTTTTGTGTCTAATAACTTTTTAGTTTGAGCAACTTTCTCAATGTTTAAATTGGTGTTACTCCCACCTATAGAATTAGCCACAGTTAAAGAGGTACTAGCCCCATCTACTGCATCAATAACTAATTGGTCCATTCTGCGACCGATAGCCATTGATAATGCTTTTACAAGTTCTGCTCTTTCATCGAATAAAACCTTACCGGCAGTAAACACGTCAGAGTATTCTGCTGCGTTATAGTCAGATAAAGTTGCAGATGCAAGAGAGTGAGTTAAATTTAAAGGTGTAATATCTGATTGTGCTATATGTAAATTAGCAACTCCAGATCCTAGTTTATTAAATTTATAAGTATTTCCTTTTACCCCAGCTCTTTCTCGTGTAGCTCCAGCAAGTGCTCTATCTTCCTGATAGGCTTGCTTCACTTCTGCATCAAAGAGTGTTACAAAACTTGTGGATATAGACGTAGCCATTATTCCACTCCTGTTTTAAATTAAATTTAACGCAAAAAGGTATCCATTAAGGGCTTCATACTTGTAGGTAGTGCCTACCACACCTCGACTACGAGATTCAAAGGGCAGACTATGCTGGTATCCTTACTAGCATATTGTAACTTTATATTTATATTTTATGCAACTAAATTATGTAGTCGGTATTAGGATCATCAGGGTGTCTTTTCTTAAACATGTCCTGTACTTTTTTTCTATAAATAGGATCTTTTTTATATTCATCAGTTCCTACCATTGCATATAATTCTTCTGATGTTGGTAGACTATCATCTGGCGGTTGTGCAATAGGAATATTACCCTCACCAAAATAGCGTCTAATCTTTTGCATTGCTCGTACACCGGCAGCAGATGTTGCAACAGTACCTTTCACAGCATCAAGCTCATCATCATTCAAGATGCCTTTCTTGTGCAAACCATCAACCCATTCAGCAGTAGAACGAATAACCTGGTCGGCATCTGGCCCTAACTTTTCTTTTTCTTTTCTTGTATTAACTTCAAACTGCTCGAGATTTGCAAGCTCCATTTCAATATAATCATTAGCCAGAGTTTCAAAAGCTGCTTGGGTAATACCATGTTCTGTTGCCCACTCTTGGAATTTACCCAACAATGGATCATCTTCAGCAATCCCTTTGCCCTCGACAAAACCTGTATCGTAACCATCTTTGGGAGCTTTATGTTTGCCTTGTGAAAATTGTTTTTCCAATTCGTGATGAGCATTCGCTAATCCCTCTACATCGGGACCATTTTCCTCGTCCCAAAATTTCTTAGGAAAATATTCAGGTCGAGATAATTCAGTTTCTTCACCCTCTTTAGCCACCGTCTGTTGCTCAACAGGATCAGTGTCCGGACGCAATACATCTTCAACAACTTCTGGGTGAGCATCTGCTTCTTGCTGACGTTCTTCTTCTATCTGATTAAGACTCTCATCAATTAAACCCTCTGATTTTTCTTCTACTGCTTGTTCGGTATCTGCCATAATTAACCTCTCGCTCTTTCGATTCGTCTTTCGATTTCTCTAATAATTGAATTTTGTCCCTCACGGCAAAAGCCATGAGATGCGGGTTCACCCGGATAAAACGTGGGTTGTTCTATTGTTACTGCACGCAAATGATTTAAAACTTTTTGCCCTGATTCGGTATTAAAAACTTGAGCGTAAAGGCGATTTAGCTCCTGCGGATCACCGTACTCTTTACGATCAAGCACTTGTTCTTCCATTAGTTCTAATTCGTCCCAGCTCATTTAAGCCTCCATAGCTTGTTGTTCTGGAATTTCTTCTTCCTGTGGAACCTCTTGCTCTGGCGGCATTCCTTGTCCTTGCTGTGCAGCCATTGCTTCTCTTGCAAGCTGCTCGGTCTGCTGCATAATCGCAGCACGTTCAGCTTCAGTATTAATTAGATTAACAGGAATACCCAACTTCTCTCCTATGTAATCTGCAATCTTGCCGAGCTTTAATATTGTTTGCCCCTCTGGTCCAAACTGAGCAACGATCTGAGCAAATTGTACTACATTATTGATATCATTATTATTTTGGCTTTGAGCAATAGGGCTTACAGGTTTTATCTTAACCTCCAAACCATTGACCTTAAGCGGCATTTCAATCATACCTTGCTGGTCCATAATCATTAAAGTTCGTTCAACGATAGGGTGCATTGTCTCTGTAATCAAACGCCCAAAAGCACTACCTAAATTCTGTGCTAGTTCTGAAATACGTTGCTGTATTTCTGTTGCCGAACGTGCCGACATATCATCTCTTGGTATAGATTCATCAAGCAGTATTTTCTTAATAGACATTTGTAACTGGTCAATAACAATCTGTGATAATTGTGGATCACCTGAACGTCCCAATGGTCTTAATGATTCTCCTTGCGGACCACCATTTTTTGCTACTGGAATAATCGCTCCTGGTTTTAACACCACAGTATTAGGATTCAAAACACCATCATCTGCTGCTGTGTAGACACCAGCAATAGATAATGATGCATTCTTTAACAATAATTCTTTAACTTTGTTTAGAGTTTTAATATCCGGAATAGCAACAGTCAATGGACCACGACCATATATTTCACCGGCCGCTTTCATATACCGACTTACTACCCAAGGGCTTGCTTTTAATTCTCTTGCAACTATCTCATGTTTATCCGCTTTAGAAATAATCTGATAATGATAAGTTCCTTTCTCTAAGTCCTTGATAGTAGATTCAATAAAGTCTACTTCCTCAATAGGGTTATCTCTGAGTTTAGTTTTTAATGTATCATTTAATTTTGCTTCAGGAAATTGAATTTGGATTTGTTCCACTTTAAGACGTAGCTTGCGATATACATTCTCTACTTTGCCGTGTGCTCCCTCCTCAAATGCAATCAGATACATCGGTATGCTTGTGTAACGTATTGGTGTTAGTTCATCACCAGGCTGAATCAGCATCACCCCTGTACCTACAGCAAGGTCCAACAAAAACTCACCCATTGCTAAATCAAAATTAGACGTACGGATAACCGTAAACATCTTATCTAAATAAGCATCTAGTATTCTTTGTGCTTCTGGTCGAGCTTCGAGCGGGATATCATTCCCTGGTTCCAATCTGCACCAATTAGTTTGCGGAGGAAACAAGCCGCTTTGGATACGATTCGCAAACCTCTGAGTCGAATCAATCGCAGTAGAGTCAAATACATCAGACATCTTGTTTTGCCCGACAACCTTGCCCTCGAAGTATCCCTCATATAAGTTCCTATTAGGTAATGCAAAACGATAACAGTCCTCGTACACAGATTGCCATGTATCCTTTCTTGCTATTGCCGCATTGTAGCGTTTAACAACTTGGTCTATAGTTGGTTTCATTTATTCTTACTTCTTCCTCTTGTAATTATCTTTAAGCGAACCCATGTCTACTCTACCACCAGTTGCCCTTGCATATACTCTTGCCGATCTTAAACCTTGAGGAGTATAGGCAAAGTGTCTTGCTTTACCTGTTCTTGGATTAATTACTCTTGGCATTAAGCCCTCCTATGTGTATCTGGAACCACCCATGCGTGCAGTTCTTGCACGGCGTGAAGCTGCTAGACGGCGTTCACTTGCTGCCCGTTGAGCAGATAATTCCCCCGTTTTTTTCCGAGCAGCAGCAGTACGTTCTTCTATCAATCGTATTCTTTCCTCGCCCGCTTCTCTGGCAATTTGCTCTGGAGTTTTAAAAGTAGTACCCTTGAATGTTTTACCTGTCTTTTCCTTGTAATATTTTGCTACTTCTTCTGGCATACTCATTTCTTCTTCCGCTAAACCAGCAGGATTTTGTAGTGTTGCCTTTTGTGGCCTGATGCCCAAGATGGTTCTGCGTTGTTCCGGGGCTGCACCCGCAGTTCTTGGATCAAGAGCGGTATGTAAATACTGTGATCTTAAAAAATCGTCCTTGGAACCGCCATACCCTATCTTGCGTGCCTTAGTAATATAAATCATAAACTACCCCAGCTTAGAGCTACCCACCCCAAGTTCAGGATCTTCACGATCAGCCAACAAAAGATTCACGCCACCATAACGTGCAAGACGTGCTCGGTCTTGTACTTTTTTCATCTCAGCTATTTTCTTATTTTCTTCTTCTTTTTCCTGGAGAGCTAATGCTGCTTTTTGTTCTTGTTGTGCTGCTAATGCTTCACGCTCACGCTGCATCTGTGCTGGTGATGGTCCTGGTACTTTGGGTTTAGAGAAAAAACCACCCATAATATTACTCCTAAAAGTATCTAGCATACATTGCGTAGTCCGCTTTGTCATGCCCAAATTTTTTCATTAGTCCTTCATAGTTGAATTGTAGAACAGAAGCCCAGTTCTTTGCAACTTCATTATCATTACGCACTGTCATTTGTAATCGGTGTGCGGCTAAAAATTCCGCCCCTTTGTCCAAAACAAATTGTGCTGTACGAGTCGTTACAATCGGATACTTGTTAAATATTTTACTGCCTAGCAACCAACCCTCGTAAACACCGGGCACAACAGTTGCAAACCCCCAACATGCGACAATCTGCCCACGGTAAACAATCGTAATTGCCGGCCCCACTGTTTGTAAGGCTTCAACAAATGCTACGTTGCCATCAAAACTAGAAAAATAATGTGTATCACTAGGGCGATAATCCAAATGTCGAGCATCATCTTTTTGATAATACCGGTAAAGAATATTCTTATTTTTATTTAAAGAGTTATAAAATTCAACAATACCGTTTTGCATTAAAATACATTGAAATCAAGTCTGGCTACAGCCTGTTCATTCTTACCAAACTGTGCATTCTTGCGTGTTAAGATACGATGTTCCCCGCCACCTAGCATCAGATAACCAAATGCATCTCCGATATGCGAGAAATTATTTTTAAATGGTACGTCCTTAAACCGCTCTTGGCCGGCACCGATTGCTTCACGTTTAAAATAATAACCGCCCGTCAATGCTTTTCTTAACTGAGCACAAGAACGATTAACAATTAATCCCGACTTACCATTGATCAAACGATTCATAGGCATGGCTCCCGCTTCACGTCTTATTTTAAAATCATTACTCACTGTTGGTCTAGCATTCAAGCCTTGAGTTCTTAAATGATCAAATGCAGTGACCTCAAAAATTTCATCTCTTTTACTACCCGCCGGATCACCCCAAATTTTTATATCCTTTGCTTGTGGAAATTTTTTATTGATTTCTATTTTTAACATCGTAGTAAATCTCTCCAAGCCCATATCAAATGTAACCAGCTCATGCAATACATGCCACCGTCCATTTTCTAAACGCTGGCCGAACACGGCAGCCGGGGTTAAACCAAAGTCCAAACCAATTTGTATAGGTAAAAATGGATCAAACTCTACATCTTCGCTCATCAATGAATCTGTATACTCACTCCACACTGGTTTGCCCTCTTGAACAAAGACATATTCGCCACATGCATAACAACGAATCCAGTCCAGATGTTTACCCAGCAACATTTGTTCATAGTAACCCTCGGTCAGATTCGCCAGATTCTCTGCATTCTTATTAACCGCCCAATATTTAGACCCGGCATACACAGCATTTACATAATCTGCATCAACCTCTTTGACTCCACCGGGCTGACGATAAAATTTCCACGGGTATCTACCTTTAGGTTTTTCTTTTTCCGCTAATCGGTGCCACCAGTGATCATCATCACAAGGGTTAGTATCCATAATAATAAATCTGTGGGCACAGCCGCCATGTGCCTTAGTCGGATAGCGACCAACACGATGGGTTAATCCGTCAATGACCGCCTTCGGCAATTCGCGGGCCTCATTCACCCATGCACCCGTCAATTCTAATGACAATAATTTACGAACATCTTTGGGAGTATCAAGTGCTAAGAAAATAACCTCAACATCAAGACCGGCTAACTTATCTTTAGGTGGCAATTTAATATGATGAGTCAAAGGCGGCGACCAACGCATCGGTCCCCACGTTGCTTCATCAAAAATTTCCAGCCATGTCTTAATAGTAGTTGTGCGTAGCTCCGGATAACTGTTGCGAACGATAACAAACCTAGACCGTCTTGTATTGTCTATGGGAGAAATGGGCTGTTGAACCGCCCGCAACATAATCTCTGACGCACAGGCATAACTTTTGCCTGAGCCTACTGGTCCCATAAGACCACGCACAAATGAATCGTCCTTTAAAAACTTCCATATAGTCGGGCTTTGGCTGAAGTCAAGATTAAGATCTTTGATAGCACCCGCTCTATGTTCTTTGACTTGCCGCTTGGACTGATCCTTTGCTCCTTTTACCCTACCCATTATAAGCTAAATTCCTCGACATCTAAAATGCAATTAATCGGTATATTGATTATTGCATTATATTCGTCCTCGGATTTAGTACAAGCTAATACCAGTCTCACTGGATCCTGATGAACCAGGTAGCCAATCGAGGTACAACGGTCAATTCTGCACACTTTGCCCGCTTCTTCTGTCGATATCCACCCGGTTTCGGCTACGGCATCATGCCAAATGACACGCACTACCCTACTTTTCTTCTTGTTTGTTTCTGACTTCATAGGTTGTTTCTGGCCCTTGTATGTTAATCCCTAATATTGACGGACGTTCTAGGGTGCTGTCAACATTTAACATACCATAATGCTTTGCCAATAACCGTAAAGCCGCTAGTTTATCATGCATCTCAACTTCTAATTGGGTACCATATTTGGTAGGCGTTGCCTTAATCTTTTTAATGGCTCTTTTTGCACGTTCCGATATTGAACCGGAATCAAGCATAGTTACATTCCCGGCAGAATCCCACGAAATAATATCCGTTAATTCTGATGCACCGATTGCAGCAAGCTCTTGTTCTACTGCTTCACGCTTTGCTTTGTTCGGAGACTTAAGAATCCGTTTTGCATCTCTTAATTTTAATGATTCAGCCATAACTAATTATAGTTTAAAAACCCTAAGAATCAACAACCCCAATGACAAAGACACAAACCCCTACGGGGTTTTTTGTCTTTTGTCCTTGCTTGGGCAATTTGTCCTTGCTCTGTCTTTGCTCTGTCCTTGCTCGCTGAGGATGGCTTAGGTACAACATCGAGCAAAGACATTAGCAAAGACAACTCAAAAAAGTGTCTTTGCTCAAGGACAAGGTGTCTTTGTTTTGTCCTTTCTCTGTCCTTTCTCGCTGACAAAGGCTTAGGTATAGCATCGCAAAAAATCACTAAAATTTTGTGTCAAGTCCCCCTTAATGGTGCGGTGGCTGCCCCCCCTCTAACCCTCTTTTTTTGACTTAAACCATTGATTATAAAGGATTTTCTGCTCTATTTAACATAATAAGCATTATACGAAGTAAAACCAATTATTCTCTTTAATATCAATGACTTATGTTTTTTTTATTAAATAAAACCTTATAAATCATGTGTTTATGGGGTGTTATAATCGACAATTTCAACCCTTAGTAATCCCATTATGTCCTCAATGGTCTTTTATAACTTGATTGTAATTAACTATTGACATCTATATATTAATACTTTAATCTACTATTATAGTTTAATTAATGGGAGTTAAATAATGGAAACACTTAGAATTAAAAAACATGAAATTGACAGCATTGAATTGTATACAGTTGTTGATATTAAAAAGTTATTTAAAGCTATTGACGACCAGCACCCAGAACTAGAAGTAAAAGAGAATTGTATGTATATGGAGTCAAACTATCGAGATGGACATCTTGAGCATTATTTCAAAGACTCTTTTACAAGAAGGGGTAAGTGGCTTAGGTTATACGATTATCAATATGAGGAGATAAATAATGAATAATATTATTAATACAATAATGCAATTAAAAGACGATAGCACTAAGTTATATATAACAGAAGATGAAGCAGAATTAAGGGTTATTCTTGCTGGTTTCAATCCTAGTATATATGAGTATAAAGGGATTAAAGTCTACCCTGACGGTTCAATTGCTGATACATATCACAATAAACAATCTGGACATATGGAAGTATTGAAAAGATCATAAGTTAATACTACGAAGACGGTTTAACACCGTCTTTATAGTATCAATTTGATACTTAACTAAAGGAGTTAAAAAATGAAACAATATCCAATATGGAACGAAGTAATAACGCCAGATTACAAAAATTCTTTTGGCAAGTCATTCGGCAGTCGTTCCTATACAAAAACAACGGTAAAAATAGGGTCGAGTTCTCGCAATTCTTGGGAGTTTTTAACCCATGAGACCAGGGTAAGAGACCGAGATGATGGTTCAAGGGTTTTTGAGTTTTTGGTGAATGGTAAAATCATAGTGGAATGTGCCTATAATCCAAAATCTAAAGAAGACCCAATTTATACCTATCTAGCACCGCTATATGTGCATACCGAAGAAGAAGAGTATAACGCCGCTTATGAAAGCGGCTTAATAGATAG
>VTLG01016661.1_pt1 | contig 21010 bp, 16 predicted proteins | sample 4694571 | NCBI WGS metagenome assembly VTLG01 (sample SAMN12604809, study PRJNA352737) | marine metagenome | biome: ENVO:00000447; feature: ENVO:00000209|ENVO:00000569|ENVO:01000036; material: ENVO:00002151; isolation source: viral sequences binned using virsorter ... | reverse complement strand
ATGCTCAACCTTATGAAGGATACGCAGGGTTAGCTGCACGTGAACTTTTTCTCGGCATACAAGAAGCAGCTAACGTAGCAAGAGAAAACAACATGGTTAGAGCATTTGCCATAGCTCCTACTGCAAGTTGTTCATATAGAAGTAGAGATCTCCATGGCTACACAGCAACTCCTGAGATCGCACCACCTATAGCAAGAACTGTTGACAGGGATTCAGGTGAATTTGGGGTAGAAAGAGTGGAATATGGCAACGTTGAAATCGCATCTGAAGTTGGATGGGAGACATATAAAAAAGTAGCTGATCAATTTATGATCATGCTAAATAGAACTGGTTTGCTTCATGGCTATAGCTTCAATTCTTGGAGCGATATGGTGACTTACGATGAGGCATTTATCGAAGAGTGGCTTAAGAGTCCACAGACTTCGCTCTATTATTCTTTACAAGTAATGGGCGACACTCAAGATAAGTCTGATGCATACGCTGCATTAGATCAGTCAGAAGTTGACGATTACTTGGCAGAAATAATGAGCAACAAACCCGAAGAAATTGCTTGTGACTGTCAACAATGAACCCCTACGACAAATTATTAAATAGAAAAAGGAAATGGACACCTGTCCAAACTACTAAAGGAAGACTAAAATATGGCGCAGAAGAAACCATCTACCGTGCTCTCGCAGTACGCAACATGGAATGTCCAGTTGGCGCGTTTGTATCTGATTCACTCTCTGAGATTCCAGCGAGCAGTAGAAAGCTTTTGGAATCAAATATAAAAGATGAAGATAATCACGATCTCGCACTTGGATATATAGCTAACGCAATAGGCGTAGATGATAAAGCTGAAGCCGAGGCATTACGCCTGAAAGAAGCATGGATCTCACATCCTGATCACACAATATTAAAAGCACTAGTAATTGAGAGAGCAATCTTTTTTGTTCTCTTACCTTTCTTTAGATTCAACGGTGACGCTGGTCTAAGAACTGTAAGTGCAGATATATCAAGAGATGAACAGATACATGTCGCTACAAATTCTTTAGTTTGTACTGAGTTAGGACTAGAACCTAGTAAATCCTTAGACAAACTTAGAAAAGCAACCATTAACTGGATTATGCAACCTTTAAAAGTTGAGCATGCCGATAGATATTTGAGCAAAAAATTTTGGCTCGATGCTAGTGATCGACTTATGTATGAAGGCAAAGCACCAGAATTTAATGCCACCAAAGCTGCACGTATGCCAGCTTTCTTTGAACATGCAAACACAAATCTCCCTCAATACTCTTAAGCTTCACAACGAAAGGTTAGACAAGCTGCTAGTAAGACTTGAGGAAAACTTTGGATGGAAACCTATCCATCCTAAAGAAGACATAAACACAATTATGTATAGAGCTGGTCAAGCCAGCGTTATTGACTATATACATTCCATCATGGAGGACGAAATTTAATGTGTATATTTAGATCACCCAAACCACCTGAAGTACCACCACCTTTACCACCAGCACCTCCTGCCCCTGTACCTCCTACTCCAACACCAGTCCCTGAAGCAGAAGTTAGACCAGTTAACCCTGCAATACGTGAAGCACAAACTAAGCTTGGAACAAAGAAAGGAAAGAAAGGTAGTACCGGTGACTTAAGGATTAAGAAAGATGTAGCAACAACAGGAACTACATCAGCTATTAATACAGGTAATACAAATACTGCTGGAGGTATCCAGTGATAACAGCACGTGAAAGATATAATCAGCTATCGACTGCCCGTCAAATGTTCCTAGATAAAGCAGTTGATTGTTCTGAACTCACGTTGCCTTATTTAATTGATGACGATATATCATCAAGACCAAACCATAAATCATTAAAGATACCATGGCAATCAGTAGGAGCTAAGTGTGTTGTGACTTTAGCTGCAAAGCTCATGCTTGCAGTTTTACCACCACAGACTAGCTTCTTCAAATTACAGGTACGAGACGACCAGTTAGGGAAAATAATGGATCCTCAAATGAGAAGTGAATTAGACCTCTCATTTTCCAAAATGGAAAGGATGATCATGGAGTATATAGCTGCTAGTAATGATAGGGTTGCAGTACACCAAGCACTTAAACACTTAATTGTTGGTGGAAATGCCTTAATTTTCATGCATAAGGATGGTATTAAAACTTATCCTTTAACTAGGTATGTCGTCAATAGAGATGGTAACGGTAACGTTTTAGAGATAGTTACAAAGGAACTTATAAGTCGTAAGGTTTTGGACGTTGAGCTACCAGAACCACAGCCGAATACGGGTGTTGACGAAAGCTCTGCAACAAATGATGATGTGACTATATATACATACATCAAACTAGATAAATCTAGTGGTAGATGGGTATGGCATCAAGAAGCATTTGATAAAATTATTCCTGATACAAGAAGTACTGCACCTAAGAACGCCAGTCCTTGGCTACCTTTAAGGTTCAATACCGTAGATGGAGAAGACTACGGTCGTGGAAGAGTAGAAGAATTTTTAGGAGATTTAAAATCACTAGATGGTTTAAGTCAATCACTTATTGAGGGAGCAGCAGCTGCCTCGAAAGTTGTCTTTTTAGTCAGCCCTAGTTCAACTACCAAACCAGCCACCATTGCAAAGGCTGGGAACGGAGCCATCGTTCAAGGCAGACCAGAAGATGTCGCAGTAATTCAGGTAGGAAAAACTGCTGATTTTTCAACGGCTGCAAATATGGCTAACGCTATAGAGAAAAGATTACTTGAAGCTTTCCTTGTGATGAACATAAGACAGGCAGAAAGAGTTACAGCTGAGGAGGTACGCCTTACACAGTTGGAACTTGAACAACAATTGGGTGGGATATTCTCACTACTAACAGTTGAGTTCTTAATACCTTATCTCAATAGAACCTTATTAGTTCTACAGAGATCTAATCAAATACCAAAACTTCCTAAAGATGTTGTTAGACCTACGATTGTTGCAGGTGTAAATGCTTTAGGTCGAGGACAAGATAGAGAATCATTAACACAATTCGTTGGAACCATTGCACAGACATTAGGACCAGAAGCATTGATGCAATACCTTAATCCACTTGAAGCTATTAAACGTTTAGCTGCGGCACAAGGTATTGATGTACTAAATCTTGTTAAGACTGAAGAGCAGATGCAGCAAGAGATGCAACAAGCACAAGCAGCTCAAGTTCAGCAATCATTAGTTGATCAAGCAGGTCAGATGGCTGGTGCACCAATGGTGGACCCATCTAAAAATCCTGCAATGATGGAACAAGTTCCAATGGAAGGACCACCACCAGAAATGTAAATGGCAGAAACACTAACAGTTAATACTGATGAATCAACACCTGAACTTACTTCTGAAGAGCAAGACTCTTTAAAAGTTGGTGAAAGTATTGTTGAAAAACAAGGCGAATTACTCGCTGGTAAATATAAGAATGCCGAAGAATTAGAAAAGGCATACGTTGAATTACAAAAGAAACTAGGTAGCAAAGACGATGGCGTATCACAAGAAGGGCAAGAAACCCAAGAAGTAGAAAAACCAGAAGCTGAAGAAACAAAAGAAGAAACTAAATCAGAATCAAGTGAAGCAGTTTCTTTATTAGAGTCAGCTAACGAAGAGTATTTTAATAATGGGAATAAGCTATCTCCTGAAACTATAGAAAAGTTCTCTGAACTAAGTAGTCAGGAATTAGTGCAAGCCTATATGGAAATGCAATCTAAAAATCCACAAACAACTCAACAACAAGCTGACGTTAATACAGCTGAAATAAATAAAATCCAAAACTCTGTAGGTGGTGAAGCCCAATACAATAAATTAATTGAATGGGCTGGAAGCAACTTAAAAGAGAATGAGATTAAAGCTTTTGATGATCTGGTTGGTACTGGCAATGCTTCAGCAATTCAACTTGGTGTTGATGCGTTGAAGTCTAAGTATGAAAACTCTAATGGATATGAAGGAAGAATGTTATCAGGTAAAGCTGCCGATACTAAAGGAGATGTCTTTAGAAGTCAGGCTCAATTAGTACAAGCAATGGGTGATCCTAGATATGATAATGACCCTGCATACAGGCAAGATGTAATAGCTAAATTAGAACGATCAGATCTTAATTTCTAATGAGAACAAAAGACTTAGACAATTTATTAAACAACTACCCTTACGAACCACCTATAAGAATTATGCAAAACCACAACCACGAAAATGATCAATGGCATATTGCCGAGGAAACAAATGGCAGACTTGCCATGCTCGGCTTTCTTGCTGCACTAGGTGCATACATTACAACAGGACAAATTATCCCCGGAATTTTATAAATGGCTGCAATCTCAATACAAAGAGAAGCTAATAATAACTGGCAGAAGTTTTGTGAGTGGGTTACAAGTACTGACAACCGTCTCTATGTGGGATGGTTTGGGGTACTTATGATCCCTTGCTTACTAGCTGCCACTACATGCTTTATACTCGCCTTCATCGCTGCACCGCCAGTAGATATAGATGGCATACGTGAGCCCGTTTCCGGCTCCTTACTATATGGAAACAACATAATATCAGGAGCAGTTGTCCCTAGCTCCAATGCAATAGGACTGCACTTTTATCCTATTTGGGAAGCCGGCACTATGGACGAGTGGCTTTATAACGGCGGACCATATCAACTCGTTGTCTTTCACTTCTTAATAGGAGTAGCTGCTTATGCAGGAAGACAGTGGGAACTTTCATATCGCTTAGGTATGAGACCGTGGATCTTTGTTGCATATACTGCACCACTATCCGCAGCTCTAGCGGTTTTTCTCGTGTACCCTTTCGGACAAGGGAGTTTCAGTGATGGTATGCCTCTTGGTATCTCTGGTACTTTTAACTTCATGTTCGTATTCCAAGCAGAACACAATATCCTTATGCATCCGTTCCACATGCTCGGTGTTGCTGGGGTATTCGGTGGAGCTTTGTTCGCTGCTATGCATGGAAGTCTGGTTACTTCCTCAATTATTAAGGAAACTACAGACGAGGTATCGCAGAACTATGGTTATAAATTTGGGCAAGACAACGAGACATATAACATCGTTGCAGCTCATGGCTACTTTGGTAGATTAATTTTTCAGTATGCATCATTTAATAATAGCCGTGCTCTTCATTTCTTTCTTGGTACTTGGCCGGTTGTTGGCATATGGTTAACCTCGATGGGAATATGCACTATGGCATTCAACCTAAATGGATTTAACTTTAACCAGTCAATAGTAGATAGCAACGGAAAGGTTGTACCTACTTGGGCTGACGTAGTCAACCGAGCTAATCTTGGTTTTGAAGTAATGCACGAGCGTAACGCTCACAACTTCCCACTAGATTTAGCTTTAGTTGAATCAACACAAGTATCCTTAGTAGCTCCAGAAATTGGTTAAAAAAATTTGGACAATATGGAAGTATGCTCTTGGTAGCTTTAGCGATGATAAGACTAAGTCTTACGACAACGTTATAGCTATTACTCGTACTTTCATTTTCGTTAGTTATTTAGTAACTAATTGTTTTATTATTTCTGGTGTTATTAGACATTGGAACAACATTGAAGATAAGCAAGAACAGCCACATCCGTTCATCCCGATTGGGACGCATGACTCCTAAGCATGGAACGGGGCTTAGGTATATGGAGATGACCGATGAAAGTTACTTTCGTATATCGTGGCATTGCTTACACTAGAGTAATCAAGTAAGTGATCAGGGAGGTGCAAGTCCTCCCTACTCAATTTGGCGGAAGCCCTCTACGGAGGATACCTTTTAGCCGTATATACGGTGGGATAGACCACAAAACAACTGAGTCCAATTAAGACTCACAACTTTTTACGTAAAGAGACAAGTAAATATACCTTTAATTTTTAACTAAAAAATGGCTAATGCTAATCAGGTCGCACTAGGTCGTATTAACCTGTCGACTGGTACTGGCTATGATGGAGCTACTGATAAGTACGCCCTGTATCTTAAGCTGTTCTCAGGTGAGATGTTTAAAGGATTCCAGCATGAAACAATTGCTAGGGATCTAGTCACCAAGAGAACCTTAAAGAACGGCAAATCATTGCAGTTCATTTATACAGGTCGTATGACAAGTGACTTCCATACGCCCGGAACCCCAATACTAGGTAATAGTGACAAGGCACCTCCAGTAGCTGAGAAGACTATCAACATGGATGATCTTCTAATCAGCTCTGCGTTCGTGTATGACCTAGACGAGACACTCGCTCACTATGAATTAAGAGGAGAAATATCTAAGAAGATTGGATATGCCCTCGCAGAGAAGTATGACAGACTTATCTTCCGTGCTATCACACGTGGAGCTAGAGCTGCTTCTCCAGTTTCTGCAACAAACTTTGTAGAACCCGGTGGAACACAGATCAGAGTTGGATCTACAACTAATGATTCTGATGCATATAGTTCTTCTAACCTAGTTGCAGCATTCTACGATGCAGCTGCTGCTATGGATGAGAAGGGCGTTAGCTCTCAAGGCAGATGTGCTGTTCTTAACCCAAGACAATACTACGAACTAATACAAGCTGTTGGTTCAAATGGTCTAGTTAATAGAGACGTTCAAGGTTCTGCTTTACAAGGCGGATCTGGCGTTATCGAAATAGCTGGTATCCATATCTACAAGTCAATGAATATTCCTTTCCTTGGCAAGTATGGTGTTGCTTATGGCGGAACAACAGGTCAGGTTTCTCCCGGAAATCTTGGTTCATTTGTTGGACCTACACCTGAGAACGCTTCTGGTGCTTCTACAGGAATCAACAATGACTACGGTACTAACACTGAGTTAGGTGCTAAGTCATGTGGTTTGATATTCCAGAAAGAAGCTGCTGGTGTTGTTGAGGCAATCGGTCCTCAAGTACAGGTAACAAACGGAGACGTTTCTGTGATTTACCAAGGTGATGTCATCCTCGGAAGACTAGCTATGGGTGCAGATTACCTAAACCCAGCTGCTGCTGTTGAATTGTACGTTGGAACTTCTGCTCCTTCTGCATTCTAATTTATACATTTATACGGGACCTTCGGGTCCCTTTTTTTTTATCTATGGCTACCACAACAATACAACCCGATACCGAACTATCCGCAGTTAACTCAATCTTGGGTAGCATAGGTCAATCACCTTTAACTACCTTAAACTTTAATAACCCAGAGACAGCTTTTGTTTATAACTTATTAGTTGAAGCTAACAAAGATATACAGAATGCTGGATGGCACTTTAATACAGAGGAGCATGTTTTAGTTACTCCTGATTCAACAACTAAATATATAACTATTCCTACAAACTATTTAAGATACGATATACACGATAAACATATTGATAAGTCTAGGGATTTAGTTAAAAGAAATGGCAGATTATATGATCTTGTAAATCATACAGATCAATTTGAAGAAGACCTTTATTTAGATATAGTCACTCTCTATCCATTTGAAGATGTACCTCCTGTATTCCAGAGATACATAATCTCCAAGGCTTCAAGTCGTGCAGCTGCTCAACTAGTTTCTAATACAGAATTAGTAAAACTATTGATGATACAAGAAGAAGCAGCTAAAGCAAATGTGATGGAGTATGAATGCAATCAAGGTGATCACAGCTTTATGGGCTGGCCGCATGAAACATCATATAGACCTTACCAACCTTACAACGTACTTAACAGAAGATAATGGCAAGTGTTACTCAAACAATACCAACACTAACTGGAGGCTTATCACAGCAGCCAGATGAGCTAAAGATTCCGGGGCAAGTTAGTATCGCTACAAACGTACTACCTGATGTAACACATGGCTTACTAAAGCGTCCCGGAGGTAAGCTTGTTGCTTCTATTAGTGATAATGGAACATCAGCTTTAAACTCACAAACTAACGGTAAATGGTTCTCATATTATCGTGATGAAACTGAAAGTTATATAGGGCAAGTCAGTAGAAGTGGTGACATAAATATGTGGAGATGTAGTGATGGTGCAACAATGACTGTCAACTATGACTCAGGTACAGCAAGTGCTTTAGCTACATATCTAACTCACACAAATGATGAAGATATACAGACTCTGACTCTTAATGACTACACCTTCATAACAAATAGAACTAAGACAGTAGCAATGTCTAGTACTGTCGAAACTGTTAGACCACCGGAAGTATTTATAGATTTAAGATCTACTGCTTATGCGAGACAATATGCAGTCAACTTGTATGACAACACAACTACAACAGCTGTCTCAACTGTAACTAGGATTAATGTTGAACTTATTAAATCAAGTAATAATTATTGTGATAGTAATGGAGCTATGGTTGCTCGCTCTAGCCGCGCTTCAAACTCGACTAGATGCGATGACAGTGCTGGTGATGGTAGAGATGCTTTTGCTCCTAACGTTGGGACTAAAATATTTAACGTAACTGACGGAGCTAGTCTTACTGATGATGCAACTTCAGGAAGTCATACATATACTGTTGACGTAAAAGATTCAGGTAATAATTCAGTTAATAGAGGAGTTAATTTATACTTCAGAATTAGAACTGTTGGACAATCAGTTCCATTTACTACTGGATCTGGTAACAGTCAGGAAACAACCTATCAAGCCAGATATACAACTACCTTTGATCTCTTATATGGAGGTACAGGTTGGCAACAAGGAGATTATTTCTACGTTTGGATGAAAGATGGTTACTACAAAGTAACTGTTGAAGCTATTAGTACTTCAAATATACAAGCAAACTTAGGATTAATTAGACCTAACCCAACACCATTTGATACTGAAACAGCTATCACTGCTGAGTCAATTATTGGTGACATTCGTACAGCAATTATTGCAACTGGTAACTTTACTTCTGCTAATGTTCAGCAGATAGGAAATGGATTATATATAACTAGACCTTCTGGATCTTTTAACGTTACAGCACCATCAAGTGACTTACTTAAAGTTATGTCTAGTGAGGTTAAAAACGTAGATGATTTACCAGACCAATGTAAGCATGGTTATGTAGTTAAGGTGGCTAATAGTGAGGCAGATGAAGATGATTACTATGTAAAGTTCTTTGGTAATAATGACCGAGATGGTGATGGAGTATGGGAAGAATGTGCGAAGCCGGGTAGAAATATTGAGTTTGATAAAGGTACCATGCCTATTCAACTTGTAAGGCAAGCTAATGGAACCTTTACTGTGTCTCAAGTAACTTGGGATAACGCTGAAGTTGGAGATACACTAACTAACCCAGAGCCTTCATTTGTAGGTAATAAAGTTAATCAATTAGTTTTCTTTAGAAATAGACTTGTCTTCTTAAGTGATGAGAACGTTATCATGTCTCGTCCCGGAGATTTCTTTAATTTCTGGTCAAAGACTGCAACAACATTTACACCTTCAGATGTTATCGATTTATCTTGTAGCTCTACTTACCCAGCTATTGTCTATGCAGGTATTCAAATAAATGCTGGCTTACTTTTATTTACAAAGAATCAACAGTTTATGTTGACTACTGATAGTGATATCTTAAGTCCAGAAACTGCAAAGATAAATGCTGTATCTTCTTATAATTTTAACGAAAAAACTAACCCTATATCTTTAGGAACAACTGTTGCTTTCATAGATAATGCTAATAAATTTAGTAGGTTCTTTGAGATGTCTAACGTGTTAAGACAAGGGGAACCAGATGTAGTTGATCAAAGTAAAGTTATATCTCGACTATTAGATAAAGATATAAGTATAGTTTCAGAATCTAGAGAGAACTCAGTAGTTTTTTTTAGTAAGAAGGGTACTAGTCAAATCTTTGGATTCAGATATTTTACCTCTGGAGATAAACGATTATTGCAATCATGGTTTACATGGGAAGTAGCTGGATCAATCCAGTATCACTGCATGCTAGATGATGCTTTATTTGTAGTTACTAGAAATAATAATAAAGATCAGATTGTTAAGCACTCTTTAAAGCTTGATGATAATGGACACTTCGTAACCGATACAAAAGATACTGTTGATACAGATGATGATGTTGTTTATAGAGTTCACTTAGATCATGCCTCATCTATCACAGCGGCGGCTAATACTTACAACACAGTTACTGTGAAAACAACAGTACCTAAACCTAATGGTTATGAAAGTACTAAGCAGTTAGTTGCGTATGACACTGATGCTGGTAATGACTTAGGTCGTTATGCAATGGTTACAGTCAATGGATCTAATTTAGAAATTCCGGGAGATTGGTCAAACAATACTTTTGTTATTGGATATTTATATGAGTTAGATGTTCAGATACCAACTCTATATTTAAATCGTCAAGAAGGAGATAAGTACAGATCTGATGCTAAGTCTTCTTTAATAGTACATAGGATTAAATTCAGCTTTGGACCATTAGGAGTTTATACAACTACTCTTACGAGAGTTGGTAAACCTGATTACACAGAGACTAAAGAACTAGGTTTAGCTGGGAAAGTATCTGCTAACCGATTACCTATTGTTGAAGAAGTCATTGAGACAGTTCCATGTTATGAGAGAAATACAAACTTACAAGTGAACGTTACTTCAAGTCATCCATCACCTGCCACTCTTATATCGTTGGCGTGGGAAGGAGACTTTACAAATAGATTTTATAAACGTGTCTAAATTTATTCACCCAATAACGTTGGAGGCTGCATTAGATGTAGCTTCCAATCTTTTACCAGATGACCGTAGGGAAGTTGAAGAGGGTCATGGACATGATCCTGTCGTGGCAATACCACTATGCGCCGAGTATGGCGACACTGTGTATTTCACAGTTCCCAACGGTGAACTTGCAGGAATAGCAGGCGTACAAGAAGATGGCAGAATCTGGATGCTATGTACCCCAGCTATTCATAAGTACCCACTAACTTTTGCTAGAGAAGCTAAAAGATATGTGGAAAATAGACAAGAGAAGTTGCTCTGGAACATCGTTGATAAACGTAACAGAGTTCATATAAAACTACTCAGATTCCTTGGGTTCAAATTTTTAAGGGAATTAAAACACGGACCTAATCAATTACCTTTTATGGAGTTTTGCCGTGTGTTTAGGGGCAAGTGCAAGAGCAGCCAATGAGAATGCTCGCCGAAGATATGCTTATGAAAATGAGCGAAGAGAGCGTCAATGGATGCAAACGTTGTCCGTTTACAATGCTCAAAAAGTAAAATATTCAGAAGACTTAGTGAATCTAGGTTTAGCTCAGAACCAATCCGTTCTTGATAAAAACGAGGCGATGGATGCCGCTAGGGGAACTGTTCAACTTAAGTATGCTGAATTATATAGAACATTAATAAAAGACAGTACATACAGTAAATTAGCTGCTTCTGGTCAAACTGGACAGTCAACAAGACGAATAGGAACTATGGAGTTTGCTAAGTATGGCAGAGATATCAGTAACCTTGCCCGAAAATTAACGTTAAATGATCGTGAATTAGAGCGTAAGAGTCAAAAAGAAATGTCTCAATATCAGACTGCAAAAAATGAAGCTTTCTCAAAAGTTGCATTTCAACCAATTCCCGATGTTGAACCACCACAACCTGTTATGCAGAACGTTGGAGCAGCAATGTTTATGGATGCTTTGTCTATAGGTTCGTCTGTGACAAATATTGTTACGCCATGGTTATAGGAGTTATTAATGAAAAATTTTTTTGAATTTATTGATGCTCCAGATTTCGCTACTCCTTTATCAGAAACATATAAACCTGTTAACGTTTCATACGATAGGCGTGAAGAACTAGAGCGACAGAACGATCAAACAAGAGAAGAAAACGCAGAGATGCCTTTAAAATTAATTAAGGCAATAGCTGATTTTTCTCCTAAAGCTAAAGAACTAAGCGATAAATTAGCCTTAAGATCACTTAATAAAAATTTAGAAGCTGGATTTCCTGAATTAAATGATGAAACCATGAAGCTTTATGAGGAAGATTGGGCTGAGTTAGACGATTGGGAAAAAGTAGATTTAGCTGTTCAAGAGGAAGCTGTAAAAACAGGTGATCTTGATACATTAGAAGTTCTTAAAAGAGATGGAGTAAATCTTAAACGCTATTCTCATAACTTTCTAACTGACGTTAAAAACAGCATACCGTCTTGGTGGGCACAATACGTAGCAGCTAATCATCCTGCTGGTTTTGAGAACATGAAAGAGTATAGAGAAGCTTATAATTCTTTCAGAAATCATATAGAGCAAACCCTACTAAAACAGGGATTTAATTCTAGAATGATTAAGTTTATTACTAAAGAGCAATTTAGTCATACTCAAGATCAAGCTATGCAAGATGCGAGTACGCATATAATTGAGAGAAGTGAAACAGATATACAATTTGATAGATTAACTACGGTATCAAATATTCTCAACACTGGTACTCCTGATACTATTTTTATAGATGCGGAAGCTTGGGTAGAGAAACATAAACATTTATATAACAATAATCTAGCTGATACATGGACACAATTTTTTAATTTAGCTTGGACGGCTACTGAAAATAGTGACAGAGATATAACTGAACTTTTTGAAGATCTTCTTTTAAATAAATCTTCAGATGGTTATGACTCTTTATTAGAGAAACTTGGAGGAGGAGATGCAGGTAAGCTGCGAATAGCAGAGATCGCTGCAGACTTTGAAAATGCAAGAAATGGGACTTTTGAACTTATTAATACTAAACAAAGAAACTACGAGGCTGGAATACAAGAAAAAATAAAAAAAGCTATAGAAGCAAATAATAATCAACCTCTTTCACAACAGCAATTAGATAAATATATTGAAGAGTGGGATTGGGGTATTTCTCCAAACTTACCAACTTGGATGGCTGATTATTATTCAAAAGAAGACCTAGGTGATGCTCAAAATAGTAAACTTTTAGACGACTATATTAGAAATGGTGAAGAGGTTACTAAAGGAGATATTGATAGGTTAATTTATGATCTTGATTTACGGGCAAAATATTATAATAAATTTGGTTTTACTAATGCTGATGGCGCAGATACTGTAGGTAATTATGATTCTTTAGGTACGTTAAGTAAAAATCAATATGAAGTTGTCAATGCGACCATAAGTACTTATGCAGAGAGAGCATCTACAAACGTAGAAAAAGTACATATAAAACACAACGCTTTAGCTTATTTCGATCAAAGATTCCAATATGCGATGAAGGATGCTGACAATGTGCAACAAGCATATGAGGAAGCTTTAGCTGATTTACAATTATGGAGGGAAGGTAAGACTTATTATGAAGGTTCAACTGCATTTAATCCTGACAGTGATGGTTGGAAAGACATTAAAGATCCTTTTCATTTTGGGGAACAAAACACTACAGAACTGGCTAACAATAGAAAATTAAGATTATTAGATGCAGAAGTTTCTATAAAAAATAACGAAAAAGACTTAAATACAATAATAAACTCTGAAATTATTTTTGGTTCTGAGGAAATACTTAAAGAGATATATGAGTCTGGAACAGGTAAAGTTGAAACTCATTTATTTTATACACAATTAGCAGGCAATCTAACTAATGCTGGTTATCCAGTTGATGCGCATACATTACAGCATGCACAATTAACAGTTTATGCTGACTTAATAAATGCAGAAAAACCAGCTATATCACCTATGTTAGCTGAGTTACTTGAATTAAAAGAAACTAATCCTGAAGCATATAACCTACTTAATAATTTTGGTGATGGTGGTAGTGAAGCTGGTATTGATAATTACTCAGCTAAACTTCACGCTTACATAGCAGCTTATTCTCCAGAATCTGAACATGGTTCAAAAATACACTTTAGTGAATTTTCTAATTTATTACCTGACATCCAAACTTTTCTCCAAACTGAGTCCGATAAAACTGGTTCAGAAACCATAGGTCAAACCGTATGGATAGATAAAGATACGGGAATAGTGAGTTATAACAATACTATTTCTCAATTAAATCCAGAACATGGGGACTATTTTGTACTCTATACCCCAGTTCGCCCTTTATTTGGAAGAGGAGAAATGCACATTGAATATGTCATTGAAGGTGAAGGAGATGAAGCAATTGGGAGATGGGTCATGAAACAACATTATCATGCACCCGGAACTTCTTCATCTGGAACATATTCAACAACAAATTATGGTCGTGGAGAACACTGGGGAGGCATTATAGATGTATTTACTGTTCAACGATATGACCCAAACGCTAATGATGGTAATGGAGGTTGGGTTGATGTTGGTGAAGTAACAGGCGACTCTTTTACATGGGGAGTCGAAAACGGTCGAAATATAGTAGAAGACTGGGACTCCAGTATATTAAACACATTTCAGGAATTTAGATAGTGGCAGATTTAATTGACATTGAAGAAGGTAATACAGAAGAACAAGCACTCCTAAACGCTAAAGAATCCATTGCCTTTGAGCAGGAAAGAAACCAATTTAGTGAACAGCAGAATGAAAACTTAGATCAACTTAGATCAGAAGAAGAAGACCCTAGAAACAGAGAGGGTGGCGGAGGCTGGGCTGGTTTTACAAAAGAACTTTCTTCAGCTGTTGGTGGAGGATTGCAAGATACTGGTTCTTCTATAGTTACTTTCCCCGAACGTATCATGGATATGTTCAATGGTGAGATGAAAGAGGAACAAGCTACAGATGCAGGATATGATGCTGAATCTGATAACTGGTTCGTAAACGAAAACAATCCAATAGAAACCAAAACATGGTGGGGAGGTGCTATTAGATCACTTGTTCATTTTGGTACACTTGCGGCTGCCATTATTCCAGCTGCAAAAGCTTTAGGAATAGGAGCTGCGGCAACAGTTACTGGAAGCTTAGTTAGAGGAGCGGCATATGGTGCTACGGCTGATGTCCTTTCTAAATACTCACAAGAAGATAACGGTTTAGCAATTTTGCGAGATCGTTTTAATTTTATAGATACACCATTAGCTACTAAAGATACAGATCACCCAGCTATGAAGACGTTAAAAAACGTTGTAGAAGGTATGGGAATTGGAGCTGTATTTGATGGAGCTGCAATATTGATTGGTAAAGGAAGAAAAGCTCTAAAAGGAAATAAAGTAGTTGGTGATGGTGCTCAAGAAGAATACGTTAAAGCTCTTCGTAGAGAAGATAGTGTAAACGAGCAAATTTCAGAAAAAGCTTTCCAACAACTTCAATATAATCCTGAAGCATTTGGTGCTTATAAGAATAAACCAATGGCTCAGGTTCATCAAGGTAACCCAACTTCTAATGGTAAACCCGTTGATGTAAAAAATCAGTTATCCAGAATAAGAAATGAATGGGGTGCTGAAATGGGGTCAACAGATTCCCTACATACACCTATTCAACTTCAAAGAACTGCGAGAAGTGCTTTGATGGCAGATAGAGAAGTTGCTCGTGTTCTTGAAGACTTTATGTCTGATACAAGAATACAAGTAGAAGTAGCTAAAGCTAAAAAGAATAGTAAAAAACTTTCTGAAATATGGGGCGAGTCAGCATTAACTGCAAAGCGTATATTTGAAGGTAGAAATACATCTGAAGTTACAGCAGCTGAATTTTGGGAAGAAATGTTTGATGCCCAAACTGTAATTAAAGAAGGAACTCCAGAGGAAATAAGAATCTGGGACCCAGAAAAAGTAGCAGCAGCTGACTTAGTAATTGGATCTTTAATGAGAGAAATTAGGGATACTGGTATAGCAGGAAGAGAACTAGCAGGAGTCGTAAATCTTGGAGCAATGGATGGTCCTGTAAAAGATATGTACGATAAAGTGATTGCTGGTTTAACTCAAATTAAGCTATCTAAGATGAAAACCTCTGGTCAGCTTAGAGCTTTCCAAGCTGGTCAAGTACAGCTTAAAGATGTATATAGTGAAGTAAATAAACAAGTTGATGAATCTATAGAAGCATTTAGATTAGCTTTGAATGTAGCTGGTAATGATAAAGATGATTCTTTATTTAAAGCAATTTGGGAAACTATATCTATGAGTGATGAGATTCATAACATCACAGACTTTGATGCATGGATACGTAAAAAACTCACAGGAGGACAACTTAACGGTAAGGTGCAAACAGGTGCTCTCGTTAAGGAGTTACAAGGGGTAATGATAAATAGTGTACTTAGTGGTCCTAAAACTCCAATTCGAGCAATTATGGGTACAGGTACAGCAACGTTCTTACGCCCTCTATCACAAATATTAGGTGCTTTTATATCAGGAGATGGTGCAACACGTAGATCTTCTTTAGCTGCTTTAAGTGGAATGGTTGAATCTATACCAGAAGCTTGGAAATTATTTAGATCTAAATTAAATTCTTACTGGACGGGTGATGTTGCCAATTATCAAACTCGAAACTTTGAATTTAGTAAAGGTGATCACCAATGGCAAATATATGAGGATTGGGTTAATAATAGTGGTCGAGCATCATTAGGAGATAAAGCAGCCTTTAATGTAGCCAACATGGCAAGAGCTTTAAATAACAATAGCTTTGTTACTTACTCTACAAAAATCATGGCTGCTACTGATGATACTTTCGGGTACATTATGGCAAGAGCCAGAGCTAAAGAGAAAGCAATGCGTGAAGCAATGAATCTCTTTAATAAAGGACAAGTAACAGAAATAACACCTGATCTACTTAAGACTTATCAAGATAAGTTTTTCAGTACGATCATGGATGATGAAGGAAATATTACTGACGCATTAACTTTAAACGCAAAGAAAGAAGCAACCTTAACTACCGAGTTAGAAGGATTTGCAAAAGCTTTAGATGATGCATTTGAATCAGCTCCATGGGCAAAACCATTTTTCCTATTTGCAAGAACTGGTGTAAACGGTATTAAATTAACAGCTAAACATATGCCTTTACTTAACCGTTTGGTTAAGGAATCTAGTGACATTATTAATTGTAAATTTGATAATTTAGCAAGCGTTCAAAAGTATGGAATTAATTCTATTGAGGATTTACAGGCTGCTAAAGCTTTACAAAAAGGAAGAGTAGCTATAGGTAGTTCCATAGTATTTATGGCTTCTATGCATTTCACATCTGGAGGTTTAACAGGTAATGGACCGATAGATAGGCAGAAGAGAAGAGCATGGTTAGATTCAGGATATAAACCAAGAACTATAACTATTGGTGGAGTACAAATTGGATATGACGCTTTTGAACCTTTTAATTTAATTCTTTCAACTATTGCAGATATTGGTGATTATAGCCAGATGATGGGTGAAGAATGGACTGAAAATCAATTACAAAAAGTTGCTCTTGTAATAGCTCAAGGTGTTTCTAGTAAATCTTATCTTGCTGGTTTACAACAATTCGTAGATTTATTTGCTGGTCAAGAAGGTTCATGGGGAAGAATTGGAAGTGGATTATTAAATAATCAAATACCTTTATCTTCTTTAAGAAATGAATTAGGTAAATTATTTAATCCTTATATGAAAGAGTTAAACTCTGGAATTATTGATTCTATAAGAAACAGAAACCTTGCATTTGAATATGGTCCCGGAACAGATTTACCTATTAAATATGATTTGCTAAATGGAAATCCTATAAAAGATTGGGATTTTCCAACTCGTATGTTTAATATGTTTAGTCCTGTTTCTATTAATTTAGATCAGAATCCCGGACGTAAACTTCTTTTTGAGAGTGGATATGATATGCGAATGTCTACTTACTCATCTCCAGATGGATTAAACCTTAGTAACTCTCCACAATTAAGATCTTTATTTCAAGAAGCAATAGGTAGTTATAATCTCGAAGCAAAATTAAATGAATTAGCTTTAGATCCAAAAATACTGGCATCCTTAGCTCAAATGCAGAGAGATATAGATGCTGGTAGAAGAGTATTAGATCCTATGCTGTCTTATTATCATAATAAAGTAATAGCTAAATTATTTAGAGAAGCTCGTAAACAAGCATGGAATAAAATACGAAATCATCCATTAGCACTAGAACTTTATGCTCAAGAAGCATACTTAGCTAATTTAAATAAACAAAGTCTAGAAGAAACAACTCCTTTAGTACTTCCTTACAGATAATCCACTCGCCAATTAAATAATCGTTTGTAAATACAAATGGCGACAACTGAACATTTTTATACAGGCAATGGATCTACAACATCCTTTGCCTTTACATTTCCATATTTAGCAAATAGCGATGTCAAGGTAGAACTTGATAACGTTTTAAAAACTGAAAACTCAAGTGGTCAAACTAACAATGACTACACCATTTCTAATACAAATATTGTTTTTAACTCTGCTCCAGCCAGCAGTGTTGTTATACATATTTATAGAAATACTAACGTAGATACAGCACAGGCATCTTTTGCCGCTGGTTCGTCTATACGTGCAGCTGACTTGAACAATAACCAAACACAGGTTTTATATTCAACTCAAGAAGCACAATCTCAAGTTATAAGAACTTCAGATATTAAAGAAGGAGCTATCAATAGCTCAAGAATAGAAAACGGATCTATTGTAGATGTTGACATAAATGCTTCAGCTGCAATAACTGGAACAAAAGTAAATCCGGCTTTTGGGTCACAAAACATATCAACTACAGGAACTGCTGCGACTGGTGCTCTTGGAGTAACAGGCAACATAACTGTTTCTGGAACTGTTGATGGAAGAGACGTAGCTGCTGATGGTACTAAATTAGACACAGTAGAAACAAACGCTAAAGATGACCAAACAGCTAGTGAGATAAAAACTCTCTATGAGGGTAACTCAAATACAAACGCATATACAGATGCGGAAAAAACAAAGCTAACTAATATTGAAACGGCAGCTACTGCTGATCAAACAGCTAGTGAAATTAAGACTCTTTATGAGTCAAACTCTGACACTAATGAGTTCTCTGATGCTGAACAAACTAAGTTAGCTGGAATAGAAACAGCAGCTACTGGAGATCAGACAGCTAGTGAAATTAAAACACTAATAGCAAGCTCACCTCTAGACAGCTCACACCTAGCAGCCGACTCAGTTACAGCTTCTGAAATAGCTGCAAACGCAGTAGGCGTTAATGAAATAGCAGATGCAGAGTTAACAACTCTAGCTGGTATGCAATCAGGAACAGCTTCTAAGTTAGCTGATAGTACAGCCCTTACTGCTGATCTTGCTGACCTTAACCAGTTAGATGGTATGGGTAAGGAAACTACTATTACTAATGATGATGCTAAGTTTCCTACCTCTGGAGCTGTTGTCGATTATGTAGCAGCACAGATAGCACCTTTAGGTGGTCTTGAAGTTATAGCAACAGAAGTAGCTTTCCCTAATACACAACCTTCAAGTGGTGTAGTTATATCTATCTCTGATGCTGGAGGAGTTGTATTTAATGGTTCTGGATCTAGTACTACAGGTAGAACTGTAGGTGGGTCAACAGTAACTATTAACAACGCACCATCTAGCTTAAATGGAGAGACTTTAGTAGCTGGTGTTGGCTTAATGGTCAGCTCTACAGGCTCAAGTCAAACATATAACTATCACAAAATACTTGGTAAGGAAGATGATATTAAACAACTTTCTGATGATATTAACGATTTTAATGCTCGTTATCGTGTAAATGCTGGAGAACCCGGATCTAGTAATGATGCTGGTGATTTAGTATTTGATACTAATGCGAACAAGATGAAAGTCTATGACGGATCATCTTGGGGAGAAGTAGCTTCAACAGGAGAATTTAAGTTCTTATTCTTATGCCCTGCTGGTGGTTCAGGTGCTCCGACTATTAATGGAAGCATTGCTACTTATGATCTTAGACAAGCTAGTAATTCTGGAACCGCAGCGGATGTAACTATTGCAGCTCAACTTCTTGTAAGTGTTAACGGTGTTATACAGAAAGCTAACTCAGGAACTTCAGCACCGTCTGAAGGTTTCGCAATGGTTGATGCTAATACTATTGTCTTTGGAACTAACCTTCCTAGTGGAGCTGATGTATTTATTATTCAGATAGGTTCGTCAGTCACAGTACCAACTCCAGGAGACGATACATGCTCTACAGCTAAGATACAAAATGGAGCTATAACGGAACCTAAGTTATCTACTGGAGCCGTAACACAAGCAAAGGTAGGAGATCAAGCAATAAATGAGGCAAAATTACAAATAAGTAATGCGCCTACAAATGGATATTATCTATCCGCACAATCTGGTAATACAGGTGGTTTAACTTGGGCAGCGGTCGAGGCTGGAGCTAAAGGCGGAGGAAATGATGATATTTTCTGGGAGAATGGGCAAACAGTTACTACTAATTACACAATTACTAATAACAAGAATGCTATGTCTGCTGGACCAATAACAATTAACAATGGTATCGCCGTAACTATCGGTACTGGTGAATACTGGACAATCGTATAAAATTATGGCAATAACATTAAACGGTAACGGAACAATTACAGGAATTTCTGTAGGAGGTTTACCTGATGGTTCTGTAGATGCAGATACTTTAGCAAGTGGTACTATTGGCATCAAAGTAGCTGATTTGTGGAGACTAAACACAGGCTACAGTATTCCTAATAACTCAGAAGAAACTATAGCAACTACAAACTGGGAAAGACCTGATACTGCTAATGATGGGTTTGGACAACTCGGAACTGGTATGTCAGTAAATTCTAGTGATCACGCTGCTGGAATATGGACATTTCCTTCTACTGGTTTTTACTTAGTTTCATTTGGAAGCATTGTTTATAATGGTGCAACTGATGCTACTGAAGTTTATGTAGATATGCAATTTACAGAAGATGGATCAACTTTTACAACACATTCAAGAGCTTTTGGTGGAGGTGAACGATTTAATTACAATGGATTTTTTGGTCAAGCTCTAGTAGATGTTACAAATACATCTAATGTAAAAATGAGGCTTAGAGTATATTCCTCTGTAGGTAGTTCGACTTTACAAGGATCTACAAGTGCAAATAGAACTTACCTTAGTTTTATTAAGTTAGGAGATACATAATATGAGCCAATTAAAATTAACCGCAGACGGCGGTGGAGGAACAGTTGCTATCAAGGGACCAGCCAGTACAACTGGTAATGCAGCTATTGAATTAATTGCACCAGGAAGTAGTAATGGAACTATTATCACTACTGGTTCTCACAAACCTAT
>VTLG01011443.1_pt1 | contig 21013 bp, 29 predicted proteins | sample 4694571 | NCBI WGS metagenome assembly VTLG01 (sample SAMN12604809, study PRJNA352737) | marine metagenome | biome: ENVO:00000447; feature: ENVO:00000209|ENVO:00000569|ENVO:01000036; material: ENVO:00002151; isolation source: viral sequences binned using virsorter ... | reverse complement strand
ACAGTAGATGATAATCTAAAAGTAAACACAAATCTAACAGTAGATGGTAATACTCAGTTAGGTAATGCTAACACAGATACTATCACTGCAACAGGTAAACTAACAACACAAAATGGTCTAGTGTTAACTTCATTAAATGTTTCAACTGCTAATACACTAGCAGGCTTAGGTGTTATTGATGAAGGATCCATAATCTATTGTACAGATGGTGACTCTGGTTCAAAATGTATAGCAATATATGACGGATCAAACTGGAAACGTATATCATTAGGCGCTAACATATCGAGTTCATAATGATTAAAACAGAGCGAAAGGAGAAAACAAAAACTATGAAATATGATACAGACACAGAAATCGCTTTGTTAAAAAAAGACGTTGCCGAGATAAAAGATAATCATCTAGCACATATGAAAGATGATATAGACAGAATAGAAAGAAAAGTAGACAAGATTGATAATCGCATATGGTGGGTTCTAGGTATTCTAGTATCAACACAAGTTGCGAGTATGATTGCAAATATGATTTAACCTAACCAAGGGTAAATGGGAGGAGACACTCAATGTCTGAGGAAAAGACAATAAAGAAGAAAGGTGGTAGACCTCGTAAAGAGATTGACACCGAACTTTTGTACAAGTTAGCACAGATACATTGTACTATGAAAGAAATGGTCGATATATTAGGTGTTAGCGAAGATACTCTTAAACGTAGATTTGCGGGTATCATAGACAAAGGGAAAGCCGAAGGCAAAATGCGACTACGAAGAAAACAAATCGAAGTTGCAATGCAAGGAAACGCAGTGATGCTGATATGGCTTGGAAAACAAATGCTGGGACAGGCAGAGACACCAGTACAAGAAGACGATAGAAATATTCTGCCGTGGTCTGACGATGCCACTGAATAATGCTCAACAGGCAGTTGCTTCAAGTGACTGTAGATTTAGAGTTTTAGTTGGAGGCAGACGAGTAGGAAAAAGTTTTCTGTCTGTGAGAGAACTGGCAAGATTTGCTAGACATCCAGGCAAAAAGTGTTTGTATATTGCACCTACATATCAAATGTGTAGAGACATTATATGGGCAGATATAAAAGAGCGTTTAGCAAAACTTAACTGGATTGCTAAAACAAATGAAAGTAGATTGGAGTTACAGTTGATAAATGGTTCAACAATAGCACTACGTTCAGGAGACGCAGGTCAAAGTCTCAGAGGTGGCGGATATGATTTCGTTGTCTTTGATGAGACAAGTGACATTGATCCTGAAATATATTATGAAGTTGTTAGACCGGCTTTATCTGCACAGAAGCCACCAGGCTCTGTGTTATTCTGTGGTACTCCAAAGGGATTCAACTGGTTTAAGGATCTGTATGACTTAGGTAGGAGTCAAGATCCGGACTGGGCGAGTTTCCAATATACTACGATTGAGGGTGGCCAAGTCCCGCAAAGTGAGATTGATGCCGCAAAACGTGACTTAGATGAGAGAACGTTTCAGCAAGAGTATGAGGCAAAGTTCCAAACTTACTCAGGCATAATCGCTTATAACTTTAGCGAGGATAATATCGTAGATTGGAAGCCGCACCCAGCGAAACATATATTGATTGGTATGGACTTTAACGTAGATCCAATGTCAGCAATAGTTATGGTACAGAGTGCAGATAAGAAAACACTACACGCTGTAGATGAAATAACAATGTATGGAAGTAATACAAACGAGATGTGTGAAGAAATAAAAAACAGATATAACAGAAGCAACATAGTTTGCTTTCCTGATCCTGCAGGAGCACAAAGAAAAACAAGTGCTAATGGTAGAACAGATATATCTATATTACAAAATCATAACTTTAAAGTATTACATAGACCAAGACATCCTGCAGTGAGAGACAGAATAAATGCTATGAATAGTATGTTAAAGAACGCTCAAGGAGAAAGAAGATTTTTTGTAGATCCTAAATGTAAAAACTTAATACAGGCTCTACAAAGATATGTCTATAAACAGGGAACACAAATACCTGATAAAGGCAAATGGGATCACATATTTGATGCAACAACTTATGCAGTTGAGTATTTGTATCCGGTGACTAGAAAAGTCGAACACGAACAAACAACAACATTTGGAGTATATTAACAATGGACTTAGATTATAAACATCCGTTATACGAGCATTATCTAAAGAGTTGGAACTATTACTCGGCAAGTTACAAAGGCGGAGAAGATTACCGTCACCACAGTTTAAAGATGCTTAGAGAGTATCTTTTCGAACACGATGCACCGGGTAACCAATACAACAATAGATTAGATTACACTGCTTTAGATAACTTAACAAAACTAACAATAGACACATACAGAAGTTTTTTATTTCGTAGTACACCAGTAAGAACATTTGGTTACTTACAAGGTAATACATTAGTAGAAAGATTTCTTTATGATGTAGACTTTGAAGGCAAAGACCTTGATGACTTTATGAAAGAAGCAAACGATATGGCTATGGTATATGGTCAAGTTTGGATCTTAGTAACTAAAGGCTTTCAAGATGGAGTAATAACTCTAGAACAAGAAATAGAAAATGATATTAGACCTTATGCTAAAATCTTTACACCAGAAAATGTATGCGATTGGGAATATCAACGTATGCCTAATGGTGCAGAGAAACTTATCTATGTAAAAACAAAAGAGTTTGTATCACCAACAGTAACAAGATTTATTGAATGGACACCTGCTGAAATAAGAACGTTTGAAGTTCTATATGATAGTAATGGTGAAGAAAAAACAGTTACTATGACAGAACTACAAGTCAATGCTATTGGCGAAGTTCCTTTTGTACAACTAAAAGCAAACCCTTCACAGTACAAAGGTATTGGTATGTCAGACATTGCCGATGTTGCAAAAATACAACAAGCAATGTTTAACTTATTATCAGAAGCAGAACAAGGTATCAGAATATCAAATCATCCTACACTTGTTAAAACACAAGATGTAAATGCAACAGCAGGAGCCGGTGCTGTTATCAATATTGATAATAATACTGAACCAAGTTTACGACCATATTTGATTGAACCTAATGGAACAAACATTGATTCAATCGTAGCAATGTTAGAACAACATATTCAAGCATTCTTACGTATGACACACTTAGGTGCTATTATGGCGGCAAGAGGCTTATCTATTAAGTCTGGTATCGCTTTGTCTACAGAGTTTGAAATGCTTAACACTAGACTTGCAGATAAGTCCGCAAAACTAGAACAAGCAGAATACAATATGTGGAAACTATTTCACAAATGGACTAACTTGCAAATGGACGATGAGTTTAATGTACTTTACAAAAAGACATTTGACTTACGTGATGAACACGCAGACGTAAGTTTGTTAAATCAAGCATTACAAATAGGTGTTCAAAGCGAAACATTTACACGTGAGATCCATAAACAGATTGCACGTATTGTTGTAGAAGATGGTGACAAACTTGATGACATTATGAGAGAGATTGATGAAATACCAGAAATGACACATCCAAGACTCGATGATGAAAACAAGATTGCACATATTCAAGAAATGATTAGGCAAGGATCTACAGATGCAAACATTTTAGAACTGCATCCAGAACTTGCTCAACAAGACATTGATAATGCTAGAGGAGAAATGTAATGCCATATCATTCAAAAGGTAGAAAGTCGTCTGGATCAAGACGTAAAAAGAAAGACGAAGATAAAAAGAAAAAATCATCTAGGTCTAGAACTGGGATGAGAAGAAGGAGTTACTAATGACAAAAAGTCCAGCAAAACTTTATAATGGTGACGCTTATGTATGTAAGTTAATGATTGAACTAGATGCATCTGGCGAACCAGTTGTAGACGAAAAGTATATGTCTGCATATGGAGAGTGGACAAAAATCGTATGGGACAGAGGTTCTTACGAAAAGTCTGCTAAAAAAGAAACAAAGAAGTCAAAACCAAAATCTGAGATGATGGAAGATACCGTCGAAGATAATGGTGATTCTGACTGAGATAAATACAAAAAAGGAACAGTTCCTATATAGGACAAACGAAAGGATTATAACTATGACCGAACAGAGTGTAACTTCGGGTGATGTAAATGTAACAGATACTGGTGCTGACATTGATACTACATCGACTGAAAATCAAACAAACCAGGAAGAGCGTATTTTTTCACAGAAAGATGTTGATAAAATCGTACAAGCAAGATTAGAGAAATACAAAAGACGTTTCTCTGATATTGATATGAACGAATACAAAGCATTGAAAACTGCTGAAGAAGAACGTGAGTTAGAGGCGATGAAGAAACGTGAGGAGTTCGATACTATACTATCTCAACAAAAGAACAAGTATAGTGAAGAAATCAGCACACTTCGTTCTCAGTTGACCGGACTTAAAGTAGACGGTACATTGTTAGATGTAGCATCAAAAAGAAATGCTGTATCACCAGAACAAGTTGCTATGCTACTAAAAAATCAAGTTGGGTTAGATGAGACAGGTCGTCCAGTCGTATTCGATGCTAATAAAAGTGTTGTATACGATCCTGAAACTGCGGAACCAAAATCATTGGAATCTTTAGTGAATGAGTTCTTGGATGCAAATCCACATTTCATTCGTTCAGGGCCAAGTGGCGTAACAAGTGGAGGAGCATCAGGTAATGTTTCATCTGCAAGTACAAAACAAATAGATTTGGGATCGCTTGATTTAACAAACCCTGCCGACAGGCAAAAGTATAAACAACTTAAGGCTGAAGGCAAACTATAACGTAGTATTAATAAAGGAGACCAGAAATGGCTAATGAAAACTATGTATCCGCTTTGAACACGGACAGTATGTTCGTTCCATTAAAAGCGGCAACAGTATACGCGGCTCACGAAGCATCAATCTTCTTGGGTGGCCAACTTATTCCTGTAGTTAATGCACCAAACGGTGTTCTACAGGTTCCAGAACTAGCGGCAGTTACAGCACAAACTGTATCTTCTGAATCAGCGGCAGACTTAGAAACAAGACTTCCTGCTGACACAAAAAACACAATCACTGCGAACTTATACGGTGCAAGAGCAGTTGTACGTGACTTAGGTAATATCGACTTAAACGAAATCGGTCGTTCACTAGGTAACGCAGTTGCAAAAGCATTTGACGAAGACGTAATGAGCGTTGTTTGTTCTACAACAACTGAACAAGAGATTACATCAGGCAACTTAGATGTTGATGAAATCTTCAAAGCAGTTGGAACTATCCGTGCAAACGGCGAAACAGGTCAACTATATGGAATCGTATCAGCGGGCGCATATGCAGACTTAATGACAAGTGTTGGATCAACAGCATTCGCTGGTGGTGACTTCCAAACTGAAGCATTAAGAACTGGCTTTATGGGTAACATTGCTGGAGTACAAATGTTTGTATCTTCATACCTAACTGACACTAATGCTGATAGAGGTGCCATAAATGTTAAGGCGGCAATCTTTGGTGCAGACGCATATCGTATTGCTATGCAGGCTAACGTAAACATCGAAGTGGCTCGTAGAGCGGCGGCTGTAGGTAATGATGTTGTTGCATCTTTACACGCAAAAGCAGGTGCTATCGATTTCAATCGTTCAGTACTAATCAAAGACGAGTCATAATATTAATAGTTAGGAGAGTACAATGTCAGCATATGCAACAGATGAAGATTTAGTAGCGATTATACCAGATATCTTCGACCATGGTGTTGATTCATTCACTGATGAACTTTTACGTTCAACAGATGATGTGAAAAGACGTATCAAAACAGATTGGTGGATGTTAGAACACGATCCAAATGATTTTGATAATACAAAGTTGAAAGCATCTGAACATAAACGTACTACTGTTTATCACGCACTTGCTTACTACATACTACCTCGACTATCTAACTTTAGTCAAGATGATAGTTTTCAAAGACAGATGGTGTTCTATAAAGAACGTTATCAGGAAGAGTTTAAAGACGTTTTGAACGCCGGTATCTCTTATGATGATGATGGTTCTGGAACATACAGTATCGATGAAATAGACTATATTCGTCAAGATAGGTTATACAGATAATGCCTTCAGTACGTAAAGACATAATCAATGATGTAATAACTAAACTCAAGACGATTACTAGTCCTCGTATCGGAAAAGTAAGCGAAAAGCCAGGTGATTTTGCAAGACTTGCCAGAACAGCATATCCTTTCGTACAGGTTAATGTTGAAAGTGAAACTAAAGAAGATATCGCAATGGAGTGGCGTTTAGCAACTCTAGAAGTCGCTATCACAGTTCATATTGAAGGCAAATCAAAAACTGAGAAATCAGAAGAACAACTTGCAGATATCATCGAGGCTATCGAAGAAAAACTAGAAGCAGATAGAAAGAGAGATAGTAAGGCTCAAACAACTGAAGTATTAGAAGTGGGGGAGATGGAAGTTTCTTCTTATCCAACACTTGCTCAAACAATCAGAGTTGGTATACAATATACTTACTCTCGTGGAAACACTTAACATAATAGGAGACCAACAATGGCAAACACAATCTATAGTGGTAGCACTGGTACAATCTACATTGGAAGTACAGCGGTGGCATCTTTGCGTTCTTTCTCAATCGAAGAAACACAAGAAGTTATCGATGCAACAACAATGAGTGTAACTGGTGTTGCTTTTAGAAGCAATAAGCCTACGTTTAAATCAGTATCTGGCTCAGCAGAAGTTTTCTGGACAGCAGATGAACCAACATCTCCAGGAAATCACGATGACAAAACTTCTTCAACTGGCCCAAGTGGTATCGCAGATACTCAACCTGGATCAACTGAAGTTACTGTTAACTTCTGGCCAACTGGTGATGATTTGTATGAAATCGGTTACAGTTTTCCGGCATTGATTACTTCAAGAACTATCTCATCTTCAGTAGATGGTATGGTAGAAGCATCAATCTCGTTCACTGGAACAGGTGCGATTACAAAAGTCAATGGTACTGCAAACGATAACGGTGCATAATAAATGATAAGAGTCAGTGTCAAAGGGAAAATGCCTGACATACGTAGAAAAATCTTGGAGTCTATTTCTGAGGCATCAAGAGAGTTTATCCCACGTATCAAAGGAGATACTCCTGTAGACACTGGCTTTTTAAGGTCACAATGGAGCAGAAAGCGGAATCTAAAAGGATCAACTATATCCAACAAAGCCGACTATGCATCATTTGTGGAAGACAATCAACGTTTTATTGAACCTAATATAGAACCATTAAAACGTAGGATAGTAGATAAAGTAAAGCGTAAAACACGCAGAACAAGATAACGAAAGGAACAACAATGAGTAAAGAAATATTAGACAAAGCAAAATCACACTTTATGGATGTGATGAGCGGCGACTTACAAAGTTTTTATATAGACGAGTGGGACACCACTTTCTATTACAAGAAAGGTTCAAACTTCAAGGCAGAATCAAAAGTCCTTGAACTACAAAACTCAGGTAAAACTGGTGAAGCATTAGTTCAAATGATTATTAATAGATGTCTTGATAAAGAAGGTAAAAGAGTTTTTTCTGACCATCAAAAAGCAGAAATGATGAACTCTGTCGATCCAAATGTACTTGTAAAAATCGTTAATGCAATGAATGACTTAAACGAAGATGAAGCAATGACACCGGAGAAGGCAAGAAAAAACTCCAAACCAGTAACCAGTTAAAAACAATCTTCTATATTGCAGATAGAAGAGGTTGTAAGATCCAAGATGTTTTGGAGATGGATTTTACAGAACTGTGTTACTGGATAGCATACTACGAGGAGCAGAATAAAGATGGCAGACATAGACATCACGGTAGCACTCAACGACCGAGCGTCCCAGCAGTTACGAAACCTAGACAGGGCCGCTAGAGGTGTAACAAATACATTACGACTTGCGGCAGGTGCCGCGGCGGCTTTCGCCACCGGTGCAGTTGTTCAAGGTATTGTTGGACAATATCGTGCATATGAAAGATATAGAACTGTTCTTACAACATTCTTAGGAACGCAAGACAAAGCAAATGCTGAACTTGCCAGACTACAGAAACTTGCTGATACTCTACCACAAGACTTATCAGACATTACAGAAGCATTTACTATTTTCTCACGATTTGGTATAGACACAAGTGCCCAATCTTTAACAGCATTCTCAAACATCGCTACAGCAAACGCTAAAAGTTTAACACAGTTAGGTGAAGCAGTTGCAGATGCCTTGACTGGTGAGTTTGAACGATTAAAAGAGTTTGGTATCAAAGTCTCAAGGGAGAACGATGGCTTTGTTGCTCGTATCGGTGAACAACAAGTTGCAGTAGCAACTACATCAAAAGATTTAGTTAATCAACTTAAAGCACTTGGTCTAGAAGGTGGTAAGTTTGCAGGAGCGGCTGCCGCCAACGCAGACACACTTAATCAATCAATATCAAACTTGCAAGGTGCTTTATTCACAACAAGTGTAAGCATTATGGAAGAGTTTGGACCTGCATTAAAAGATGTTGTTAATGACTTATCAGAAGTATTAAGAAACAACCAAGACCTTGCGACATCTATAGGAACAGGATTGAAAACAGCATTAGAAGGAACTGTTAGTGCAGTAAAACTTGCAGTAGAAAATCTAGATAAACTAAAAGCAATATTTGTTTTTCTCGTAACTAAAAAACTTATCAGCACTGCGGCAACATCAATGGTAGCATTTTCAAACGCAATGAAAGTTGCGGCAGGTAGCGCCGGAATATTATCAGGAGCATTGAGAGTAGTATCATTAGCATTTACACCTTTTAGAATATTTTCACTAGTATTATCTGGTGTTGTTGCGTCATTTGTATTCTTTCAAGACACAGTTGTAAATGTAGGTGATACTGTTTCAAGTTTAGGTGAAGTTGCTTTAGCAACATTCAACATACTTAAGTCAGGTGCCGTAAATGCTTTCAATACATTTGGAAAAGTAGCAACAGATACATTTAACAGTGCAGTAACAAGTGCAACAAACTTCTTCAACTCATTTGGAATAGATTTAGGTTCAGTATTTAATAATGCATTAAGTACAGTAAGAAAGTTTAGTGTAAATGCTATAGCAGGCGTAGCCACATTCTTTCAGTTTCAAATAAGAAACATAAAGATTGTAGGCGAAGTATTTAGGTCTGTATTTGTTTTTATGGGCAACAAGTTCAAAGAACTTATAGACTTTATGTCAAAGTTATTTTCACCATTATTTAATGTAGTCAAACAGTTTGTAACAAGTTTCGCTGATAGTTTCAAAGCAATGTTTCAAGCAGTAAAAAGTTTTATTACACCTATAGTAGATATATTTAGAGATGTGTTTGTAGGTATAGGTGAAAACGCTAAGAGAGGTCTAAACTTTATTATTAATACATTTGATTTTAGTTTTGCTACAGTAAAAGCAATCATAATGAATATACCACGTTTCTTTGTTGAAGCGTTTGATGGTATTCTAACAACTATGAAAGGCTTTGGTAATATATTAATATCAAGATTTCAAGGCTTTGGTAAAGCGGCTATGTTGGCTTTCAAAGCACCTTTCAGTAGAGAAGTTACATTTGATGATGCAGTAGCGGCACTGGCGCCTGAGTTAGGACAAACGTTTGGTGAAGCATTCAGAGATGGTATAGGATCAGTTGGATCACTTATCCCTGAAGGTGCAGTAGATAAAGATGCAATCTTTGCCCAAGACAAAGTAGGTGATACTTTACAAGCGGCGGCAGACTTTGCTACAGATGTAGGTAATAGTATAAAAACTGGATTGACAGAAACATTAGAAGGTGCGGCAAGTATGCTTGATAATGTTCTTTTTGAAGGATCAGGTGGTGACTTTAGTTTAATGGAACTAAGAAATGATATCAAAGCCTCTCTTGCACAAATAAACACAGATTTCGAAAATAATAAAAATACAATCAACGGCTTTATCGATGCTATCGATATTAAAAGTTTTGATGAACTAAAAGCAAAAATAATACAGTTCAAAGAAGCATTCCCTGATAGTGCATTTGTTACACAAATAGAAACAGCACTTGAGGCAGAAATCGTTAAGATGAGAGAAGCCAAGAAAGCGGCACTAGAAGCCGCAAAAGCAACAGACCAATATGATGATGCTATCTTAAGAATGTCAAGAAATCAGAAAACAGCAGGCGATAATATTAAAGAAACAACTAATAAAATAAATGAACAAAGCGAAGCCGCAACTAACACTGCAAAAACAGTTGCAGAAACTTTAGAAGATAGTATTAATAATCTTGCCGGCTCAATGAGTTCAACCTTAACAGATGCATTCTTAGGTATCAAAAATGGGTTCGAAGCATTAGAAGATATTGCTTTGTCAGTAGTCAAAACAATAGTTAATACGTTAACGCAAGAGTTCTTAGTCAAACCTCTATTAAAAGAAATAGCGGCGGCTATAGGCGGTGCCTTTGGAGGCACAAGTGCTGGTGGAGGTCTAGGTAGTTTATTTGGTGCATTAGGTGCCATACCAGGATTAGGACCGTTTGCCGCACTAGCAGGCTTGGGTGTATTCTTGGGATCAAGAGCAAATGGTGGCCCAGTTTCATCTAACAGACCTTACATTGTTGGTGAACGTGGACCAGAACTATTCTTACCAAATCAAAATGGTCAAATAATATCTAACGAAGAACTAAACACTAGTGCCGGTACTGGTGACTTGACAGTTAACTTCAACTTACAAAGTATAGATACACAAACAGGAACAGAGTTCTTATTACAAAATAAACGAGTAATAACAGGCGTTGTACAAGATGCATTCAGAAGAAGGGCACAAGCAGGGCCTTTAGGATAAGGAGCAACAATGAGCGGATACGATTTAAGACATTACACTCAAACATTCAATGATTCAAATAAAGCAAATGGATCATCACAAGCAATAATAAACAAATACCCTTTTGTTTGTTCAAGAGAGGCACTGTATGCCGCACTTAACACTGCAAACAAGTCAGGTGCATTTACATCACAACGTAATCCAAACGGATATACAGTAACACAACTGACTGATAAGATTATTGAAGCGTGGGACAATATTATGTTTTACGATTGGGATAATACATCAAACTCAATCGATGGAGGCAACTATGGTTATGTCTTTCCAAGAGGATTACAAAGTGGTCTAAACAATGGACAAAACTGGGCAGACTCAGGATTTTGGAGTTTTGAAAAACAATACTTTGTTGCATACAGAGGAACAGGAACACCAGCAACAGGTGGTTTAACAGCAGAAGACATTCGCACTAATGCAGATATTATATTATTACCATCATTTCAATATGATATTAGTGATACTATCTACAAGAAAAAGCCTTTTTGGGGACTTGATACAGAAGCATATATAGAAACACCTGCAAGTAGCACATACACAAAAGTCAGCACAAATGATTATGGTAATGAAGCAGATGTTGACGGTAATAGACGAGTTACAAATATAACTGCACTTCCAGGTGCAACACACGATGATCCAAGTAATCTAACAAGTTCAACAAGATTGAATCCACAACTATTAGCATTATATGATTTTAACTTTTATCACGATAACTTAAATGTTCACGGAACAGACTTCTCAGTAAATCCAGAATACTCTGGAGCAAGTAGTATTACAACATCAACTAAATGGTTTGATTTAGCCGTGGCTAAGTTTACAGTTACAGTATCTGGTGGTAAAGTAACAGCAGTTACACCAGCGGCAAGAAACGATGGTGATGGTGTATCACGAACAGGTGGTTGGGGATATTCTACAGATGATGATTATACAGAGTTAGATTTTATAGGATCAGAAAATCTAGCAAGTCCTAAACTAGCACCAAGAGTTTTATACAGAACAAATACAACAAGTGATGTTTCTGGTCAAGGACAAAAAGCAACTGTAGATATTACAGATGCAGATTCAGAGTTTTATGCAGGTTCTGGTCTAGTAACAAGTGACTTTAGTAACGATGCATATGCGGCAGGAAGAACAACTAGTATTACAGGAGGTTTTCAATCAGATCCAAGTGTTGATACATCAACTTCGTTTTCAGTTAGAAACTGGCCAGGTGGTTATGATGCAGATGCTATAGATCCATCGACAGTTCGTATTACACACGAAAGACCTGTTTTGACAACACAATCAAGAAGTTTAAAATCAACTACAGTTGGTACAGGTGCTCATAGATTATCATTTGAGTTTGAGTATCCGCCAATGGATAGTTCAGTAGGTGAAAGATTTATTAGAGCATTTGAAGAATATAAAGGTGCATCACAATCTATACAACTTTATATTCCAAATACTGCTATATCACATTGGGAAGGATATGTAACAACTAACTTTACAAGTCAAACAGATACTTGGACATATTATCAAAATGTTATTTCAGGTGCACAAGGATCAGATACAATAGTTATTGCTGGTCACAAACCAGGAGTAGGTGGTGTTCCAAATGGCACATACTTTACTACAAATAACAATGATAAGATTTATAAAACTATCGATAGTTCTGGTAATGCAGATGAATATGGAAGAATAACATATCAGATTGAACCGCCATTATTAATAAGTCAAGCAGGATCATTTCTTCGTTCAGGATCAAGATATCTACACGGTGATAACTCAGATGGATCATTAACTGCTTTCAGAGGAAAGTATTTCTTAGTTAATGTATTCTTAGTAGATGACGTTTTAGATTACACAGTTGATGCTATTGGTCACTACAGAATGAGTTTCAAGTTTAGGGAAAATATCTAATGTCTAGAGGTGTAACAACAACAACAGCAACAGAACTTGCAACTAAAAACTTTAACATTGTTAATCTTTTAGAGTTCAAATCAATAGGCGGATCAGATGTTCATTTAACAGATGCACCAGCAGATATTACATTTGATAGTGACACTTATCTTTCAACAAGAGGTATGTTGGGTGTAAGTGATATTACAGAAGAAAACGAAATAAAGATTGAAAGTGTTGACATAACATTATCAGGAGTTGATACAGCAAATGTTAAGTTGTTTCTTGACTTTGATTATATCGATAGGCGTGTTCTTATTCGTAGAACAGTTATTGATGACAAGTATGCTATTATTGGATCACCTATATTAGTGTTTGATGGTAGATTGGATCAACCAAGATTACAAGAAGATTTTGAAAATAGAACTGCTACATTAAGTGTAACAGCAACATCACATTGGATGGACTTTGAAGCGGCAGAAGGTCGTCATACAAATGATACTGAACAACAGTTATTATTTACAGGTGATAACTTTTTTGAAAAATCAACTGAAACACAAAAGGATGTGAAATGGGGACGAAGTTAATAGATACTTGGGCAGAACGTTTACAAAAACAAACGTTTGCTTGGGGTGTAAATGACTGTCATCAGTTATTATATCAGTTCGTAAAACTAACTAACCCGAACTGGAAAGATCCTCATAATCTTGGTAGATTAGCAGGAACTTATAGTACTTGGAGAGAAGCAAATGAAGTTGCTAAAACTTTAAAGATACAAGAATGGTTCGAAGAAATAAACTATACAAGAAGACCAGTAAATAGAATACAAGGCGGAGATATTGTTTGGATGCCTGCAAAAAACAGAGCGTGGGATATGTATTTACCTTGCATCTATGGTCAAACTGTTTTATGTGGTGATCCAAAAACAAAACAAATAAGACAAAGACACATAAACGAGTTTGGTAGATATTACGAAGTTTATAGGAGAAACGAATGCCAAGTGCAATAGGAGGCGCAATATTAGGAGCAGTAGCACCAGCACTAGTTGGTGCAGTAGCAAACTTTATTGTTGGTGCAATCGTTATTGTTGGTACTGTAGCACTTGCTACTAGAGCCTTAAAAAGAAAACAACAGCAACAAAGACAAGGACCAAGAGGGATACTTGTTACTAAAACTGGTAGTAATGTTTCTATACCTGTAGTATATGGTAAACGTAGAATAGCAGGACACAGAACATTTATTAACTCAGATGGTACAGATAATGCTAATCTTCATTTAGTAGAAACTCTTTGTGAAGGGCCTATTGAACATTTAGAAAAAGTATTTTTTAATGATGAACTAGTTGCAACTTCAACCGCAAGTTCAGGTAACAATCTAAATGCAAACTGGACTTATGAAAGTGAGTACTCAGGTAAAGCAGAGATTTATTTTTATGATGGATCACAAACAGCAGAAGCATCACAAACTATACCAGGCTTTAATGATTCAGACGATACAAAAGTAGGAAAGAAAGTTGCTTATGTTTATTTGAAACTATCTTGGGATGAAGATGTATATGGTGCTGGTGCTCCAAACGTTTCATATTTAATCAAAGGTAAAAAGGTACCTCTGTTAGATGGAGCAGAATCAAATAGTGCTTCGCCAACTTTAACTTACAGTTCAAATCCTGCAAGATGTATATACGATTATCTTACAAACTCATTATATGGTAAAGCAATACCAAAAGATTTATTAGATGCAAAACTAAGTCAATCACCTAAATCAAGTTTTGAAAATGCACAAGATTATTCAGATGAAACTGTAGATAAAACAGCCGCAGATAATACACAAGTAACAAGATATGAATGTAATGCATTCTTAGATACTGAAGCAAGTATTCTTGAAAATCTAGAAGAACTATTAACAACGTGTAGAGCAGGCTTAATCACTGGAGACACATATAAACTTATTGTAGATGAACCAGTAACAGCATCAGGTGTTGCTATCAATGATGATAACATTGTTGGTAATATCAACTATCTACAAGCAAATAAAAAGACACTGTTAAACACATTACGTGTTACTTTTCCTGATGAAGCAAGTACTTTTAACTTTCAAGAAAACGTAACAGTTGTTGATAACTCAACATTAATAACAAATGATGGTCTAATACTAAAGAAAGATATGGAACTACCTCATACTACAAATAAAGAAATGGTTGAACGTATTGCTACAGAAGAACTAAATCAATCTCGTCAATCAGGTATTGTTGAAGTAGATGTAGATCCTAGTTTGCTTGATTTAACTGTAGGAGATGTTGTTACATTTACAAATACTACATTAGGACAAACAAACAAGACTTATCGTATCTTACAAACAGTTGTAAAACCAGACCATAGAATATCACTAAATATGAGAGAGTACGATACAAACGTTTATTGGGAAAATAATCAAACAGTTATAACCAATAACAAAGACGATACGGATCACTAGATATGACTATTATTACACCAGGAACATCAGCCGCAGGATCTATTGTAACAGCACAACTGGCTAACGATTCAGTTGATGATACAAAGATTAACTTTGGTACAGGTACTAATCAAGTTAATACAGATGACTTACCTGAAGGTTCAACTAACTTATATCATACAAGTGAACGAGTAGATGATAGAGTAAATGCATTATTAACCGCCGGCTCGAACATAACACTAACTTATGATGATGCGGCTAATACACTTACTATTGCTGGTGTTGAAGATAACTTATCAAACAATGATACAGATGATTTGAGTGAAGGCTCTAGTAATCTATACTTCACTAACGCAAGAGCAGTGTCTGCCGTTCTTGGTGTAACACATACAGGTGATAATACTTTACAAAGTGCAAACGACCTAAATCTAGTATCAGGGACTGACACAGGCGAACATATATTCGCAAACTCTACAGATGTGTTCTTGGGTGTCAGTGGTTCTGGCTTTCAGTTTAACTCAACTACAGGGCCAAATGCAACCCAACTATCAGTATATGGATCAAGTTTGATTGATATACAAGATCCTGTAAAGATTACAGGTGCAACACAAATCGTTGGTGATATGGACTTTGATGGTAATATAGATTTAGACGGTAACTTAGATGTATCTGGTTTTTTAAATAATGACAAAACGTTTCTTGGAACATATAATGTTACAGGTGTAGGAATAAGAGCAGATAATAATAGTAGATGGCCTGCTTTTGTTATTGAAGGATATGGAGACGGCCCATTTAGTATACCGAACCCTGGATTATTTTTTATTCAAGGTAATGGATCATCAGGATCAATAACAGCATTAGATAATGGTGATAGATTTGGTGTAGTTGGTGGAGTTGCCGCAAATGGTTCAACTTTGCCTACAACTTCAAATGCACAGATTGAAATGATTACTACAGAAAATCAAACTGGATCAGCCAGAGGTGCACAAGTTATTATAGAAACAACTGCCAATGGTGCTACATCAAGAACAGAAGGTGCAAAGTTTCACGGTAATGATACTACATTGATTAATCTTATCACAAGTGGAACTGTAGTATTATCTAACTTACCTACATCAGATCCATCAAATGCAGGACAGTTATACAACGATTCAGGAACATTAAAAGTGAGTGCAGGATAATGTTACAACCAAAAGCAAATACAAAAACAAGTTATCAGTTAATGCGATGTGACTTTATGCTAGATAGATATAAAGATTGGGGCTTTATAGACTTATCAGAACTACATCAGTTTGTAATAGAGTTTAGAAAACTACCAAAAGAAAAACAAACAAAGTATGCATTCTTATTAGATGAGTGTGCAGACTTATTTGATGAAAGTGAGCAACCAGTAAACTAATGGCAAAACATACTAAAAGAACAGCAAAACCATTAAGTGCTAGTGTAAGAAAGAACTTACAAGAACGTGCTAAACGTAGTACACTTTATAACTTTTCTGATTTACGTAAAGTATACAGAAGAGGTCAAGGTGCTTATCTTGGTGCAGGATCAAGACCAGGAGTATCTATGTCAGCGTGGGCTTTTGGTAGAGTAAGAAGTTTCTTATCGGGTGGATCACACGACCAAGATATTCGTAGAGCCGCAAGGAAAAGAAAATGAGACATACACGTAGAGTACCAAAAGATAAAGCATCTGGATTACCTAAAAAGTATTTGTCTGGTGTAAAAGGTTCAGATAGAGAAAGATTAGCACAGATTATACAAAGAATAAGTAGACTATATAGAGCAGGTAAAAACGTACCACAAAGTCTGCTTGATGAGAGAATAAGATTAGGTAGAAAAAGATAATGCCATACAAACCTACACAACAGATGAGAGATGCGGCTAGAGTTGCATTAGAATATAATGATAATGTATCACCATCACAACGATGGGGTACGCCTGTTGGTAGACGTAGAGCAAGAAAGATTGTTGACAACGGAGAGTTCAATAAACCAGAGATACAAGATATCTTTTCATTCTTATCACGTTTTAAAAAAGAATATGATACACAAAGACAAGCAAAAAAATATGGTAAAGCATATTATGCCTATCTTGGTTGGGGCGGACCGTCTGGGTTAACTTGGGCAAAAGATAAACTTGAACGCTATGAGAGAGCAGGCGAATGAGTATATGGCCCGACCACGACATAAGAAGTATGTTGTATTAGATCCTGAAAAGTTTCGATACGCAGATAAACTTAGACAAAGACAAAGAACTAAATCTGGTTGTAATGCTATCATATTAGTTGATTGCAACACAAACTTATCACTTATACCTGTAGATACACAACTCACTACACCATTAGTACCAAGAGTAAACTTCTGGGAGATACATCTTAAGAATGATGGTAAATATGGTCAATATGGTGAAAAAGATGTAGAAAAACTTGCAAAAACGCTTGACGCGGTTGCTTATATGTGTTAATATAGAATCATATAATACAACTCATAGTGTATTATGTACTCCGTTGGCTTTATTGCAGTTAGAATACATTTAGACGTGGTTCCCCCAAACTGCAATAAATACTAGGGTAATAAAATGTTACTAATGACACTCTATTACTCCTTATCGAAAATAGGCTCATTTTTGCGGATTTGAGCCTATTTTTTTGTTGACTATGATAAATACTTGTGTTAATATATTAACAAAGGAGTAATATAATGTTAGACTATGATTTGATAGAACATCACATACACGCACTAAAATGTTCTTTCGAACTTATCGGAAGAGCGGCGGGTATAACACCAGAAGAACTTGTTGCAGTACGTCAAGAAATGGTTAATCGTAACGGTAAACACGGTATCGATTGGAAGAATGATACGTTAGGTAAACTGTGTGCAGATTATTATTATTGTATTGAACAAGATACTAGATTACGTGAAAAACATTTTCTTTCACCAAACATTCGTATGAGATTATACAGAATGGCTACAATGAATAAAGATGTAAAACAAATGTGGGATCAACTAGACGAACTAGATGCTAGTTGTTTTCTACAAGAAAGCGAACAAGTATTTAAAAAAGTAAAAAGATTTAGGAGACATAAGTGACATATGAAGAAGATTATGCTTATATGGTCTTGATGTATGGAGACTTGTTTAAAAACATATTATCTGCATTACGTGAAAAGAAAGGTAAAGCAGATTTTCATATACCTAGAAAATACAAAGATGTTACTCACAAAACTGTAGAGTTTCACAACAGATGGTTCGCAAAGGAGACAATATACTATGAGACCTAGAATAGATATAACAGAAAAAATACAAAAAGTAAAAGATTGTCATATGTGGACTGCAGGATGTCATATGCAAGGATATCCAATGATGCGTGATCCTAATACTAAAGGCAGAATGGTTCTAGTTGTACGATGGTTAGTAGAACAAAAACTAGGATATAAACTAGATAGAGATACACGTGTAAAGAATAACTGTGGTAATGTAAAGTGTGTAAATATTGACCATTATGATATAGTTGAACGTGAAGATATGGAAAGATGGAAATGTACACCTCACTTTATTAAGCACGAAATAAGACAAAAGATACGAGATGAATATAATAGTGTAGAAAAGTATCACGGTCAAAGAAAAGATTTACGAGACAAATACAAGATAACATACGGGACTTTAGATAAAATACTAGCAGGAAAATAAAGCATAAATACTATTGTAATGTTCAGCCATTACAAGTTTCAATAAAACTTTTAGACAGTTTTATTCTCTTAAAATCGATAGACCCTGTTATTCTCCCGGATAGCAGGGTCGAACTTTTTTGCAGAAAAAGGTTGATTTGAGAGCGTATTTGTGCTAATATAATAAATATTGTTACACGATTTTAAGAGGTCAAAATGATAATAAACACAAGAACAGTAAAAAGCATTCGTGATTCAAGAACTGGTAAGTATTACTCACCAGCAGAACTTGACGGATGGGCAACAAGATTAACTAATATAAAAACTGATGCTGGCAAATCAGCAGAACGTAAAGCACAAAGAAAACTAATACAGGGCAAAAAATATACTAATAGAGCATCTCAAAGAAGACAAAGTTACAACGAACATAAACTAATACAGAACCAATACAAAGTCTAATATCTAGCAACAATCAGTTCATAAGGTTGACACGCCGGACATTATAGTGTTATAGCAGGATCTGAATAATAGTAAGACCGTATTTGTGAGTAATAACTGATACTTCAAAAACTGCGAGTTCCAGTATATGAACCCTGAACGAGTCCTATGAATACATTTGAAGACTGAAAGTATTCTTAAAAATCACGTGAGTATGGTAAGCGGAAAGAGCCAAAGGACATATCGTTTGAAAACACTCCGGACTGAGATAGTCTTCCTATGGCTGGATAATGAGAAACATTATAGACCAATATAAAAGTTGTATTAGGTGTTTAGTCCAAACATTGAGTTTCTAAATGAGCGATAGCGAATAAGGAAACGAAATGTTAGGTCTTTGCAAAAGACCTTTGTAAATGACTTATCCAATGAGTACAATCATCACAAGGGTCATCACACCAGTTTATATCTAGCCAAGTTATGTCGTTATCAATGAAACGTTGCAATGACTTCCCCTTATCACTGAAACAAAAATGACTTACCCAGTAAGGAACAAACTGAGTAAGCCAGATGGAAAAATATACCCAGGATAGTAGGGTAATGAATACCTATGGTTTCACAGGTATCCATTCGTATTTAACTAAAAATCACCGTGCATAAATACATATATAACATTTTAGGAGAAATAAATGAAACTACCAATAAATGATGAACTTACACAACAGAAAATAAGATTTTATAAACTCGCAAATGGGTTATTAGCCATCACCTATTTAGTGGGTGCTGTTTATATGGCAGTAAAAGTATACGAACAAATAATATTTTAAGGAGTCCCGTATGTCAGGAAAACTAGATATTACAGTAGAACAAGGGGCAACATTCGAAAGAAATATCACAATCAAAGATAGTTCAAATGTTGCAGTCAATATATCAGGAAGCACTTTTCAAGGACAAATACGTAAAAGACATCAAAGTGCTACTAAAGAAGCAGACTTTGACTTCACAATATCAAATGCATCAGGTGGTGTTTTTATTGCAACTATTACAGCAACAAACACTGGTAATATGGAACCGGGTGATTTTGTATATGATATAGAATGGACACAATCAGATGCAACAGTTACTAGATTGTTAGAAGGTACTGCTACTGTAACGCCTCAGGTAACACGATAATGACTACAGTTACAGTATCAGATACAGTGTTCAATGTAACAGTTGCAGAAACAAATCAAAACGTTACAACCACTGAAACAGGTTCTATTAACGTGTCAGTTAATGCAACTGATTTAGCCACAAGTATTACAAATGCAGGTGGCGGTGCAGAAGTAATAAAATCATTAACAGATAATGTATTGACTGCAAGAACGATTGTAGCAAATACAGAAGGAGATATCGTTGTTACACAAAACGCAAACGATATTGATTTAGCATTATCAGATGTTATTGAAGTTAACTCAGTTACACTAAATGGTTCATCAGGAGATGTTCTAAATCAATCAAATGGCAGTGCAACTGCAAGATTTGCCGGCACAGTTGTAGCAGGCATTTTACAAGCACCAAACATCGATGGTGCTTCAACTATTGATGGTACAGGTAATATTACTATTACACCTGGATCCGGTAACTTTGTTCACGTTAATACAAACTTAAGTGTAGGTGATACTGCAACGCCACAAGCAGTAGAAATCAAAGGAACTACAATAGGTAAAAGTTCTGCATCAGCAACAGACGTTACATTTACAGGAAACTTCAACGGTGACTTAACAG
>VTLG01007954.1_pt1 | contig 21014 bp, 28 predicted proteins | sample 4694571 | NCBI WGS metagenome assembly VTLG01 (sample SAMN12604809, study PRJNA352737) | marine metagenome | biome: ENVO:00000447; feature: ENVO:00000209|ENVO:00000569|ENVO:01000036; material: ENVO:00002151; isolation source: viral sequences binned using virsorter ... | reverse complement strand
TAGTTTGACCGATTCCACCGCCACCCCACTGGATTGCTCCAGATGCAGCTAAAGCAGTAGATGAGAATTGCAATGAACCTGCTTGCTGTAGATACGCATATACATCGGAGTGCATTGCGATCACACTTAACTCACTAGATCTTTCGCCAAGTAGGTTTTTAGCCTTGATGACGTTAGAGATAGATAAGTAGTTGGCTTCTGTTGAAGCACCGTTGTTTGATGGGTCTGTTGCGTTACCGGTTACTGCTCCGAAGATACCGTCAAGCTGATTCAGCATTGTTGCTGTTCTTAGCTTGTTGATTGCTTGGGAGATCTGGCTACGGATTGCAGCCATTGGGTCTGAACCTGTACCTAATCTTGAAAGATCGTCTACCGCATAAGAGAAACCACGAGGGATGATCGGCATGATCTGATCGGTGGCTTCGATCTTTTGTGGTGTTAGATAACCGGCTCCAGATGTACCCCAGTTGTTCGCTGAAGTGATTCTTTCTTCAGTTGGCGCAATGGGTTTAAAGAAAGGAACTTGTACCTTTACACCACCAGCTTTTGCGTCTAATGCACTGTTACGAACAAGTGCGCCAGATTGGACAAACTTACACTGGTTGTAAATGTCTTCCTGTACGTAGCCCAAAAATTCTGGGCGTGTGACTAAATCTCCGAGGAATGTACCCCCGGTGTAATTTTGATATGGAGCAGCCATGTTTTAGGTTGCGAGAGTTTCCGTGATTACCCTCGTTGCGCTTCTGCTTTGAGTACTCGCGCTAGTTCAGGATTCTCAACTTCAAGCTTTAATGCTTCCGTCATGTTCCCTAACTTGTAGGGGTTTTTCATTCCGGGTGCGACACTTGGCGCGGCGGCGTTTGATCCCATTCCTCTGCTTCCACCCGCTGCAAAATGATGTTGCCAATCCTTTGATTGCTTCAAATTACCGAGGTAATCACCAAGACTCTGTTCAACGCCCCCGTTTAACACAGTTGGGTTGCCTTCGTCACTTTGACGCAACATTGGTTGGAGCAACGTATACATTTGCTCTGGATTTAATGCGTTGGATTGTGAGATCGCTGCTAGGGAACTGGCTTTGAGACGTTCGGCGTTGGCTGATTGGCGTTCTGATTCCAATTCAGTTTGTAATGCAGAAGTTTCATTGAGAAGACGGGTTTCAAGCGTTTTAGATCGCTCTTTCTCCGCTTCATACAGTTCTTTGTAAGCACCTTGACTTTCAAGGTTTTCACGCTTCGCCGTTTGTTGAGTTTCTTGCAACTGAGCAACTTCGGATTGAAGTTTTGCGAGTTGCTTCTTTGTCTGTTCCGCTTCCTTCTTAGCTTTGGCAGCTTGGGAATTGGCGAAGCCTAATTTCTTCTGTAGTAATTCTTCGGCGGCACTGCCTTCCGATGAACTAACAGGGGGGTTGGGTGGAATTGGTGCGGGTGTAGCGGTCACGGACTCACTAGCAGCGTCGGCCACAGGCTCGACTACCGCTGCTTCCTCAGACATGCAAAAACGAGAGGTTATCTATATTCTACCTCGTATATACGTAATTTGGTTGCAACTACCTAATTAAGTATTGGTTCTTTCTTTTTTGTTGATGTTTTACGTGGCTTACTAGCTTTTTTGGGTGTATTTGCTTTTGCTTCGGCTGTTTGCCAACGCGGCCACCACGGAGATGGATACCAACATGCCATAACTAATTACCTAATTGAGTTCATACTACCGGAACTACGACACATCGGCAGTTTGGATGCACCGCAGGTAAATAGGGGAAGTCATCTAAACTTCTCTTTTGTACGCGGTGGAAAGGGAGACATACAGGACAGGTATTCTCTAATGTTGCTAACCACATCCATTGTTGACCCGGTGCAGCGATGTCCCTCCATAATTCTCGGGCTGACTTATTCGCCACATCCCAGACTGCGGCTGTGATTGTGTTATTTGTTCTGTTTAGCATTTGGTTGGCATAAGATCCTCGACGTATCTGTGCGATGGTTCGACCGTTGCGCTCTAAAGTTCGGACTACTTTGTTAGCAATCTCAGTTGTGGGTAACTCCATAAATAAAGAATTGCGAACCATCTTATCCAAATCTTTTGCCATGTTTAGGGTGAGACGGTTAGCCGTTCCCGGCGTTCCTAAGATTGCGTTCAATGTCACACCCCCTATTACTACTTTTTCAAGTAATTCCTGATTACTTAATTCCTTCGTCTCAGGAAGAGGTTGGTCTACATATTCTGCCGCTGCTTTTTGTATTTTTGGTCTTATTACCTCTAGTTCTGGCGGGATCTGTACCCGAAGAACGCTAGATATAGTCGATAAAATTGGTAAGGCTAGGGGTTGGATTTGTTGCCACTCATAAATTCTAAATTGTCCGTCTGGGCTTAGTTCGTTAACTAATTGACGTAATTCCAACATTGCGAGACGCAAGATGGGGCGCGTCTCTTTCTCTATTCTGGCCTCGACTTGGCTAGCAAACAATAGAAATAAGGCGAGGAGTTCATCTTCTTTTTCTTTAGTCTGCATACTTGCCGGATCTCATTGGAGTTGGCAAGGTCATTGATCCTGATGTTCCACCACCGGCAGCATCACCACTGGTAACACCTCCGCTTACTTCTTCGTTCTTGATTTGTACGTGTGCCTTGGCTTGCTCTAAATCCATCTCGATCTTCTCCTCAACTTCGTCTTTTGTTCTCATCAACTCTTTACTTAAGTCAACGTAAGGAGGAATCACTTCACCCTCTTGCAAGATACGGAGCAATGTCTCTTGTGAGATCTGGTTTTGCATCTGGAGTTGAAGCATCGCAGTGATTTGGTTGCCATCAAGTAGGCGGTTCTCATAATCACGCGGGATGGTTACGCTTGGTGGCTCTATACCTGCGTAGTCAGCAGCAATAGCGAGAATATCCGTGATTGCTCTGGCTAGGTCTTCACTGATGATTGACATGATTGAATCGCTGTCAATTCTGTCGAGTCGCTTGGCTTCGGCAGCGGCATTCGTGATGTTCTGCCTAGCTAAGGTGCTAATTCCAAGGCTGCTGATTTGCTCTTCGAGTGTGCGTAGGCAATCCAGTTGAGATTGGAATGAATCGCTATTGCTAGATACGTAATCAGCCGAGCCATCTGGGGGAAGTAGGACAGCAGTGTTAACTGATAGACCTAACTTATTGTCGGAGTCAGGGTCGAAACCTTTTAGTACGAAAATTGGTTGGCTGCCTACGTGGATGCTGTGGTGATAATCCGTGAAGCGTTGGCAGTATGCGATGTTTAAGTTTGCTACTTCTAAGAGGGGAGGTCGAGAGAGCAGGGTTCCGAGTCTGTTGGAATAGACTGTGACGACTGGGATTTGATCGAGGTCGTAACTGCCGGATTCGTGCAAGTACCAGCCGGCATTTCTTCCGCTGGTTGCGTTTTCTGCTCTCCAGATTTCGTATTTGCCGGGTTCGAGAACTCGCACTTGCTCGATGACATCTTCTCCAAATCTTCCCTCGGGTTCACTTACAACTTCAGAATAACGTAACTGAGTTAAGTCAGCTTGGGCTCTGTTACCTTCTGTTCTCCAGCCACATATTTGTTGTGCTTCGATTGGGCATAGGTATGGGCGGTAATCGCCGGATCTCATCTCAGCTAGGTTGTTGGGCAAGTCTTTTGGACTTTCCACTAAGACGCTGGTATGTCCATACAACAGTGCATCGACTAAGACTCGTCTTGCGAATTCGTTGAGGGGTGTGCCGTCTCCTGTTACATCTTTTGCCCACTCGCTCCAGTATTCCTCGTCGCCACCTTCTAAGTGAATACCTCTTCTTAAGATCGTTCCCGCAGCTTGAGAAGCTAGTCGCTGTAGAAAGGGTGGCATGACTGCATGGAAGATTCGTCTTCCGTATGCGTCGTCATCTTCGCGGGGTTCGCGGGGGATAACACTCTCCGCGTTTTGCCGAATGGTCTTTGTACCACCAACACAGGTATTGATTGGATCCCAGAAAGGGATCATGCCTAAGACTGCCGCGTTTTTTGCGCTCGGGTCTTCGGGTTGGTCGTTTTTGGGGATGTCTACCCTTCCGGTTAATCCACCTAAGTCAATAAGCGAATTTTCACCCGGACGCTTGGGGTAGGTGGAGCCGGAAACAGTCATGTCACTATTCTAGTAGATACGAATGGTTGAACCACCACTTGTCCAACGACGTAGTGGAGCTAGATAACTTATTGCGTATCCTAAAGCATCTACAGGTCCAGAGATATCATCTAAGCCACCAATTCCCTTGGTAGGTTTACCGGTTTTATCGTAGGTTTGTTGTTCGAGAGACTTAATTAAGTACTTGCAAGAATTGTGTACTTTGAGGCGGTTCGCTAATAACAAGACGTTGACGCAGTTAACTCGGTCGGCAACAAGTGGGTTGCTTGATTGTGCTTTAACGATTAACTTTCCTTTCTTTAGGAGGGATAAGTCTGATTCTGCGGCGTTGGTGGTAGTGCGCTGACGGCTTGCGGCATCTGGGATTACAACTAGGTTTTCTCTTTGTAATTGGTCGGGGTAGGTGTTAATTAGTTTTTCGACTACTGCGGGAGTGTCTTTGGGGTAGTGTTCATCAACTACGTGGAATTCGTCTCCACGACGGATTATTGTCATGCAAAAACATGCGGCTACGTTGAAATCTACCCCTATGAATATGCGGTCTTCTTTGTTAATTTGTTCGTCGGTCCAATGTTTATCTCGGTCGAAGGGGTGGTAGACAGTTGTGTTCTCTAGGTTGGTAAACTCTCCGTTTATGTAACTTGCAATTAAGTTTGCGTCGTAGTTTTGGTATAGGGAGTCAATAAATCCGGGGGGTAGGTGCGGGTTGTCTGTTGTTTTTGCTTTGATCATCCGGCGGTCTTCGTTATCTCCGTTCTCTACGAATGTTCGGTAGCACCATTTATAGCCTTCTGGGGTAGAACCGACTGCGAGGACTGGGTTTTTGCCGCCACGTAATCTGGCTAAGAACATCTCACTTGCTTTTTGCGCTACATCTGGAGGACTGGTATCTATTTCGTCAGCCAGAATGAAGCTTAAGTTCTGGCCTCGGATGCGGTTCCATGTTTCCGTTGCTCGGCAAAGCAAAGTTGTACTGCCGTGTTCGGTGTGGATGATGTATTCCGGTTGCGGGGATACTCGGAAGTCATGTTCTATTTCGTATTCTTCTAAAAAATCATCGAAGCTTCGCATCCATACGTCACGTAAAAGTATGTGGGTGGGTTCAAAGACTGCGCCGACTGTTCCGGGGTTATCCATGCAAAGTAATATTGCTTTTGCACACAACGATCTCGTTTTTCCAGATCCAAAGCCTCCGATGAAGCCGAGAATGAGGTGTTTTTGATCATTACAAAATTCCTTTTGGGCTGGTAGTAACCCTTCTACAATTTTAAATCGCAATTTTTCATTAGTTTCCTTCGCTCGGCTGGATACCTGAATCGGTGGTTCGAGGCATGAGCCGCCCGGTACGTTAGATAGTAAACTCACCTATAAAATCATTACTTACTTAAGTAGGATAGTAGGTAATAAACATAGGGGGTAGGGTGAACGAGATTATTGCAGCAATTCTTGGGGCTGGTATTTCAGTCGCGGCAATGTTGGCGATGGGTGCCGGTAAAAAGAGGGAGTCCTATGTCGTTGAGATATTTAGACGGCTGAATACGTTGGATACGAAAGTGGCGAGGCTGGAAGAGAGGGCAATTATTAAAGGGATGGAGGATTAATTATGGATTGTTGGCACTGTAAAACTGAGTTGATTTGGGGTAGTGACTCCGATTGCGATCATCTGGAGGACTATTCGATGGTTACGTTCTTAAGTTGCCCTAAATGCAAGGCAGACGTTGAAGTTTTTCTTCCTAAAGACAACAAAACCCCCTAATGTCCTCTACAACTTAGGGGGCTTTGAAGCTATCCAATAACCAAAATGCTAATACTTGCTAAGGGGGTATAGGGCATTCCTATTCTACAACTTATCTAAGTAGAGACAACAAAACCCCTAGTAGTAAGCAAACTAAGGGGTTTTGAAGACCGGGTCGCCCAACCGCGAAGGTTAAGGGGTACGCGGATTACCTATGGAAAGGCGTGGTCACCTGACTAAAAGAAACCAAACATATCTTAGAGCGAAGGGGGTGGGGAAGCAAGTAAGTTAACAATACTTAAGTAAGTATAGTTCTTAAATTTGGTTGGGTCTATGAGCAACCGCCCCCGACCGTCATCGCGCCACAAATCGCTTGGGTGGGGGTGGGGTCTTGGCTTGCATAACTGCTTTACAGACAGTTACGCAAACGCAACTAATCAGTGAGGGCAATGGATACGCAATAAGTCCAGTAAATAACGCTCAATGTCCAGTTTTACGGGCTCTTATTTATCATTTAAGCAATTACTTATGTATAAACAATAGGAATTAATTAGGTGTGGAGCTGCTACCCCTACCCCTATAGGCGCGATATGTGAGAGACTACAATCTATTGATTATTTGCTTGAGTCTGAGAGATTAAATAATTTGGCTTTACTATTAACCGCGCCTAGTGCTACCGCGTATTGGTTGGACTCCATACAACGCTCAACTATCCTCGTTAACTGATCGGCTAGCTCAACAGTCATAGTCTTACGTGATACCTCAAACTCTCTAGTCATTTCCTCGTTTATTTCTTGGCGGTACTTATCAACTTGTGAATGCCCTATTCCCCACGTAGTCCTCGCATACTCTAATATTTGCATCCGGCTCTTACCGTCGCGCATCATTGCATAAACCTTGTTAAGCCTTATTTGTTTATCTCTCTTAGTACACTTAGCCACAGTTACAGCACGTAAGACAGCATATAAAGCAGTATAAGGGACAATTACTTGATTAAGTAGTAATAGACTAAAAAAGACAATAAAAAAGGCCCACTTGCGCGGGCCGGTTGATTATTTGATTAGCTGGTTACTCTCCCTGTAAGGCGTACTCTAAGCACTTGATAACATCATCATAATGCTCTTTTTGCAAATTCATTCTAGGGAAATACTCTTTAAAATCTGAAATTGCCCACCCTAGCTTTTCAGTAAGCATAAGAATTTGATTATCAGTCATTAGTTGAGTCCTCATAGTAAGAAACATCTAAAACTGTAACGGGCTCGAGAAAGTCTCTAACACTATTTAAAACACAGTTTTCTTTTAGTGGATCCCCTGAACAGTAATCACCATTTTTATCTACTTCAACCAGTAGAGTCACTTTCACTTTTTTAGTATCTTGCTTTATTCGATACTCTTCAAGTGCGTCTTCTAATTGGCTTTCACTAAGATCTTCTAAGGTAAAACCCTTTATTAAATCGCTTTCAATAAAGTCAACTTGATCTTGTGTTAAGTGTGCAGTATTAGCCATGATCATCACCCTCCTTTTCTAATTCTTCTAAAATGTCTATCCAATCGTTATCTCTTCCCCAGATATCTTCTTCACTACACTCACTGACAAGAGCAGGTCGAGAACTTAAATATTCAATATCGTCATAAATATCACCTAATTTATCTTTTGGAATGTTATTAATTAACAATTCAATGACGTCAAACATTCTTGGAGCAACTTTTAAAATGGTATCCATATAACGGATGTCATTTTTTTCTTTGCCAGAATATCGAATTAGCCTAGTACTAGCGTAATAGACACAACTACTCATGCTCATGCTCATGGCTCACCCTCCTCATATTTAAGAGCGTTATCTGAAAAAGTTTTAAGTTCTTCAATAACCTCATCAGGGTGAAACTCTCTATGTAAAGCATCTTCACCAAAGGCTATTTCATAAACTTCTTCAATAAACGTCTTTACATTTTCAAACGCTTCTAAATTTTCTTTTGATTCATCAAGGTCTTTTCTCTCTGAGTAGTCTTTAATGAAAACAAAAAATTGATTGATGGATTCATCAATCGTTGGCTCGTTAGGGTATGACATTAGAAGCAAACCTCCACATCTTGAGTTGTAGGAGTCGTTACCGGTTGCTTTTCCCTTCTTGCTTTAATACCGGCTAATAATTCCGCGCTGTATTCGTCGAAACTGGTAGTTTTTGCGCCTGTAACTTCTGTAAAAAGTTCTAGGGTGTTAGCTTTCCTACCTCCTATATGCCAGTAATGAAGGTCATGCGGTATTCGGTCAGTTTTCCAACAATAAACAGTGAAAAGAACGTCGTTAACGTTTGAAGGGTCCGAAATAATCCACTCAGCTAAAACTTTACCGTCACTCTGATTAGGTGTCATTAGTAGCGGTTGCCCTAGCTTACGGGTTAATGCGCTGTACGTCGTTCTTACATAACCCTGTAAAGAAGTACCGCAAGCAACGCCGGATAAATGGGAAACATTTTTGAAAGTAACGCGGCTAGCCTCCCAACTATCACCCCTAGCAATAGAAGGTGTAGAACCGTCACCGATAAGTAAATACTGTTGGCCGTCAATTGGATGATCCATGATGATAAAAAATGAGATGAAATGGGATTAATGTTTTTTAGCTTTTAGAAAGCTAGGAAGTTGAACCGGTTTAACTACTGAATAGCTACCGGTTGAATTCTTAGTTAGTAGGATTGTTTTCATTTAAACCGCCTCAACTGGGTTAGTTTTTATAAAATCTTGAGCCTCTTTCCTAGTGTCGAAATAGCCCATAATTTCATAACCGGCTGCGTCATGCTTAAAAGTCTCGTCGTACTCTTTCCAAATTTCAAAAGGGGAAAGATTAATTCTCCATTTGTTTTCAGGGTGTTTCAAGTCATGCTTGAAAACAATATAAAAAGGAGTCATGCTATGCAATGGAATAAAAAAGGAGCCCTTCCGGACTCCCCTATATTATGTATGTAAGTACATAAAGTCAAGTAACTCAGTTAAGTTATCAAGCATAAGTTAATAATGTTTCACGTAGGCAGTTAACGCGCTTCGATAAATCACCATGATACAAGCTATTAAGGCGAGCTTGAGTCCTGATAATTTTATTCTGGCCGCGTGATGGGCTCTCATGCGTTAATACCTGCGTTACTGAGTTCATAAACCTGTAAAGGTTATCAGTAGGCCCATCCGGTGAACTGGTTAATTCCATACCATAACCGGTGTTTTGCTTAGCACTAAAATGGGATCTCATGCGGTCAATGCCGGTGATGTCCTCAATAGTTCTAGCCCTATAAACATTTTTACCTTCTTGCTTAGTCTTATCTTTATCAATAATTGGTTTAGCTAGGGACTCAGCAAAAACAGTTTCAAGTGTTTTTGTTGCTATTTCCTTAGTTAGCTTCACCCTTGTTAATCGGCGTAAGTCCTCAACCTGACCGGCAAAGGCCTTAGTCTCTAAGTCAATAAGTTGGGGTATGTTAGCTACCCAGTTATTGACATTCTTAACATGGCGAAATTTAAGGCCTTTACCTTGACGGCTTGCCCTAGTGGATAAACTACCGGTAAATGTCCCTAAAGCGTTAGCACATGCAAGGCGACGAGTAGAGAAAAATAGGCCCATACTCTGACTAGCATTATGTGAATTATAAAGATGTAGATAATGCCTCACGCTGTCACCTTCAACCACATCTTTTTGATCTAGTGAACATTGGATATAAATCTTTTTACCATTGTTCATCTGTAGAATATTTTCTACGGTCAAACCTAGATCAGTAATCAACTCACATAATGTAGTGTTTTGCACTGGCTCATAATGTGGTGAGTGATTACCTAACCACGCATCATTAGAACTATTTACTAGAGAAATAAATTCTTTTGATTGAACCGGTCCGTCTTGGCCCATGTACCAACCCTCGCGCTTATCCGCAGTCCATAAAGCGTTAGCACTTTCAAATGCTGCGCGCGGTGTTGTTTGCTCGGTTACGTCAAAACCACAAATACTTTCATTAGTAGTCTGTTGATAATCTGAAGCCTTGTATTTTCCGTACACCATAGGAGCGCGGAAACCTTCATTAACAAATGACTGGTTGACTTGATTGTTTGTGAATGGCATGAGATGTAATGCAAAAATGAAGCCAGCTAACGCCGGCATTAATAACCTACCTTATCAAGTTGGCATTGTCTACCTAGATAGGTAACTAAGTATGAAAATATTAACAATTCGATTAATAGACCTATATAAATAAGTATTCGCGCTTTTTGCCTATGTCTAACTGATCAAACTATATGAATAAGACATCGCCGCGCTCAAACTGTCAAAGCTTTGAAAACTTTGGCCGGTTTCTTTATGCGTGGTCACTTGCCACCGGTTCAAACTATCTCTACAGATTGTGAGCTTAGGAGCTTTGCTATGTGTTGCCATGAAATAAACCTAGAATGAAAGTAATAAGAATTAAATAACGATTAGCTTATCTATTAATAATACATAAGGAATTAAATTAATAACATTTAATCAACGATTAACTAAATATAATTATATTTAAGAAAATCAAAATGTAAAAAATTATATAATCAAATCAAGAGCTATCCGTAATTGTATGTGTGTATGTGTGTGAAAACATAACTCTTTTCGATCAAGATCCTAACTGTTTTTCAACAAGACCCTAAACAAAAACTCTTTTGCTTCAAGATCCTAATAACTATTTTAGTTCAAGATCCTAACTCAATCACGAATCGGTAAAAAATTTAAGCTTTCGTTCTCCTGATCACCGGTTCTTTCATACTTGAAGATCTCCACATCTCCAACAATCTCTAACCCTTCATGCTCTTCAAATATGGCATTGAGATTATCGCAAATTTCAATTGTATCCAACAACTTATGGTAAACAAATTGACGTTTACCTCCCTCCTTAAACTCCATCGTTACGGTAGTGCATTCAACCACAGGAATACTCCGACGGGTATGTTTGTAGATTAACCCAATTAAGTTAGTAAAGAAACTCACTTGTCTAACTCAAGCTGTTTGTATTCAAGAACCCGATCCATAAAAGCATTCTGGTACGCTTTCATTGGTCCCGGTCCGATGTACTTCAACTCAATCCCTCCATCTACCGCAATAATCAATAAAGCCCTCTCTACCGGTAAATTATCTGTATCCCGCAAGCAAAGACAATAAGCAGCTAGCTGACAACAATAATCGTGAGTCAACATTGAATTAGCTAGCCGAGATCTGCGTGAGGTTTTGTAATCACATAAGACCGGTTCGTCACCATGCTCTTTTAATGTCGCTAATAAATCAAAAGTTCCAGCGAAGCCTTCGGGGTGAAATACAGCCTGTTCTTGTGCAAGAACTTGAGTTACATTCTCGTCAAACCAATCAACTAATGGATCAACGTAGTTCTTAAAAAGTTTGTAGGCGTGTCCTTTGTTGACTGGTATTCCTTGCCCGTACTTTTCCAAAGTTCTGTGCGCGTAGCTGCCTCGCTCACAAGCTTGTTTAACCTCTGCCTTGGCGTTAGGTCGTTTAAGCCAGTTGAGCAAAGCTTGTTTTGATTCTTCATCTTTGGTTTTACCTAAAAGGGTTGTGATACCTACAAATGACTGGTTAAAACCTTCTACGGAATAACCTCTCTTATCCTTGTGTCGTTTGACTTGTCGAATAACCATCAGACTACTTAGGAAAAGGAATAACTTGTGTTAACTCTTTGTGTATAAATTCCCAAGCTGTGCAAGCTGCATTGGCTTGATCTCGATCACTCCACTGCCTAGCTTTTCTTACATCAGATGTAAATTGATGGAAATCCTCATCGTAAAAATGCGGATCACATAAATACTCTTGTGACTGGTTTTGTAAGATAAATCTCTCCATAAGTAATAAAAAGCCCCGCTACTTGCGAGGCTACGCAACTCAGTTGAGTTAAATCTAAGCTAATTCTGGTTTAAATGGATCGCCTTCAGCATTAAACAACTCTGAAATGTCGTAATTTGCATCAAGTAATTCATCAAAAGCTTTATCAATTTGCTTTTTAGTAGTTGCTTGCTTTCTCTTACCACTTGCTAAAGGTGTAACAGTGTAGCGAACATCTCTAGGATCGTTACCGGTTTTAGTCTTAGTAACCTTTAAGTCATACTGATCTTCGCTACCTTCTACATCTTCATCTGTTAAGAATTCGACGATTGGACCAATAAGACCTGACTGGTTAAATTCAAAGATTTGAACTGTTTCCTCTGCATAGTTCCAGATAGTAAAAGCATAGAACTCGCGTTGTAATTCATTAGGGGCTACTGCTCCTACTTCACTAGCTCTTTCTGCTAGTTCATCTTTGGATAACTTTGTAGCAGTGCGTAGATTCATCTTCTTACCGCCACCCTTGCGATCACACCAAACTCCGAAACCGTGAACCATGTGATTCTCATCACCTAGAAAAGTAATCCTTGTACCTTCCTCTGATAAATCTTTGGTGTTGAGGAATCTGCTACCACCTTTACCGGTATTAGCTTGACGATCAGCAAATGCTGCTTTTGCTTCTTGACTTAGTAAGCCCATGTGTTTGCGTGTAGAGCGTATCGCTCAAATTGTTTAGACCTTACTATTATAGTACTTATTTAAGTAATTACCTAATTAAGTTAACTTAAGCTAATAATGTATATCTTTCTTCGATTAAGTCATCTCCGTTCTCCTTTGCTTGGCGGGCAATAATCTCGATAACCTCTGACCGGTTTAACTTAAATTTATCTGCTAGTGCTGAGACTTCATCCCAACAAGAGTCAGTCAAACTAAGAGTACGTTGCCTTTTAGGACTATTCCAATGATGTAACTTTTGCTCTGGTCGCATCTCCCGAGTTTTAATCTCGCGCTCTGTTGAATCTACAGACATTAGTTAGGTAGTTACTTATATAAGTAAGTCTATACCAAGTTAGGTGAAATAGCTATGCCCCACACATCTTCTTCACCCTGATCGATTAACTTCGCAAGATTGAGTAGGTCTTGCACAATAGCTGCGCCAGATACAGGTTTATTATTGACTAGAGCTTCGATAGTCTTTGACTTCTTCTTTAGGGCTGTGATCTCTGAAACATAATCAATGTCGAGTTTAGCTAAGTTGATTCTCATATATTTACCGAGGGCTTTGGCAACTGCTTTCTCCTTCCTGACCGGTATAGTCTTCGCTGTTGATATTCCTAGATCTGTTAGACCTGCGAATGCTGAGAACATATCTAGTGGACCCATTGGAGTACCGTCAGCATTTCTCATGTATTGCTTCTCCTTCCACAGGTGTTCGAGATTCGCTGGTAACTTCTTCCCTTTTGGTAATCCTTTTACTCCTTGAGATCTAGCGATAGCTACATTTGTTAGACCAAAACCAAATAAACATTTAGGGCTTGGATCTCGTAGCGTATCTCTTTGGAATCCCGCAATCTGTGAACTATGTAATGCGTTAGTGTCGAGAACTGCGTGAGATAGCTTGATTAGTTCAGGTTGTGAATACTGTTTAGAGAAAACACGAAAACTTAAACTGAATTGCTTTCTGCCGAAAGCTAAATTCCCGAGGAAGTCTAGCTCTTTAGTAGGTGATACTGGATCTGCGTTGGTGATTGTCGGGCTCATGTTGCCTCGAATACTTAAAGTACTTACGTATGTATATATCAAAGTATATCATTCACTTGATAAATGCAATACTTATACCGGTTATATAAACTTATGTAAGTATATAAACTAGTAAAGCTAGCTTTATACTTAATTCCTTATAGGGGGTGTCTGTAAATTATGCACTAAACTAGGTTATTTTTCTTCTAATCCCTTCTACTACAATGGATCTCAGGATGCACTAAACTCATGCACTCTTGCTTTTACCAGTTTAGTGCATTGCGACATCCCTTCCACCCCAAGCGATTACAGCGAAAAAAACTAGGTTTAGTGCCATGTTTTACACCCCCTCGAACTTTTTAAATCTTTGGTCTGTAATATCTCCAACCCGGATTACCACCACCTTTCTTAGCACTACCCTTAACCCTTGCAATCCCAGTTGTAGCAGCGTTTTTCACTAAAGTCTTAGCCTCCTTTCGTATAGCTGCCTGACTGAAACTACCCGCTAATAAACCTCTTAACTCATCTAAACTAACTGCCATCGTCGGCTCGAGTTTAGTGCTTAGTATTTTGAGCATTTGATTTTGCAACTTATCTAGTTCGGTCAATGTATGTGTTCCACCGTTCATCGATACAAACTCAAAACTCATGTCCTCCTTATTACCTAAAAAAGTGAACTTCTCACCGGTTTCATTAATTCCGTTCCGATTCTTCAACACTTTAAGGATGATGGTTGGCGCGTTGTCTTCTTCCTCTGGACCAAACCCATTAGTCTGCTCTTTCCACATACCCCACACACTTGATGCCCCGTTCACCAAATACGCCGAACCGTAGAGATCATTCTTAGTTACGTTTCTAGTAGCTGGTGGTTGGCCCGGTCTTTGTCTGCTCTGATCTTTCTTCAAATGATGAGTAACAACAATCGCGATATTCAATTCGCTAGCTAACCGGTTCAACATATAAACGTAAAGACCCATCTCCGCATCGTTCAAAGAAGTGCCACTTTCGCCAAAAAGAGTCCCAAAACTGTCCATAAAGACTACTTTTACATCGTTTTTCTCTATTTTTTGGCGCAATTCGGGGAACATACCGGGATTAAAGTCCCACATCATGTGCCACAACTTACCGTTAGGGACTAAACCTTGTGCATCCCACTTATCTTGTGCGTCTGACTCCGATTCATCTTTTTGAACTAATAAAATAGGACAAGGCTCGGGGATCTTGAATCCACCGGCGAAATCTTTACCGGTGGTTAAACTTTCAGCCATTTTGTTGATGAAAGCTGTCTTACCAACTCCACCATCCGCAGCTAATAAAGTAACGCTTCCCTTTGCCAATAATCTGGGGATAATTGCTTCTGTCTTAATACGATTTGCCATTGACTCGGCAAATGTAGTTGACCTTTCCTTTGCTCCATCTAGCTCAGTTTGAAGAGTAGAAATTAACTGCGTGAAATCTTGCTTATTGATCTTCAGTTCCTTTCGCAAATTTTGCATTGCTAGAAGTCGTTGTGATGGACTCACTTCTGATTGCTCAATTGCAGTAATTGATTGACTTAATTCTACCGATAGTTTTGCACTTTTTTCTAGTAAGCCTTCAGTTAGTGCTTTGGGTGGTAGTAGTTTCTTGTCTGGTTTCCATCCATATTCAACAGCTAATGACCACGCCGCGCCCCAAGGTTTAACCGGTTTACCAGTGGTTTCAGAATTAATAAGAGATGTAGCCCAAGGAATAAGAGCATCACCATTTACCCTTTGACTACCGCGCGAGCCTGACCAGTCATTCTTTAAATCCCAAGGACTATCGACAATCCAATCAATAAATAACTCCATATCTCCTATACCTTTAATCAAACTCAAAACCAAGCGACGCATCGTGTCGTAATCACCCTGATTACCTAAGAATGTTGTTGGCTTTGACCCATCTCGATAAGGCCAGTAATCCATCATTTCGTAGATAACTTTCTTTTGCTCAGCCGGACTGAGATAGTCCATCGGTGTGGGCTCATCATTATTCCTTTCAACTTCTTGAGTAGCTTCAACTGATTTCCAAAGCTTGCGAGTACGCGCTTTGATTAGCCCGACCATGATCGGGAAAGGTAAATCAGCTACATCTATATCTGTTGGTGAATAGTTCTCTTCCCACCGGTAAAACCAATTATTGCCGTCAGGATGATCACCTTCTACAACAGCATGAAATTGCTTACCACCGTTTTTCTCATAGAGAAAGTCAAGTGATTTAGTAGGACCGAGGTGAGTAATAGAAAAGCCTTCAAATTCCTTTAACGCATTTTCGGGAACCTTATATAAAGCTCTAAATCTTCCCGGTCTTCCACTAATTGAAATAACTGTTGGATATTCCTTCTTCAACTGTTCGGCTGACAGACCACAAATATTCTCAAGATCTAAGGACGCAGATCTTCTAATCACACCGGTTTCATCGTCAGTTTCCTCACCATCAAAATCAAGCCAACACAAGCGACCAACTTTTGAACCCGTCATTAAACCGGTTCCTGTAGTGCTGGTAGATCCGATATTGCGTTCTCTTAATACCTGCTCTGCTGTTAACCATTTACTACGGTCTGTCATCCATTCTTTATAGATCGGTGCTTTACCAACACAGGGTAAAAACCTTGCGTCACCGGGCAAATTGCTGAGTGGGCCTAGATCTTTGAGTATCTCGGGTGCTTCAGTTTCCTTCAAATTTTATGTTCTCTCGGGAATCAGATAGTAAGTGCATTATTCTCCTTAAGCAAGTCATTACTTAATCAGGTTGACATTTGCTAATTAAGTATGTATGTTTAATACACGCGATCAAATCGCATCACATTACATGGAGTTCATCTCATGGCTAACGATCTTCAATTAACAGAACTACAAAAGAAAACTATTTTAGCTTTAGCTAAAGCAGACGACAGAACACTCGATCAACAATTAGCAAGAGTTATTTCCACGGGTGTTACTTACCTATACGGTGCGACGGCAGACAACAGTATTTATTTAGACGACCAAACTAAAACTGTTGATGATTTGGCCGGTGAAATAGAAGACGAAATGAGAAAAACTCTAGGTCTAGAGGAGGTGGCGTGATGGAAAAGGCTTACAAGATCGAACTAAATGAAGAGGAGCTATTCGAGATCTTCTTATTGTCTAGTGAAAATCTCAATAGAGCTTTTAGACCTTGGATTTATAAACCTATACGAGACAAGATTCTCGCTACTGGAGGTATCAAGACATGATGATTACATCTTCAACTCGGCTATCTAAGGAAGAGACCGAGAAACTTTTAAAAATTAAAGAGGAAACCGGTATCTGTATTTCCTCTCTAATAAGGGAAGCTGTCTGTGATTTCCTAGAAACAAAAGAAGGAATACAAGCAAAGCAAGCCGATGACTGGTTGTTTGAAGAATATGAAGAGACTTCTACGGAGGTATCTTCCCCATGACACTAGACAAACGCCGCATTTTAAATGCAGCAAGACACGCATCCATTTACCAACCTGCTCTAATGAAGTCCAAAACACTGGACTACTTAGAAATATTTATTCTTCAAAGCTGCTGTCGTTTACAAGAGCTTTACGACAATCTCAATAAATTCATTGTTGATCAGCCTTTGAGCGAAGAAGATCTACAGATGTATATGGCTGTTCAACAAGATTTAGCCCAAGCGCAAGCTGACATCACCACACTTACTCTTGTAAAAGAACACTTATCAAGAGTTACCGGTAGTTTTGAAAAAGCTTGCAAACAGATCTCTAACGAAACTATTGCGGAGTATCTAAGGGAAGCTAAATATGAACTAGACCCTAGCGCAGACTTACGGGCTCAGTTAGAAAGGACACTATCGCATAACATCGAGCCCCCGGAATCCCATGAATAGAGAAATCCCGCTGCAAGAATCTCGTTACTTCGCTTCATTTCTATTAAAGAAGGATGTAGAGCTAGATCAGGTCGAGTCCCTAAGTGATGATGACCTTGAAAAATTCATCGCTGAAACTAAGACCATCGCCTTTATAGATACAGATGTAAAACGCCATAAAAAATTAATGGCTGCTTATTTCTACGAGTACGCGCTACTCAAATACCAAAAAAGAATCCGCGAGTAATTAATGGAACGATTTGTACTTTTCAACAAGCTAAAACGCTTGGGTAGATCCTTTGCCCTCGATACTGAAACTGCTTTAATTCCCTACGCATTTAATGGAAAGGGAAGTGTAAGACTCATACAGTTTTGGAGTCCTAAATACGCCTTTCATGTAGATACGTTTAACTTAACCGCGTCAGACTGGACAACATTAACTGAGTTCCTTCAAGATCCAAGGTTGGTTATTGTCTTTCATAACGCGAACTTCGATCTACGGGTATTACTTGCATGTGGCATTGATGTCAAAGGAAAAATCCACGACACCATGATCGAAAGCTACCTACTCAATAATGGAATACCGGGTATTAGCCACAAACTCATTGATGTAGCGAAAAGAGAATTATCCGTCGTTATGGATAAAACTCTTCAAGCTCAAGATTGGATGAATGCTCAATTAACTGAGGCAGATATTGAATATGGGATGAAAGACGTTGAGTACACCTATAAATGCTGTCAAAAAATGACGAAGCGCATTAAGGCAGAGGATTTATCTACCGCTTACGAGATTGAATGCCGCGCAATTAAAGCAACAATCCAGATGGAATCAACCGGTTTTCGCATGGACCGGTATGCAATGGATAAACAAGTCGAAGATTTAATCGAAACAAGTGCATCAACTAAATCTGCCTACATCGAAGACCTCGACGGCGAACTAATGGACGCGGGACATGAAGGTTTACCCCGCGAAGAAACTGGAGAATTTAACCTCAGAAAATCAACATCAGGCAGTATCAGACTCGGCACTAAAAAATACGCTGGCTACAACTGCGGCTCTGCCAAACAAACACTTGAATACTGGAAAGTTATTGATATTCAACCGGTAGATAAGACAGGTAAAGCAAGCCTTGATCAAAAACTATTGGCTGAATACAGAAATGAAAGAAGGCTTGTTGATACTTACCTCAGATGGAAGAAAGCAGATAAGCAACTCCAAATGTGTAAAACCCTGATCAAACATCAGGTAGAAGATACATGGCGAATCCACTCAAGATTCAATCAAATTGGAACTTTTACCGGTAGATACAGTTCATCTAGTCCGAATCTACAGAATGTTCCTCGCGGAGATATGCGTTATTTATTTAAGCCGAAGAAAGGAAGATTATTAGTTGTTTTGGATTACGGAGGTATGGAACTTAGGGCTCTTTGTTCTCCACGCATTGCCAACGAGAAACAAATGATGGATGCCTTTAACGCCGGTGTTGATATTCATAGACGCACCGCCTCACTAATGTTTAACAAAAAAGAGGTTGAAATTACAGATGAAGAACGGAGAAAATCGAAGGCATGTAACTTCGGTTGTGCGTATGGCTCAGGGCCACAAGGACTTGTTAATTATTTCGCGTCACTCGGGCAAATTATTAGTTACGCGGAGGGAGAAAAATTTCTTCAAGCGTGGCTACTTGCATACCCAAAAATTGCTGAGTGGCATAAGGAATGTCGCAACCGCGTGGATAGAGGCGAAGCAGTCAGAATGGTTGATGGTCGTCGTCGTTTTCTACATGGTGAAGCGATCAAACATACAACATTCGCAAACAACACAGTGCAAGGATCATGCGCTTCAGTCGTAAAGCTGGCAATGGCTGTAATCCATGACCGATTACCGGTAATAGATGAATCGGCAAGACTCATTGCACAAATCCATGACGAATTAATTATCGAATGTGTGCATGAAAAAGCCGAAAAAGTACTCGAAATGGCTAAAAAAGTAATGGAAGAAGCCGGAAAAGAGATATTTGGTGACGAAGTAGCACTAATAGCAGAAGGTAGCTATGGCGAAAGTTGGGGGGATGCGAAATGAGTAAGTACACCCCAGTCGGTCAGAAATATCAAATTAATGACCGCGTTAAAAAACGCTATTTCAGTTCTTACAGGTATGGAACAGTTCTTGATTTCTATGTAAAGGAAAATGGCCGAGGCCGACCCTATTACTACTACAACATTAAATGGGATAACTCATCAAGACCTGAACCGCAAAGCCAAAGCACACTCAAACCAGCGGAGGAAGCATGAAACCACCTGCAAACACAACGATGCCGCCTTGCCCATACTGCGGGTATCCGACAACTAGAGTAGTTTTTACTCGCAAAGACCCAGAGGCAATAACAGTTAGACGAAGACAGTGTAAAAGATGTGATTTTAGATTTTATACAACGCAGGTATTAGCACCGCCCGAAGTTGTTGTAGACAAAAAGGATCTCACGTTTAGAAGAGATGTATGGGGTGATGAATACATGACAATAGCTAAATCTTAACGAGACTCTAATCTGTTTAACAACAAGACCCTACTGGGCTAGAAACATAGCGATCAAAGTCTTTTTGCTGTAGTGGGTTCGAGTACCAGCTAGTTTCTGCAACTTCTTACTGGTTAGCTGGCGAAGCCCGTTGGTGTAACCGGTCCACGGATCAGGTGAGCGATAAACAAAGTGCTGGCCGATTGCATCTAGCAGGTTCACCGTATAAAGTTGAGCTAACTTACTTAAGTTATAGCTTGGAAGAGTCACCAAGGACAACGGTAATAAGAATGTTGCGGAAGTCAGTCAGCTTGGCAACCGCTGGCGAGATTCATAGAGCAGTCGATTTTTTGGAAGGTGCTAGGAGGGTAAGAAAAGGAAAAAGTAAATTTAGAAGCGCAAAAAGGAGAACTAAATTTGAGCCAGAACCTACACTTAGAGATCTTTAATTCCTTACGTAATTATGTAACTAGCATGACAATTAACTAATACCTTTTAATATCAAATAAGTTTGCGGAAAATGTTTGAAAAGAGTTTCCGTCGTGATGGAAGACTACCTCCACAAAAAGCTAAAGATTCAAGCTGCACAGGAGAGTTCTACCCTTAATGATGTTTGCATAGAAGCAGTGAAACTTTATTTACATAAAATGTGTAAAAGCACCTAATACATAAAAAGTGGTCATCTAACTTTATGTACATTTACAATCTAGATTAGCTAGTTTAATAATTATATAAGTCTAAATTATATAAGTGGCGATAGAAGACGTTCTTATATCTCTAATAGAGGATTATAAGAAATTCAAATCCTCAAATCGACTTGAGTTACCTCAGTTGGATTCGCTACAACTTTCAAAACAAACTCAAGATAAATCTCTCGAAGACGATTATCAGGAAGAGATACCGCGTGTTTCCAGAAACCGGGCTCCCCCATTAACTTGGCTCTTTCCTTCAAAATCGGAGATTCAGTTAAAAGTAAACCAGTTAACTTTTCTTTCTTCCTCTCAATAACTTCCTTTAAATCAGGGTCATCGAGTTTCGTCAAAGTATCTATTTCACTACGAAGCTTCGTTACCTCAACCGGTTCAGTCTTAGTCAGTGATGCCAGTTCTTTTGACCGTTTGGCTAACGCTGCATTAATAGCATTTACGACCATTAAATAATTGGTTCTTTTATTGTAAAAATCGCATTTAAAATTATTGCAACGCAAAGAGT
>VTLG01005344.1_pt1 | contig 21017 bp, 12 predicted proteins | sample 4694571 | NCBI WGS metagenome assembly VTLG01 (sample SAMN12604809, study PRJNA352737) | marine metagenome | biome: ENVO:00000447; feature: ENVO:00000209|ENVO:00000569|ENVO:01000036; material: ENVO:00002151; isolation source: viral sequences binned using virsorter ... | reverse complement strand
GAAGCTGCCTATGGAGAAATGATTGGTTGGGCAGCGGGAGTCTTAACAGATAGTGAGAAAGCTGCTTTTGATATGGCAATTAAAAATCCAAACTATGACATGGTAAAACTTGCTGTAGCTGGATTAAATGCTCGTTACATGGCAGAAGGTAACAAAGAGCCAAAGCTAGTTAGTGGAAGGACTAATAGGAAAGGAACTAAAGCTAAGTTTGATTCAATGGCTCAAGTCGTTGCTGCCATGAATGATCCTCTTTATGCTTCAGACCCTGCATTTAGAAAGACAGTAGAAGAAAAACTTTCTAGGTCAAATGTCGTTTAAGAGTTATTATTTAGATATCTAGACCTATTGACTGAAACTTTGGCCCGTTGCGACGGATACCCTCAGTGGAAGGAAGTGAGGTCGGGAAACCCTCTTTCTTTTTCTAGGTATTAATTTATGTCCAACATGACCGTATCCAGGCTGGGCCTGGTTAACAATACGGGTAGTTCTTATGACGCTTTATTCTTAAAGGTCTTCTCTGGAGAGGTACTATCTGCCTTCCGTAAAGCTACCGTATTCGAGACTCTGCACAATGTGCGGACAATCTCTTCAGGAAAATCAGCCCAATTCCCAATAATTGGACTCAGCTCAACTTCCTATCACACTCCAGGAACACAGCTAACAGGTGCTGCCATCAAGCATGCTGAAGCTACCATCAATATTGATGACAAGCTTGTATCTCAAGTTTTTCTTGCAGATATTGATGAGGCCAAGAATCATTACGATGTTAGATCTCAGTATTCAACTGAGATGGGCAACGCTTTGGCCTATAAATTTGATCAGAACGTAGCTGCAACTGTTGCACAAGCTGCAAGAACTGCGACTAACTTCAACACTGATCTTCCTGGTGGTACTCGCATCAAGATCGTTGCTGCAAACAAAGCAGCTGTAACAGGTGCAAACCTAGTTACTGCGCTATGGACAGCAGCCGAGAAGATGGACATCAACAATGTCCCTGAAGACAATCGTTACGTTGTTCTTGGCCCAACAGAATATTACAAGTTGGCTCAAACAACTGATGTCCTCAACAGAGACTGGGGTGGATCTGGAGCATACGCAGATGGAACAGTCTTGAAAGTTGCTGGTATCAGCATCATCAAGTCCAACCACTTGCCTACTACAGATAGATCAGCAGTAACAGGTGAGAACAACACCTATCACGCTAACTACACAGATAACGTAGGTCTTGTCTTTAACAAGCAAGCAGTTGGTACTGTGAAGTTAATGGATCTGAAGATGGAGCAAACTGGTTCTGATGTTCATGCTTTATGGCAGGGAACATTCATGGTGGGTTCAATGGCTCACGGTACTGGCGTTCTACGTCCTGACTGTGCAGTTGAGATCTACTGGGCTACTAGCTAATCTTTAACTATGGGGGGCTTGAGTATTGCCCCCCTCTTTCTTATTCGTCATGCCTTTAACTCTTACAACTGAATTAGAAGCAGTAAATAAAATTCTTCAGATGACAGGTGAGGCTCCTGTTAACAGCTTGGTTGGTCAAGTAGGAATTGCCAAGCAAGCACAAGATTCTTTAAATGGTTCAATGCGAGAAGTTCAATCAGAAGGTTGGACTTTTAATACTGATTATGAGAAGAAGTTAGTAAGGAATACTGATAATGAAATAGAGGTAGGCGTCTCTACAACTCGTGTATATATTGATCCTTATCTTTATCCTGAATATGACATTATCATTAGAAATGGAAAGCTCTATGACAGGAAGACTCATAGCTTTACATTCACAGAAGATTTAAAAGCAGATGTAACAACGATTCTTGATTGGTTAGAACTGCCTGAACATGCAAGAAGATATATTATGGTTAGAGCTGGAAGGCAGTTACAAGAAGCTGTAGTAGGTAGTGAAGATTATGCCAAGATAAATTTGACAGCAGAGTTAGAAGCAAGAAGTCATTTCTTAGAAGAAGAAACAACAAGAGATGAGCACAGTATGCTTCGAGGAAATACAAATCAAACTGGACATTTCTCTACTTACAGACCTCATCGTGCGCTTATTAGGTAGCCATGCCATTAGTTACAAAATCAATTCCTAATCTTATTAATGGTGTAAGTCAGCAACCATCTGCTTTGAGGCTTGCATCCCAAGCAGAGAAAGTTGTTAATTGTATTCCTAGTTCTGTTGAAGGCTTAAAGAAACGCCCTCCTTTTTATCATCAAGCAAGAATGTTTACTGGTACAGCAGGAAGTACCAGACCATTTACTCATATTGTTGACCGTGATGGAAGTGTTCAGTATTTGGTTTATATCTCTGATGGAGATTTAAAAGTATTTAGTTTGACTGGAGTTGAACAAACAGTTAGTTTCCCAGACGGAAAAACTTATCTTGACATAACAAATACATCAGAACCTGCAAACTCTTTTCGGTTAGCAAGTATTGCAGATCATACTTTTATTACAAATAAAGAAAAAGAAATAGAGATGGAGACTACAACTTCTCCAGTTTTCTCTGCTAGTACTGGGGTGGTATTTATTAGACAAGCTGAATATAATACAACTTATTCAGTAACATTAAATGCTGACGATCATACTGAAACTAAAAAAGAATTTACTACACCAGTTATAGGATCAGGTGCATCTTCTAATGCTCCTAGTAATAAACTTGTATGCGATGGATTGAGAGATTTAATTAATGCTGACAGTACATTAGGCTCAGAATATACAGCTACTACTATTGATGATTATCTTCTTAAAATAGTTAAGGATGATGGAGGAACATTCACAATCGCTGTTAGTGACACGATTGCGGATATGTTTATTGTAGGAATAAAAGATGAGATAGAAGCAATTCAGCAACTCCCACTTAAAGGAATCAACGGTCAAATACTTAAAATCATAGGATCAAGTTCTACACAAGCTGATGATTATTATGTGAAATTTGAGACGACTGATGGAGGAACAAGTGGTAAAGGTATTTGGAGAGAAACAGTCGCACCAAATATTATTTATCAGTTAAAGGCAACAACAATGCCTCATACTTTGATTAGAAATGATAATGGTACTTTTACATTTCAGAAACATACTTGGACACATAGAATTGCAGGAGACACAGCTAGTGCTCCTAATCCTCCTTTTGTGGGAGAGAAAATCAAAAATATTAATGTCTTTAGAAATAGATTAGTCTTCTTATCTGATGAATATGCCTGTCTATCAGCTGCTGATGATTACAAAAGATTTTGGCCTGAAACTGTTCAAACAGTTGTAGATAGTGATCCCATCTTTGTAAGTACAGGTGGTACTGATATTAACTTCCTTACTTCAAGTATGGCATTTGCTAATACTTTACTTTTGTTTAGCCCTCATGGTCAGTTCAGATTAGATACAGGTGCGTCAGGGTTAGGTGCTCCATTGACTCCTAGAACTGCAACAATTACAGCAATGACAAAATATGATTCGGTTGATTTAATTGATCCAATAGGTGTAGGTCGTACTGTTTTCTTCCCTATTAACAAGGGTGATTTCACTGGATTACGTGAGTTTTACTTGCCTGATGTTACAGGTTCAACTCCTATTTCAGCAGAAGTTACAGCTTCAGTTCCTAGATATATTCCTAAAAATTTAGTTGCGATAGCTGCTTCTGTTTCAGAAGAAACAATTGTATTGGTTAGCAAGGATGAACCAACACGATTATATATTTATAAGTTCTTATTTCAAGATGAAACTAAACTCCAATCTGCTTGGTCTTATTGGGAGATGAAAGGTAGTAAATCTATTCTCTCAGCTATTATTTTAGATAATGATCTTTATATTGTTACTGAATATGCTGATGGCGTTTACTTAGAGAAAGCTTCATTACGTCCTGAAACTGTTGATACAGGAACAGAGTTAGAGATTCTTTTAGATAGGAAAACAACAGAGGCAGATTGTACTTTCAGTGTTACAAATGCAGGTGGTTTAAATGCTCAAACAACAATTACATTGCCATATCCATTAGCGAATACTGGAGTAACAAAAGTAGTAGGCAGACCTTTAACAGTAGGAGGAACAAATTATGCAGATATTAATAGCTTCCCAACTTCTCAACCTTCTACTAATGCAGTTATTACAATCGTAAATGCAGAAGGATTAGTTATTAGCAGTACAGGAGGATCAACTACAGCTAAGACTACAGGTAATGCGACTGTTACAATCAGTGATTTCCCTTCTTATCTATTCAGTAAAACAATTCAAGCTAATGAAGCCATATCATTTACGAAGCAAGCTGCATCTAATACATATAAATTTAAAGCAGTAATCAAATTAAAGCATGGACAAGTTTTAACTCCTACAGCAGAAACAGTAGGAGATGCTTCTAATAATGGAACAATAACTGTTAATGGTGATGTTAGTACTTCTGCTTTTTATATAGGAGAAGCATATGACATGACTTATGAATTTAGTACGCCATATTTAAAACAACAAGATGAGTCTGGAACTATTTCTGTTGCAAGTAGTCCTTATTTGCAATTAAGAAAATGGTCAGTTGTCTTTGATAAAACTTCTGCATTTGAATTAAAAATAACTCCAGCGGGAAGAGATACATCTACATATCCCTATAATGGGATACAAGTTGGAGAGAATGTAATAGGTCAAGTTGGCATTCCAAAAGAGAGTTTTAGAGTTCCTGTTATGACTAGGAATATTGATGCAAAGATTGAATTAGTAAGTAGTAGTCCTTTACCTTGTATTTTCCAATCAGCTGAGTGGGAAGGTTGGTTACAACAACGGGCAAGGAGAATATAAGGATGGCAATTGTACGACCTTCAAAGCTAACAGATGTTGCAATAGTTGCTGAGAATATGAGGAAGGAAGATATTGCAGAGGTAAAAGCCCAGAATGGTGGTTGTCCTAAAGGCAGCTTGCTCTATGCTTATTTTATGAGTAAGCCATGTCTAACAGTTGTAAGTCGTCATGGTCATTTGATGGCGATGGGTGGTGTTGTTCCTGAAGGAAAGAAGACAGGACGTATCTGGTTGTTAGGATGTCAATCAATGGTTGATGACTCTATTGATAGAAGATGGTTTCTCAGAAAATCAAAGGAGAAATTAGCTGATATGCAATCTTTATACCCTCTTCTTTTCAATGTTGTTGATGCAAGGAATGAAGTACATGTAAAATGGATATCATGGTTAGGCTTTACCTTTGTCAAAAAACATCTAAATTGGGGACCAGAGAGTCGAATGTTTTATGAATTTGTGAGGATCTAATTATGTGTGTTCCTCCAATTATTATTGGTGTTCTGTCAGCTGGTCTGGGCTTCATGCAGTACCAGTCGCAGATCGCAGCGCAGAATAAAGCAATAGAAAATCAGAATCAAAATGCAATAGCTCAATATGACCAAGCAAAACTTCAGTCTCAAGCTAATAATTTTAGAGAACAACAACAGAAAGCGAGCACAGAATTAGCAAATGAGACAAGTGAATTTATGGCAAATAGAGCAGCAGAACAGGAAATAGCAGGAATAAATCTTCAAGTAACTCAAGCACAAGAAGAAGCAGCAATTAAAAAACGAGAGAAGAAATTAGAATCATTATCAGCAAAAGGAGAGATTCTTGCAACAGGTAAGGGGGGATTAAATATAGCTAATTTATTAGCAGATGTTGATTCACAATATGGACAATTTGATTGGAATACAAATAGAAATTTAGCCTTTACTGGTGTTCAATCAGGTATGGATAAACGTAGTGCAAATATTAGATTAGCAAGTAGAAAAGCTACTTTAAATCCATATATTGAACGTATAGATTATGGGCCAGCTCGACCAATACTTCGAGACAAAGTTAAAGGTAATACCTTCTTAGCATTAGCAAGTGCAGGACTACAAGGTGCTCAAGCAGGAATGAGTTGGCATACGGGAATGACAAAGGCAGGTTATAACTATTCAGGAGGAGTCTTTGGTTCATATACCAAAAAACCAGGTTAACTATGGCAATCGGTAAGTATTCATCAGGTAAAAGCACAGGAACTTCTGATCGTAAGAGTTCTGGAAGACTCTCATCAGCTGGTGGTGCAACTGGTAGTCCAATACAAAAGTTTAAATTAGGAGGAACAACAACCCCAACTGATAAATTAAAAATTAGTCAAAGTGATTATTTTCAAGCTCAACCTTTACAGTTTCCATCTATTAAGATACCTGATGTCGCATTAGCACCAGATAATAGTCAAGATTTAAAAAATTTAGCTCAAGCTTTTGGAGATGTAAATACAAAGCTTCAAGCATTTACTAGTACTTTTTGGCCTTTTCAAGAGGCAATGGATGATGCTGCTAGGAAAAGAGCAGAGCGAGAAGAAGCTGAAGGAGATAAAGAAGAAGACGGAGAAGAGTCTAATACTAAATTAAATCAAGCAAAGAATGCTTTAGCACAGAAAGCAGAAAATGATCCAGAGGCTGCTGCTGCTTATGGTGTTTTCGCTTCAATGGATCAAAGAGTTGAAAGAGAACGTGTAATTGTAAAAGCAAAGAATAAACTTTTAGGTGAGATTGCCAATTTAGAAAATGTAGCTTTAGAAATATATGAAGAATCAACAGTAGATGAATCTAGAAAAGATAACTCAGGTGAAATTATTCCAATTAATCCAAGTACACCAGAATGGAGAGAAACAATACTTGAGCATTTAAAAGGTGTCGCTGATAATCCTCAAGCATATTTAGAACTTAATGATAGAGTTCAAGGTGCACTCTTAAATGCAACAAGAAGTGTTTCAAAAATTCATGCTGAGTATAAAGATAACAAGGCCAAGTCCAACTTGCTTACTATATTCTCTAATATAAGTTTAGATCTTAAAGATGCTTCTCCTAAGAGATTACAGAATGGTGCAATTCCTTATTCACCAGAATTTATAAGTGCGACTGATGAAATAACTAAATGGAGGAGTAAATCAGGAATATCTTTTAAAGGTTATCAAGATTCAACAGCGATAGAGGATCTTTTAACAACAGCAGCAACAGCTGTCTTTAATACTAGTGATCCAAACGATCCTGGTCAGCTTGCACAGAATATAAAGAATATGGAATTAGTTCTTTTAAATACAAATTTAGGAGCAGGTGAAGGACAATCTTTAAAAGAAATAGCTATGAAAGGAGATAAAGATGGAATAGTTTTAAAAAGATATTGGAAAGCTGCTGTTTCTGAAATTAAAAATGACCATACTCGCAAGGTTGATGTAGCAGATCAGAACTCAGCAGAGAAGGCTGGCAGTGCAATGGCATATCAAATAATTCAGAGAGATAATGATGGTAATCTTTCAACACCTGAAGTTGATGACTTAGGAGTTAATGCAACTTTTACAGTAGGTGATAAATCTTTTACTATAAAGCGTCCTCCTAATGCTGTTAATTTACAGGGTGTTTTAGCGTGGGCTAGAGATCAAAAGATAGCAAGTCTTGATATATATTCAACAGCTTTAGAACAACAAGCTTATGCGAAAGCCATAGATGAAGTTGTAGATAGTTGGATGGAAACCAAGGGAGTAGGACAACAAAATGCTAATGATGCTTGGTTAAGAAATAGAATTCTTACATCAAATAATTCTATTGAAACAGAAGCTTTAATTAATCATTTCGGGAATGAGAGATGGATTAGCAGAGATCAAAAGAATCAATTATTGCAAAATAATACTTTACAAACAAAACTTAAAACACAAAGAGAAGATTTCCAAAAAGCAGTAAAGAAAGATTATGAAAGTATTGAAGCAAGATTAGTAGGGATTTATCAAAATATGCCTTTAACAGAACAGGAATTGAAAGATGGTTATAAACCAAATGAAACGTTACCAGAGAACTGGCCTCCTCGTTTAAGGAGTGCATATAGAGCACGAATAGAAGCTTTTAAACAAGAAGCAGAAGAAACTTTTGGAGCATTAAATGACGATACTTATGAAGATAGAATATTGAAAATCACAAAAGCAAGAGAAGATTTAATAAAAAATATTGATAACGAAGAGGCTAAGTTAACAAATCAAAAACAAGAACAGAAAGAGGAGAAAAAGGTTGAACCAGCAGAAAGAATTTCAGTAGAGGAACATGCTGCTCTTGATAAAGAAGAAAGAAAAAATTATCGTCCTATTGGAAACAAGAGAGGAAAGATTTTTTCTTATGAACGTAAGCCTTCTAAAGCTTATGAAGCTGAAGGAAGCACACTTAGGAATTACCTTGAAGCTCAAGGATTGAAGAAACTATTTGGTTTTGAAAGAGGACGAGGGGATGACAGAGCTAATGAAGATTTAAAAACAGAAGTTCAAACAACTCCTATTTATGACCAAAAGATTCTTCAACAACAAATAAATAGATTAGAAGATTTAGCTGAAGAGTTCCCTAATGGAATTGATTGGGAAAGATTAAGTAAGGAATCTGGATATGCACTTAGAGTTAGAACTGACTTGGATTACAAAGCACTTAATGTACTCCTTGAACGAACAGGGTTAACACCTAAAGAATTTTTCGAGAGCCAAATCAATGCGCATGGTTTACCAATGCCACCAGGATTACTTGATACACTTTTCCCTGATCCTAAATCGAATATTTCATTAGAAGAGTTTCAACGATTACCTTCAAGGCAACAAAATCAATATGAATCAGATGGACGTAATAAATTTAAACTAAAAAAAAACAATGAACAAGCCTCTTCAATCTTAGATAGAGGAACATTAGTAGCAGGTACAAACTTAGAAGGTGTATTACCTAATCCAAAACAAGAATTAGAAACACAAATGCTAGATCTCATTCATAGTGGTGAGTCAACAGTTGATGTAAAAGGAGGAGGTTATGAAGCCTTTAATCAAGGAGGAGAAGATGAAGGAAAAACAGTTCTAGGTTTTAGTGGAACTTATGGAGATCATCCAGCAAATAAGGGAAAGAAATTAACTGAAATGACGATCCAACAAATTTTAGATATACAAGATAGTGGCTATGATTTCAAAACCTATCCAAAGGGTGAAGCAGGAACTAAGAAATGGCATGACTCAGGTGGTATCCATGCAGCTGGTCGATATCAATTCATAAGAAGTGGGCTAAGAGATGCTATGGCCTTAGCAGGAATTAAGCCAACAGAGAAATTTACTCCTGAGATACAAGACAAATTAGCAATTGCTTTGCTTGTTAATCGTGGGCCAAAATGGTGGACAAGTATGAAGGGGAATAAAGAACTCATAAAACTTCTTGAGCAATATAAGAAGCCTGAAACGACAGAATCTAGTACCATTAATTCAAAGTCTGATATTGCGTAGAAGCGAATGCCTTACATAACAGTCACTGATCCTGAAACTGGAGAAGAGAAAGTAGAATGGAGAGATAAAGCTTCTTTATCAGCAGAAGAGACAGGTGAAGGCTTTACTGCTTTAGACGCTAATAAAGACGACAATATTTTGACAGGAACAGCAAAGGCTATTCCTCGTATGTTTATCAATGCAGGAATTAATGCTGTTCAAGAAGGTAGTGACACAATCAGAGATATCGGTGGAGCTGTAGGAGTAGGAGAAGGAACAACAAGAGCTGAACCTGATAAAGCTATTCTTGGTCTTGGAGATTGGAAGCCTGAGCAATTAGAAAGTAGTGGTGTCGTAGAAGATATTGCAACAGGTATTCTTCAGTTTGGATTGGAATGGGTTCTTCTCTCTAAAGCTTTAAAGGGTGTCAGCTATGGATTAAGAGGAAGTAAGGCAATTGCAAATCTTGGAACTAAAGCCAAGAAGGTAGAAGCAGGAGCTATTGCATTAGCTGGTAAATCTCCTATAGCTCCAAAGGCTGCACAGTCTGTAACTAAATTTGGAACAAAGGTTTTAACAGAGACAAGTCCTAAAGCAGCAGCTATTGATTTTGCTGGATTTGATCAGTATGAGGGTCGTCTATATGACTTGGTGACTGAAGCTGACAAATGGGATGTTGTAGAAAAAATTCCTCTTTTAAATACTTTAGAAACTGATCCTGAAGATGAAGGATTACAAGGTCGTTATAAGAATGCTCTTGAAGGATTCTTTATAGATCTTGGAATTGGTGGTGCTCTTACAACTCGTTCTGCATTAAAAATAATAAAAGCGAAAAGGCTTGCAAAACAATTAGCAGAGACTCCAAAAGGATCAGCAGAATATAATCAGCTGCTTACTAAAGTTATTAAACAGGGGGAAGAATTAGCAGAGATCCCAGAAATAAAGAAGAAACTTAGTGATGATCAAATAGAAGCAAGGATAGATAGAGCAGCCTTTGATAAAGGATTAGCTCATCTTCCACCAGCAGAAAGGGATCGACTCTGGAAATTACAAAGAACAAAAAGAGGTTTAGTTGTAGAGAAAAGAGGAGTTAAAAATATTACTGGTGATCTTGATTCTGTTAGGCAACAGATAGAAGAATTAGGGCCAGAACCACCTAAGCCAACACCTTTCTACGAAACCATTGATGGTAAGAGAAGGATGACTGATGAGGCTAAGATCTGGAATAAATGGAATAGAACTAATAAGCCATTACAAAACCGATTAGATGAATTAGAACTAAAAGCAAGTGAAACTAAAGTCGATGAACCTAGAGAAGCAGCAGCAATAGAAGCTGAAGCAGATAGAGATCTATTAGAAGAAGGAGTTAATTGGACAGGTGAAGATTGGGTTGATACAGATGGTAATCCTGTTGGCCCAGAAAGATTTGCAGAGATACAAGCAGCACAAGAATCTTGGTCACTTAAAGTTGAAGAGCTTGCAGGTGCATTAGAGAGAGGAGATATTCCTTATTTCAGGAAGAAAACTTCTATGAGAAAGAAAGATGAACTACCTGGATATAACGTAAAGACAGGAAGATTTGAGTTAGAACCTATTTATGAATATAAGCAAAAAGTTGTTAGAGATGATGAAATAGCAGATGCTCTTATAGAAGGAAAAAGTTTCTCTGAAATTATTGATAACTTAGAAGGAAATAATCCAAGGAATGCTGGCTTAGGAGAAGGCAAGGTTTCATTAAGTCATCATCGTGGAGCTGAACAAATAAAAAAACAATTGAGATCACATATTGGGAAGCAGGAACTTGATCTTGATGATGTAAGAACGATTGAAAGATTTATAGATATGATGGGAGATAGTATGTTTGAGGATGTATCTTTTAGCTTTTTTAAAAAGATAAAGGCGGAAGGTCGATTTGCTTTTGGTAAAAATTTACTTGAAATAAATTCCAAGATTATGAGTCAAGGAAGTTTCACTCGAACTATGGTGCATGAATTATGGCATACATTATCGAGATATCTTCCAGAAGCAGACTTGAAAGCTTATAAGAAAGAATTCGCAAAAGAACAATCACGTTATATAAAGAATGCAGAAAGAGAACTTAAAGCTCTAGGAGAAGAAGTTGCAGCAGCTAAGAAATTTGTTGACGATAATAAACCAAAGTTAAATATGATTCATACTAAGATTGATGAGTTGTTAGTTAAGAGTTCTAAAGGGCAACTCGCCCCTGGTGAGTCTAAAATATTGGATGCACTTACTGATGCTATCAATATATTTGATTCCTATAACATGTTAGAACTAGAGTTTAAAGTGAAGGACAAAACACTTACAGATTTTCTTAGATCAATAGATCCAGACGATTCATTTAGAGGTGGATTTACAGATCAGAATTATAGATTTAGTGAAGTTGATGAATATTTTGCAGAGATGATGACAGATCAACTTTTATTAAAACATTGGAAGAAAGCTGATCTTGCTCCTAGTGGAACATTTACAAGAATGATACAAGAACTAGGACTAGTATTTAAAGATTTATGGATTAGTTTAAAAGCTCAATTAGGTGGGCCTCGTACTGAAAAGATTTTCAATGATTTTGTGAAAGGACGGAATATCGAAAAAGCTAGAGAATATTCTTTAGGTGCTACATCTGAAGATATTGCAAATATAAAAGGTGCATATAGCACTCTGGCTGAACGTATTTTAGATGAGGCTTCTATAGGTAAAAAGCTTGATCCATCAGATCCAGGTGTTCAAATACTCTATAGAGATATGGAAGATACCCTTGAAAAATATAAACCTGATTTCAAGAAGGGATCTCCTGATGATATTCCCGCTGATGTTCTTAGAACATATAAAGATGTAGCAGAAGGAAGAAAGCCATTATTAGAAGCAGCTGGTTTATGGGATATAGAACAAGATATAACAACTCTTAGATCACCATTAATGCCAGGTGGTAAGGGTAATCGTTATTACTCTGACGCAAGTGAACAAGGTTCAGATTTTGAGATCATCTTAAATGCTATTAGCAAAAGATTAGATCGGATAATGGCAACTGGAATGCCTCCTTTAAGTGGAAGAAAGATTGCACAAGAATTAGAGTCAGTCTTTCGTAAGGATGGTATAAATCTGGAGGATATTTTATATGATGAAAGTCTTGTAGGTGCAACAGAGATCTTTAATAATAATGTCGAGAATGCAACTAACTTAATAAAATTAAAGTTTGGTCTTAACTTTGCATCAGAAGAAGCAGCAAGATGGGCGACAAAATCAGTTAATGCAGTAAACAATCCTGCTATCGACCAGACTGAAGCTCTTATAGAAATGCACAGATATCTGAATGCAGCATTGCAATTCTCTAGGGTTTATCAAATATGGACAAGAAGTGCAGGTCAACTACTTCAAACAGCACAAACACAAATCAATGCTCAAGGTATTACTGAAACATTAAAGAGGCAGAGCTTAAGTTTTGATAAGGCTTCAGCAATAGCAGAAGCATCAAAAGTACCAGCAGATGTTGTTTACACAAATCTTCCTCCTGAATATTTACAAGCATTAGAGACAGGTCAATGGACACCTAGATCTGAAGCCTTCAGACATCAAATAGAAACTCTTGTCATGGATACAGATACAGAGCATGGATTAAAAACTATTCAAGATCTACTTGGTTCACCAGATGCAAAAGAAGGAGTTAAGAAATCTAGGAAGATAGATGATTATGAAAAGAGAACTAAAGGGTTAGCTGTTTACTATGTCAATAACTTATTAAGTGCTGCAAAAACATGGGCTGTTCAAACTTCTGGATTAGGTAGAACACTTGTTGAACCTTTGTTCTACGGAGCAACAAGAGGAGACATGGGATTAGCTGTTCAACAGTATGAATATTTAATTAGAACTTTCTATGGTTCGTTGAAATTAGGGCAGAAGGCATGGATGACTGGTCAATCTTTATATGATCCAAAGATAAGGACAGGTGCATGGGTGGGAGATGTAGCAGGTCAGGTAGATATGAATAACACTTATGCTAGAAATCGTGCTTATCAATTAGATGATCCTCATCCTTCTTACGACTTAAATAAGACTCCTTTCATTAATGAGCTAAAAAATAATCCTGCGCATCATGCAGCCAATGTTCTATGGAAACTAGGTACTTGGAATATTAGAGGTCAGTTGGCTATGGATACCTTTACTAAGAGTTTAGCTGGTAATTCTCTTGCACATGTTGTCGGATTAGAAGAAGGTTTAAGCCAAGGAGCTGCAAAAGGATTGAAAGGTAAAGATTTGAAATCTTATGCAGAACAATGGGCTGATGCAAAGGTTGAGTTCTATACCTTCGATGCTGTTATCAATGGAGAAACGATTGCAGATGCAATTATGAAAGATGAAGCAGCTATTCAGATAGGAAGGATTCTTACTTTCACAGATGAGGTAAGAGCAAAAATGCCAAATAGAAGTAAGAGATATGGAATGGAATTAGCTAAAGCAAGAGGTATGACTGAAGCTGCTGATATAGAAGCATTTGCGAGAAAATATCGGGATGGAGAGCTGGAAGGAGCACAAAGACTTTGGAATAGATTTATGAGAGGAGCTGATGGAATTGTCCAACAAGCTGATGATTTGCAGAATCTTCCAGGTGTAGGACAGATGACTCCCACACTTACTTCAGCTTGGTCACAAGTGCCTCAAATCTGGGGCAAGATGCAATCATCAAGACATGGTTATATTGCAAGTTTCATTCAGCCTTTTAATAGATCTCCTGGTGATATCACAAAGCAATGGGTCAGAATGATTCCAGGTTTAAATATGACAGTCGATACTTTTTATAGAGATCTCTTCAACGAGAATGCTTACTTGCGTAATAGATGGAAAGGAGAAGTTGCAACAGGAACAGTAGCAGGAGGTTTATTTGCAACAACTGTTTTAAACAATGAAGAGTTTCCTATTGAGTTCACAGGCTATGGGCCAAATAGTCCTGCTATGAGAAAGGAATGGACAGATGGAGAAAGACCTGCATTATCTTGGAGAACAAGAGGTAGAGATAAGAATGGTAATCCTGTATATGGTCGTTGGCATTCTTATAGAGGGTTTGAGCCAGCAGCTACTTTTATTGCAGGATTAGCTGATTACAAGATGTTGTATGCAGATATGTCTGTGCAACAGAGAGAAGAGATGATTGGAACATTCTCTGTATCAACTTCAGCAAATGTAATGTTAGGTAGATTTAACTCTACTTATTACAAAGGCATTATTGAATTCATAGATGCTGTTGGATTAATGAGAAATAATCTTCCAGGTAGAAGAGAATTAGAAGCTTCAGAACGTAGCAAGATGGCAAGATATGTTCAAAGATTATTCACTGGTTTTATTCCAGAATCAGGAAGGATGAGGGAAGTAAGCAGAGCAATGGATAGATATAAGAGGACAGTTGATAGCTCTGTTAATCCAATTGAATCTTTCGATCAGGCAGGAGAGGGATTAGTTAAAACAAAGGATGCTTTAGGAAGAACTGTTTATCTTGAAGAAGCAGATGCAAACTTCCAAGATGGTAATCCTCTGATGAATTGGATTGCTGGATATTGGAGACAGCAGATAGATGAAATTAAAAATACAATTCCAGGTTTTTCTGAAAGTCTTCCTGAAAGAATAAATTGGGTAACTGGCTTACCAATTAGAAATGCTGGTTTCTTAGGTAGTGACCAACTTCCTTATGACGATGCTCCTTGGTTATCAAGATTAACAGGAGCTTATTTTGGAACAATATTGGGTACTCCTAGTGAATTTGGAATAGGTTCTAAAGGACATGATTTTGATCCTAGAACTCCTAATCAAAAGAAGAAAGGAATAATAACTACTAACTATAAAGCCGCTTTAGTTAATGATGAATTGATTAAGCTCTCTAGAGCTGGAGCAACATTTGAGCCACCAAGACCTAGTGATTTTGCACATGGAATTAGATTAAGTGCACCAGCTTTCAGAAAATATAAGGAATATATTTATACAACTGAGATACATGGAAAGACATTAATGGAAACTTTATATGATCGTATGAGATCTCCTGACTATAAAAAATATCAATACATTATTCATCCTTTAAGACCATCAGACGGAAGTACAGGGTTTGCAAAGAATGAATTTATAGAAGAAATTATGAATAATTTTAAACATGCAGCAAAAGAAAAATTCAGAAAAGATACTAGCAACGAGTATAGAATGGAAGTTATTATAGTTGAAAGGCAGCTAGAAGCAGCTGAAGAATTAAGAGAAAGACAAAAGAGAGGAGTACCATTAGATCCAATTTACAATCAAGGAGATAGTATGGATCTAAATGCTCAAGACTTTGCAGCCTCAATCAACAGGTAATTAACCTATGGCCTACGCACTCGATACTTATACAGGGGATGGGTCACAGACCGATTTCAACATCACCTTTCCTTATATCAACGAGGATCACGTAAAGGTATATGTCAACTTTGTTAATACCTCATTTACATTTGAACCCAACAAAGCAACTGCACGTTTAGCCAGTGCCCCTGCTAATGGAATTAAGGTAGAGATTAGAAGGATTACTCCTTTAACAGGAGTGCTTGTTGATTATGCAGATGGCTCAACTCTTACAGCAGGAGACTTAGATACCAGTAACTTACAGCATTTATATAATGCTCAAGAGCTAGATGATACACAGAAGCAAGGTATATCTATTGATGCTGCTACTGGTCAGCCAACTCTAAATAATCAGCGTTTAACTAATGTTACAGATCCTAGTGCAGCACAGGATGCAGCAACAAAGAACTATGTAGATACAACAACTCAACCAGTAGATGCAGAGTTAACAGAACTCGCAACAATGGCTAGCGCAACTGCTAGTTCATTAGCTGATCTAACACAGGCAGAAGTTCAAATACTAGATGGAGCAACAGTTACTACTGATGAATTAAATAAGTTAGATGGTGTAACTGCAACGACAGCAGAAATTAATTATGTAGATGGAGTTACTTCTAATGTTCAAACACAGCTAGATGCAAAGCAGCCTTTAGATGCTGAGTTAACAGAGCTAGCAACTATGAGTTCTGATACAGCCGCTGCATTGGCTGATCTAACTCAAGCTGAAGTACAACTTGTTGATGGAGCAACTCTTTCTACTACTGAGCTGAACTATGTAGATGGAGTTACTTCTGCTATTCAGACACAGTTAGATGGGAAGCAACCACTAGATGCAGATCTAACTTCTCTTTCTAATTGTCAGTCAGGATCAGCAGTCAACCTTGCATTACTTACATCAGGTGAGGTCGCAGTTCTTGATGGTGCAACTCTCTCTACTAATGAGCTGAATACCTTAACTGGAATCACTGCAACAACAGCAGAATTAAATAAGTTAGATGGAGTTACTTCTACTGCTGGAAACTTAAACGTAGTAAGTGGCATGACAAAAGCCACCTCACTTACAAGTAATAGCGATACAGAATTACCAACATCAAAAGCTGTAGCAGATCATGTAAGTAGTGTCGTTAATGCTCTTGGTGGTTTTGTTGCAATCAATGGGCCTACTAACTTCCCTACTACACAACCAGCTCAAGGTGTAGTTGTCAGTATTAAGGATGTTGGATCAGGATTTACGACTAGTTCTAATGAGATAACCATTACAAATGGTGCTGGTACAAATAAGAATGTAAGGATTACAGGCTTTCCTTCTGAATATGCAGCAGCAACATTAGTAGATGACACAGGTTTACAGGTCACATCTGATATTACAAATAGCGATACAAGTAGTACTCCTCAAGTTCATAGATACGTTTATCACAAGCAGCTAGCAAAAGAGAGTGATGTTAAATCCTTGAGTGATGACATCAATGACTTCAATGCAAGATACAGAGTTGTAGATACGATCACAGGCTTAGGTGATAACGATGAAGGAGATTTGGTATATGCGAAAGATACAGACAAGATGATGGTATATGACTCAACGACTAGTGCATATAAAGAAGTTCAATCAGTTGGTAGTTTTAACATCAATACTCTTAGTTCTTATAACGGTACTGGTGGTAATAGTGCTTCATTTAATGGTACTGCTTACAGATTTGTATTAAGTAATCCACCGACTCTTGCTCAACAATTAATTTGTTCGGTTAACGGAGTACTCCAAAAACCAAATACAGGTACAGGTCAACCATCAGAAGGATTTGCAATAAACGGAAGTTCGATTCTTTTCTCTGCTCCACCTGCTAATGGAGCTGATTTCTTTATCATTACTCTTGGTTCAGCAGTTAATGTTGCGACTGTATCTGATGAAGGTATTAATGAGGCAAAGCTTCATATAAGTAATGCTGGTACTAATGGACAGTTCTTACAGAAACAGAGTGGAACAAGTGGAGGTCTGACTTGGGCTGATGCCGCAGGTGGAACTATTGCAGTAACTAATGAAGGTACAGATACTGAATGTTTCCCTGTATTTACTACAGCGGCTACTGGTGATCAAGAGCCTAAGACCAATACAGGTTTAAGATATAATTCTAATACTGGACTTGTTACAGCCCCAGCATTTTATTCAAATAATCAAGGGACTGCTTTTACTTGGCTTGGGCCAGGAAATACATCATCTGGAACTTCAGCTGGATATTTACAGAACGATGGTATTTTACTAAGTGGTACTACTGTTGGGCCTTGCAGTATAAAATTCTGTGGAAACACAGAAAGTGTTTATGTAGGTTTTAAAAGTGCAGGTTCATCTCTAACTACTGGAACAGTCTTATGGACACTCCCTTCAGCTGATGGCACGAATGGGCAAGCCTTAACCACAAATGGTTCAACAACGCTCTCATGGTCTGATGTATCAAGTACTTCAGGGGATGGAACAATGTATAAGAATACCTTGACGATCAGTAATAACGTAACGATAGCTGCTACCGAAGGAGCACATTCGGTTGGCCCAATTACAAATAATGCTACCGTTACTGTTGAGGGACGCTGGGTTATCAGCTAGTATCTGATTATGGCACTTACATTCAACGGATCATCAAATACTATCGGAGGATTAGCCGTAGGTGGTGTACCTGACGGCACAATAGATAAAGATGCACTAGCAACTGAAGCAGCAGGAGGTACTAAATTAGGAAATGGTGGGGTAATTCAAGTATTATCTTCTACTAAAAGTTCTGCTGAAACTTTTACCAATTACAACTCAAATACTACTAATGATTTCAACGATTTTGGTAGTGATTTAACTGGTACAGATCAAGCTGGTTCTGGTTCAGTTTGGTGTGTAAAAATAACACCAACTAACGCATCAAATAAAATATTAGTTATATATGATATTGCTTTTCATGCTGATGGAAGATATGGAGGTATGCATATACAAAGAAAGATAGGATCAGGAGCCACAGCTTCAGTAGCCGTAGGTGATACAGTTGGATCAAATAGAATAAAGTGTACCAAGATGGATGGTTCTCATAATAATAACCATAACTATAATGGGCATATGAGTCCTACAAACCTTATGGGTACTTATTTAGATTCTCCTAATACTACAGATGAAATTATCTATAAAGTACAAACAGGTTATACAAATGGTCAATGGGATTACCGAGTAAATACAAGTGAACAAGGTGAGTCTCAAGACGATTTTCACTGTGTTACCGCAATTTCAACCTTAACAGTAATGGAGATAGTTGCATGAGTTATGACATGAGAGCCATCTTAAAGGCATATCCAGATGCCATAAGATGTGATGCAACACATGGGCCTTTTGATAAAGATGGTAATAAAATTACTATCGAACAATCTAAAGTAGACACAGCTCGTGCAGAGTTAAATACAGCAGCAGCGGCTGTTAAGTATAGAAAGGATAGAGAAGGATTAACAGAAGGTATTACAGATACTATTTATCCTTCACTTGGTGATCAGCTCGATAACCTCTATAAGGATATAATCGCTGGTAAGGTTGATGCCACAGGCGAGTTTGCTAAGGCTATTAAGGCCACCAAAGACAAGTATCCGAAACCCTAATGGCAGGAGTAAAGATTGCAGCAGCAGCTAGTGGAGGTTCAGCAGAAATAGCTGGGCCACCAAGTAGCAGTGCTAATACAGTTTTAAAGTTACCCGCTGATACTGGAGCAGCAGGAAAGGTACTCAAAGTTAAGAGTGCTAATCATTCTGCAACAAACGCAGAACTTGAATGGGCTACTGCTGCTGGTGAAGGAACAACACATATCTCTCAATGGAGACAAAATGCAAATAGCACAATTCAGACCTACGCTAACGCTGGAAATGCTTATACAATTTTGACTGCTAACTGGGAAAAAGCAGACAATACAAATGGTATTGAATTTACTAATTTAGGTACAGATTTTGATTCACCTTCATCTGGAGTCTTTACTTATCCTACGACAGGTATTTGGAGAATTGATTTTCAATTACAATGGGCAAACTCAAGTTCAGTAACTGTAACTGAGTGTTATGCATACATTGAGGCAACAAATGATGATGGTACTGATTGGTTACCTATAGGTGATGGAGGTAATGCTGTTGATGCTGGTACTGGTACTGCTTGGTTAACTTCTCAATCTCATGCAATTCAAGATGTAGAAGACGTTGGTCAAGATAAAGTAAGATTTAAAAGTGTAGCGGGAACAAACAATGCCACACTAATTGCTAGTACAAATATGAATAATACCTATGTAACGTTCACGAGGTTATGTGATACTTAATTATGGAAAGATTTACAGGAAGACCTAATCACATCGAAGATTACCTTGTAACTGTACGAGGTGGTACTTGGTATGGATGGTCAGATTCAAAAAACAAAGTCTATGCAAATCTAGTTATTCATGATGGGGGTTCTAAACCAAGTGAAACTGATTGTACTAATGGCTTAAAAACATTACAAGATGCTTGGGATTTAGAACATGACTCTTATAAATCTAAACGTAGGGAGGCTTTCCCTTCAATACAAGAACAATTAGATATGCAATATTGGGACAAAAAGAATGGTACATCAACTTGGGTCGATGCCATTGCTAAAGTAAAAGCAGACAATCCTAAGCCATGAGTCAGTTAAACGTAGACGCAATTAGGTCAGCTAATGGCACAGGTGATGCCATATCATTAGCTGCTGCAAGTAATACCTGTACTGCAAATATCACTAATATTCCAGGGAGAAATCTTATTCAGAACGGAAGTTTTAATATATGGCAGAGAGGAAACGGCCCTTATACTATCGCCTATTCTTACACTGCTGATAGATGGACAAGAGACTTTAGTTTAAACGGATCTGATTATTTCCATATAGAAAAGAAAACTGAATCTCCACCTGAATTTTCATCTAGCTTAGAAGTCTCATTTGGTACAGCTCAAGCAAGTATTGGCGCCGCTCAATATGCGTTTATTAGACAAAAAATTGAAGCGCAAAACTTGCAACATTTAGCGTATGGTACAAGTTCAGCGAAAAAGATGACTCTTTCTTTTTGGGTAAGATCGACTGAAACAGGTACTTATGCTATTAATCTTCAGCAAGGCGATAATAGTAATAAACAGGTAAGTTTTAATTACTCAATTTCTTCTGCGGATACTTGGGAGAAGAAAAGTATTTCTATCCCTGCTGATACTGCGGGAGTTATAAATAATGATAATGGCGAAGGTTTAAACGTTACTTGGTGGTTATGTGCTGGTAGTAATATGACAAGTGGGACATTAAGAAATACTGCATGGACTGCCTACGCAGCCGCTGATCAGGCAGTTGGTCATAACGTCAACTTGGCAGATAATACGTCTAATACTTGGTATATAACAGGCGTTCA
>VTLG01004450.1_pt1 | contig 21018 bp, 31 predicted proteins | sample 4694571 | NCBI WGS metagenome assembly VTLG01 (sample SAMN12604809, study PRJNA352737) | marine metagenome | biome: ENVO:00000447; feature: ENVO:00000209|ENVO:00000569|ENVO:01000036; material: ENVO:00002151; isolation source: viral sequences binned using virsorter ... | reverse complement strand
ATTTCTAATTCTTCTGCGTGGTGTTCTAATTCTTGAATATGCTCCTGCTCCATATTGGCTACCTTTGCATTGAGTACCACTATTTCATCGTGCATATCATTCAGCCTCGCCTCTATACTTACAAATTTCATCTGAGCCTGGTACCATCCACCAACAACAATGCCGACTGCCACCATAGCTTTAATAAGGAAGGCAATCGAAATATGTATCTGAGCATCTTCGCTAATCCCCTTTGCCATCTCTAAGCCTTATTATTTCATCTTCAATTCTTTGCAGTTTTTCATCCTGCCTAACATCAGAAGGGATAGGTAAATTTTGCATAGCTTTCATTTCTTTTAAAGTTTGTCCATTCATATTTGATTGATGTTCAATGAATTGTAACCGAGCATTTAATTGTCCATATCCATAAACCATCGCCGCTATAAAACCAATTGCCTGAAGTAACATTGGGACACTGATATTTAAGCTACTGCTCTCTGATAATGGCTTCGTCATTCTGAACCTCTGGAACTGGTATTCCTAACTTCTTTTCCCATTTATTAATAGTTGGCTCAAGTGTTCCTCTTGCATCCGCAATCAGAATCACAACCGCAATCACACAATGTCCATAAAACCATAGCATTACCATCCCATCCCAGTTACAAATGCGATTGTAGTCCATATTCCAAATACGACTAAAAACCTCGCATATAGATTTCCAAATTTTTGATTCATTATGCGTTCTCCAGTATTTCTATTCTTGCTTTGAGTTCATTATTAGCAGTTGAGAGTTCTTGGACTGCTTTTACTAATACTGGAATTAGTTTTGATTTATCTATTCCCCATGCTTCTTGAGCTTGTTTAGTTCCTTCAATAGTAGGATGGTCTATAAGTTTAAAATCCTCTGGGTCATGATAATCAACAGCTTCTGGGAATACTTCATATACTTCTTGAGCAAGAAGACCGATATTATTTTTTGTCTGTCTTTCTTCGCTTCCATACTTCCATTTAAAATTAATAGCCTGAAGTGTATTCAACTTATCTACTGCGTTATCTATCGGGACAATAGATGTTTTCAATCTTTCATCTGAAATATCAGTAAATCCTGTACCACCTTGATTCATATATACTCCATCATCTTCACCTGCATCCCAAATAACTAAAGCGTGTGCACTACCTATTGAACTTTGATTTCTTTGTCCGAAAGTCCATTTCATAGTTCCATTATATAATAAAGATACTCGTGCACCACCATCTGAAGAACCATTATCGCCATCTACATTCACTGTCGCAACATTACCTGCAGTATTTGCGGCAACGTGCAATTTCGTACTTGGAGAGCCAGTACCAATGCCGACATGACCATATTGTCCATGCAATGTTAAAACATCACCCGCTGAACCACTGGTTTGGGAAGGTGCAAAAATCATATTACAGTATCGTTCATTATTACCGCCTTCATGAACTTTAATCTGACTCGTATTTGCACCATCACTATTTTGTATCCTAAAATCAATTACTGCATTACCATCACCACCAGTATTATTTCGTCCATTTTGTATTGTCATAGCAGTCCAATCATCAGCACTATCTTGATATAAGTGCAAATTTGTGGCTGGACTCGAGGTTCCAATGCCGACAAGGCCTGATGAGTCTACTGTTATTCCTGTTTGGGCATTATACAAATGTAATGTTCTACCATTATTATTAAATTGTATTTGAGCTTGGTCAACATCATCTGTATCCCCTAATTTTAGACCTGCAAGAGCGGCATTACCTGATTCTATCTGAACAAGAGCGTTTGTTGAAGTAGAACCAGCATTACTAATATCAAGAATTGACTCTGGAGTCGCTGTCCCAATGCCGACATTGCCTGCATTATTAATACGCATTCTTTCAGTTCCAGAAGTGGTTGTTGTATTAGATGCAGTGTTGAATGTTATTGTTTCCACTCCATTCATAGAACCAGTAGCCCCCCCAAGATGCAGAAAACTGTTTGAGCTATCAACAGAACCATAAATTAAAGCAATAGGCTCCTCTGAATTGGTATAATGAGGCATTCCGATTCTACAAAATTTATTGGTTGAATTTGTCCGTGTGTACGCAGAATCATCACCACCTAAGACAGCAGTGATACTTCCGTGAGAAACATCTAATCCATTAGCATCCTCCTCAGTAAAAGCTCCTGCCCCTACCATAAGATTTCCACCCGAACCAATTCTTACTTTTTCCAAAACACCTGAAGCATTTTCCACCTTAAAAGACATCATCGTGTTAGCTGTTGAACCTGCCGGAGTTGAAAGGATTTCACATCTATTTTCTGTTGGAGAGCCATCTGTTGACCTGCCAACCAATTCAATACTTGCACTGTTGCCATTTGTCGTAGATGCTATTCTCAAAGTAGAGTCTGCTGACTCAATATCTACAATTTCCGAAGGTGCGGAAACTCCAATTCCTAAATTTGCTCCCAATACTGATATATCACCTGCACTATCAAATTCAATTCTTTCAGCATCATCAGCAATACCAATGGAAGTATCGTCAGCCATTAAAATATTGGCTGAAAAAGTCTTTTCCCCTGAAAAGGTCTGAGAGCCTGATAAATGAGCAGTATCAGCATCAAGGTAAGCAGAGGCAATTGCTGTACCATTCCAAACACCTGTGGCTATTGTCCCAGTAGTAACAATATTTGAACCACCAACATTATGGCTTGCGAAGTATGTACTAACAGTATCTACATTAGTCATTTTCATAGTGCCAGCATCATTGATTAAAATTCCATCTCCACTTGCTACGGCATCTGTTCCTCTGGATGTACCGCCATCAATGAGATTAAGCTCTGCTGCCGTACTTGTAACATTTGTTCCACCTATGTCTAAGGTGGTCACTGATATTTCACCAGCTACAGTTACTACGCCGTCTGTTAAAGTTATTAGGTCGGTATCATCAGTGTGGCCTATTGTTGTTCCGTTAATTAAAACATTATCAATATCTAATGATCCACCACTAATTAATCCTGTGGTTGTAATAGCGGATGAGCCTGTATCTATTGTTCCAAACCCCGAAGTAATGGAACCCGAATTGATGGCTCCTGTTGTAACAATATTTCCACCGCCAACATTATGACTTGAAAAATATGTAGAAACCGTATCCACATTAGTCATCCGCATTGTACCGCCGTCATTAATTAAAATACCATCGCCACTAGCTACAGCGGTTGTTCCCCTGACTGTTCCACCGTCAATTAGATTAAGTTCTTCGGGAGTTGAAGAAATAGCAGTTGTCGTAGCTGCTGCCAAAACTGGGATATACCCACCTTGATTAATTAAATATTGTGTGTGATCGGCTGTTGGATCTACAATGCTAAGAGTAGTTTCGTATGAATCTGCTGTTGCGCCTTCAAAAATAACTGCATTTGAAGCGTTCATTGTTACCGTGTCTGCTGTAGTGGTCGTGCCTGCGACAGTAAGTTTGGGAACTAATAATTCCCCTGTGCTTGGATTATATCGTAAAGCACCTGTATCATCTAAGAGTCCATCAGACTCATTATGAAAAACTACAGGAAAATTTGTGTTTGCTGTGCTATCTGTAACTGTAGCTTTTGATGCTGTACCAGTTACATTACCAACAAAGGTAGTGGAAGTTATGCTTGTAGCACCTGTGACCACTCCTGCATCTACGCTGATTGTGCCATCTAATAGAATGGCTGATCCTGATGCTGGTTCTATATTGATAGCTGCGCCAGAGTCCAGTGTTAATACACCCGCTGAATCAATATCTACTGTACCATCTGCTGTTATTTGAATATTAGCCGCCGCTGCCGCATCATCGGTGGTAACAATACTCAATGTTCCGTTAGTGCCTGCGGTAAATACAGCAGTATCACTAGCGCTTCCTGTCATCGTAATGACTTTGCCATTAATGGCTACATCATCTACTGTTAAGGCTGTCAGCGTGCCTAAACTTGTTACATTTCCTTGCGCTGCGGTTTGCAGTGTGCCTGTAACATCACCAGTTAAAGGGCCTGCAAAGGCATCTGATGTAACAGTTCCGTCAAAGAAAGCATCTTTAAATTCTAAAGAGCTTGTACCTAAATCTATTTCATTGTCAGTTACAGGGTATAATGCGGAAGCTGTTAATGTTAGCCTGGCTGCGTTATCGGCTTTAAAGTCAATCTCATTTGCTGTTCCAAAATCAATAGCAGTTTGAGAATCTTCGCCTAATATTAAATCTGTAGCATAAATCGAAGTTATGCCTGTTTGAGCTGCATCTACTGAAAGATCAACTGTATTGTCTCCATCTTGATACGTTACTGTGATACCGCTTTCAGTATTACTTGAGAACATCGCCCCTGTCGTATCTGCAATATATTCAGCTAATGTTGTTCCATCTACTGTATAAGCATCGGCTTCCATCGTTCCATCAATATCAGCACTGCCGCTAATGTCCAATGTGGCTGCATCCAGCTCCCCACTGATGGTTATATTCCTACCGCCTGTAATGTCTATATTTGAGTCTGTTACAATAGCTTTGCTTGCTATTACCGTACCAGCGGTTATTCCATCTATAGTTTCAAGCTCTGCTTCATTTATAACAGCACTGCCAATCGTGAAGCCCGATGCTGTAACAACTCCAGATGAAGTAATTGCACCAGACGCGACAGTACCAAGTCCACTAACATTTCCGCTGGTATCAAATGTATAGTTGCCATCAGATAAAGTACCAGATAAAGTAATATTTGTTATGCCTGTTAATGCGCCATCGAAAGCTACTGCACCATTAATATCTATTGTAGTAGCTGATATATCAATTTCTGTATCGCCAACAAGCCCCAAGTGTCCATCGGCTTTCTGATAAATATATGTTCCTGAGTCGCCAAACTGTAATTGAGTCGTACCTATACCAGAATTGTCAGTTAATAATAGGCCAGTATCCGCTACATGAGTTAAAGTAACATCGCCATCATCGCCAAAAGCGACAACTGCTCCATCTGCTAAAAATAAATCACTAAATTGTAATGAGGAAGTACCTAAATAAGCGCCATCCTGCGCGTCAGGCGCAAAACCAGTTGTTGCTGTAATAACTGTTCCCTGGACAGTTCCGCTTGCTGTTACATTACCTGTGACTGCCTGTGTACCACTGTCGATTGTGCCTGTCGTGGTTAAATTTTCATTACCAAAAACAATTTCACCTGATCCAGCATTGATTGTAAGGTCTCCTGCGGTGGTGGCTATTGTGCCAGCATCCGATAATGTGATGTCACCTTCTAAAAATAAATCTTGCCATGCGTAAGTCGCACTACCAATATCGTAAGTATCGTCTGCTGCTGGTATAAGGTTAGAATCGATTGATCCTGTTATTGTAACCGTGTCGCCTGATGCGTCTCCTAGATCGACATTTCCAGTTAATGAGACATTAGCTGCTGTTACCGTTCCGGTAGCAGTAATATGTCTAAATCCTGTTATATCCTTGCTAGAATCGACAACGACAGCCTTACTTGCTGCCACTGTTCCGGCGGTTACATCGGTTGAGTTTGCTCTGGATATTGCGCTATCAATTTGCGCTCCAGTATAATCTGAATTGTAATTAGCCATTTAGTTTCCCCTGTTAATAGACTTCATTAAAAAGGAAATAGACTACACTATATATTCTGGCCTTTAGCCATGCGCTTACAATCTGACTGCGCTTTGAATTCTTTGCTGGGCCAGCCATTTCCCTTGAATTGGAATAAAGGTGCGGATGGGAGCTTCTTTAAATCGCTGTTTCCACAGGGGCAAACAGCCTTTTCATCCACTTTGGTCATGGCTTCAAAGACGCTATCGCACTTTTTACATTTATAATCGTATGTTCTGAACATAATTAAGGAATGGGGGTCAAATAAAGACCCCCATATAGATCCTATTGTTAATGATTAAGAATTAAGGATTCTTGAACTCCTGAATTCTTGCCTCAAAAACTGTAACTGCTCCGTAGAGCATGTCGCTGACAACTTTAGTGCCAAGAAAGTCCACCGAGTATTCGGCTTGTACTCTTGGTTCGAGCTGTCTAGCTGCTGACACCGCGCTGGGGTGAAAAATGTACCCAACTTCTACTCCTGTAGAACCAGATGTCCCCATAACAGTAGAGTGTAATACCGGCATGCCATAAAGCATCCCGATTTGACCATTCTTCAATCCAGATGGGCCTGCGCCCATTTTAGAAGCATCCACGAAATCTGAGATTCCGAGCATAGCAGTATAAAGCGCTGGTGAGACAACAAAGTGACACTGGTTAGTGTCTACATCCGCTTCCATAAGGGTTTTCATGCCCCCACGAATTTCGGCTGCTGTGATCGTATTGTCTGTTCCAAGAGCTGTACTGTTAGTAGTAGCTGCTTCTACTTTAGATTCGATGTAAGCATCGTAAGTTTTAGCTAGAGAATATGCCATTCCTGCTACTTCTTTCTCAAAAAGTCCTGGGATTGACTGGACACTAGCTATATCTTCGACGAGTTTTGCAGCGTAACGATGCTGGTCGATTGTTAGATCGGACTTTGCATGCGTTGAAGCTGCGTAGGTTACGAGAGTTTCTGCGGCTTTTGCAGCATCACTGACCTCTGCCAATTTGGGGATATGACAAGTGTTCTGGTGTAGCTCTTTATCTACACTCTCCAAATTTCTCTGGAGTATCGGACTATCTCTTCACCTATACGGTGTCGCGGCCTCTTGGGGATATTATTTCGATCCCTAGTCTCTGCGGCTGGCCTAGAACCTTCACCTCTGATTGCCTTGTGCTTTCGCATTTAGGTTTCCAGATTTTTTCCGCGATTATAATGACTATAGTTTCCTATAGAAACGTCTCTTTAACGAAACACATCTCCCCTTCCTTTGACTAGACCGTTCAAAGAAGTATCCACACATTGTTCGAACACAAGATTGCGTTCTAAATATGCTTTGACTCCATCAGTCCAAATCTCTGGTATAAAATTAGCAGCGGTGGTAGTGGTAACTGATGCACCCGCAAAATCGGCTGATAATGCCATAAGGTGTTTCTACCTTTCCACGCTACTTTTTAGCGTAGTTTTGAATGACCTTACCCCAATTCCTTTGCCTTTGTTCTTTAGTCATCTCCACGAATGGATTGGCTGAACGATCCGGCATTGGCGTAGAATAAGATTCATTCGTTTTTGCCTTCTGATTACTTGATCGGTTCACGAACTTCTGGAGCTTATCCGTCTCCATTCCTATCGCGAACTCCCGATCCTCGTCAGATAACTGATTAAGAAGGTCTTTCCGTACCATTTCCTTGACCTTTTGACCTTCTTCTGCCTGAGATTTGTACTCATCGCGTTCTGACTTGTACTTGGTTGCTAACTCTTGCCATTCTGAGTTTTTCCGCATATTAGCTTCTTCATGCTCACTTAGCTTAGTCTGCAAATCCTTTACCTTTGCGTCAGCTTCCTGGCGCTGATGTCTATACTTCTTCGCGTCTGCGATAAGCTGTCCAACTTCAGCGCTTGCGTTGGTGCTTTCTTGAACATTGGCCTGTTCTTGGGCTTGAGCTTGCTGCTCGACTTGTTTAGAGTCCGTTTCCATAATTTCTCCTATATGGTATACACCTTATACCCCATTCCGTTCTTGCGAATCTCTTTAGTGAAATTCTTAACAAGCTGGTTCTGCATTTCGCGAACAATCAGCTTTTGCTCGTTAGGGGGTAGAGGATTTTGTTTAGTTGATACAAACCTTTTGCGGGACTTCTTTCGTGGCCCTTGAAATTCCATGCGCTCTGCCATCTCCGAATCCTCGATTCCATACTCGAATCCGTGTGCAGAGGACTTTATATAATTAAATGCTGCTCGCATTTTGCCAGTAAGTGTTAGGTCAGGCTTTCCGCTGGTGCTTACCTGGTTAGGTGCTGCCTTGCCAGCCATCTTTCTTTTACGATAAGCGTTGGTATACGCCACAAAAGTCTTACCCGCTGCATTACGCCCTTCATGGAAGATGCGCCTTCTGTGGATCGTTAATATTGTCCGACCTACACTCTCGAAGAATGGTCTGCCGAACTTGAACGCTTTTTGAAAATTAATCACTGTAATACTGCTCCAATGTTTGCGGAATATTGAACGATCTACCCTTTAGCTTTGCTTTAGTGACCATTCCTTGATACGCGACTTTAGCTCTTTGCTGTATGTCCTTATTTTGCGTCTTAGGTGACAAAGCAACCCATTGATGTCTGCAATTAAAGCCGCCACCGTCTCGTAAAGCCCCTGGATATTTGGCTTCTACTTGGGCTTGCTGTAAACCGCCCTCTTTCAGCATGCGTATACACACTGGTCTGGTCTTGGAGTCCATTGGGCCTTGATAAATGAGAGATTGGCCTGGGTTTTGCTCTAGCTGAAGAAGTGTGAGTGATCTTGAGTAAGTAGCCATCGAGGTTGAAATGATCGTGTCTACCTGGTAGGGCTTTATGGATAAATCCCTTAATAACATGGCGCTGATGTCTTTTCGCGGCATTTTCTGGAGTACCCCTTGAACTAATGATAATCTTACCCTTTCTCCAATGTCTGTAGCGTATCTTAAAATAGATGCTTGCTGCATATTTCTTAATGCGACCAGTTGTATCTCTGATACCCTGCCAAAGAATACTGCATCATCTAAAAGTGTGTCGAATGAGATCATTAAGCGATTGACCGCCTGCTGCATCTGAAGATCTACGAGCCAATAGTCCACCATACTGATCCCTGCTAATATTGCAAGTATCTCTTCGGTGGAAAGGCCGCGCTCACGCAATTCTTCTACATCATCTGCAAATGCGTCCTGTGCTTCGGTGAGTCTGGATTCAAAGTCTGCGACTGCACTATCTATAGATTGAGATAGCGGCATTAGCTTTGCAGTCTATTTAAAAGCCTGCTTTGTTCTGTCTGCCCTTCAGATTCATCCACATCCTTGAGTAGATCGGCTGCTTCATCTGGTAGCATGTCTTTGTTTTTATATAAAAGGTAGGATTCTCTGGTAGCGAGCTTGTTCTGGAATAGCCAGGTATACATTTCACGCTCTTCAGCAGGAGACAGCACTTGCGGCTCTTCATAGTCCAATAGATAGTCACCGCTTAACACTTGGCCTGTCTGCACCTCAATGATCTTGCGGTCTACATCAAAGCGCTTATGCTCCCACGCTCTCCAGGTATCTTCGATATTGGCAGCGATTTCAGCGTAATTGTCGATCTCTTGGACTCTCAGAGCTTCTGCTGATTCAGCGTTGCCGTGAGAATCTATAAATTTTACCCTCAGTTGGTTGTTATTCAGTGTTGTTTCAACGAGGTACTTCGCGCCTAAGATCAAATCGCTTATACTAGCGCTTGGGCCAGTGACACCAAAGTTTGCGCCCTCTGGAAGATAAAGTATCTTATCTACGCCCATAGAAATGCGAGATCTATCATCTACGCCTGTAACAAACTTTACGCCAATAGCACCAAGTCTGATGCAAAGGCTTATTTCCATAGCCGCTACAGATAGGGCAAGGTCAGCTCGCACAACATCTGACGCATCCCCTACCCAGAAATCCCTGATAGGCGAATAGCGATGGGCATAGGTTACTGGGACTATCCCATAAGGGTTAGAGTCTGTAGCGTTAAAACTTACCTTGTCTCCGAAACTGTCAATACCGAAGTGGCGACCTGGTGCGCCTTCTCGATCCTCAGTCCATACAATAAATTCTTGTTTAGCGAGCCTAGCCAAGCCTTCGTTCTCAATAGCATAGATAATGCCGAAAGGCTCTTTCTCGCCTGGTAAAAATAGTGGTTCAAAAAATGGCAATAATTCATATTCGACCTTGTTGCGCCTTGCGTTCCATAAACTGCGGAAGGCCATAGTGCCGAGCAGAAATGTAGTCTGCTCTAACTGCCTTCGCTTAGAATTAAGGTCTTGAATGTCAGCGTATTGGCTGTAGCGCTGGTCTGTGTCCATACGAGGTGGCCTTTTATAAGCCATACCGCGAGCCTTACATACACGCCTTGTTAAGTTTTGCGTAAATATTGGGACTTGCTGCAAAGACTCTGAGGCAAAATATTTGCCTACATAGTCCTCTACATTGAAGCCCTCATAGAAATCTAATAGATACTCGCGCTCTCTTGTGCGCCTGGTCTCTATATTGTTTAAGTAGTCACTTAAACTATCAATAACAATTTTTTCAGATAGATCTTGTACAATCACCAGTTTATTACTCCTGCCTGTCTACTCTTTATCGGAAACAGATTACAAAAAAAATACCTTGTAGCATCACAGGCGTGGTCGTTTAGGCCATCCTTTAAAGGCTCTTCTTTTAGTCTTTGGTCTTTTTTCTTCTCTGGATAGCGATAGTTCTCGAAGCTGGAAATAAATCTGTCGCATTTCTTATCTACCCAGAAGTGTGTGTTGCCAGCAGCATCCTCGAACCAGGTTCGCATGTGAGTGATGCCGTTAGCGATGTTGCGGGAAACTTTGTCTTTGCGGAAATCAACCCTTAATCCCTTTTTACGGAAGATCTCAATATCTCCAATTCCAGACTGTGCCTGGACACCGCCCCCTGCTGGATCGCCAAAGTAGCGGATCACTGGATACTGCTTTGCTCTGATCTTGTCAGCGAAATCGTCAGTCTTGATATTTTCTTCCCAGATCTCATCGATCATGTATACTTTATCTTTACCCTGCCTGGGATCAATCTGAAACCATCCTGCTGCACTGGTGCGGTATCCAAAGTCGATTCCCACATAGGTAGGCAGATCTGGGTTAAACTTGAGGTTTTGGATGTGTACGGAGCGATCAAACGGAAGCACCCGCCCTGAAAAGCTGGTGAATTGCGCTCCGAATTCTTGCTGCCATGTTTCATAAGTGAGTGTCTGCTTTAATTCTTCAATATCATCTTTAAAAAATGGAGATTCCCAGCTTGGATGCTGCCAGGAGTGCCAATCTTTGAATTCTTCTGATTTTCCGCGTTGCCATAGGTCGTATATCCAGTTATATCCTTCGGGAGTGGTTGTAAACAGCGCCCAGCCTTGCCTGTCGGCTAGAGTTGGTCTTAAATACTGCTCCCATACAATCTTCCTTATTTTTGCGGCTTCTTCTAATACTAAAACATCCACACCTTCCCCAACACATGATTCTGGGCGGTCTGCGGATTTCACCCACACCTCGCTATTCAGTCCCGCAAGCTTTATATAATAAAGCTGTCCGTTCACTTCCTTCTTCGTGGCTATGGGCAGGCGAAGTTTGGCTAGAATGTCCATCTTCACCTCTCGCATTATCTTGTCAGCTAAATCAAGCGTAGGGCCAACTATCCAGCACCTCGTATTGGGGGTGAGGATGTATGGCAAGATTTCTTTAGCAGCTCCATAAGATTTTCCACTGCGTCTCCCCTGAACATTTACGCGAAATCGCGCTTTTGAATTATGGACAGAAAGCTGGTTAGGCGAGGGCTGGTATTTGAGAATCTTCCACAGATTTTCTTTGTTTAATACCTTTTTGTTCAATAGGTGCGTCCTCGTAGCCACATTCTTTTAATAATGATTCCAAATTTCCAACAAGCTCCAGCTCGTTCCGGTCTGATTGACCTAAGTATTGTTTGCCAAGAAAGATCAAAAGTGCCGTGTTGCCGTTTTCGGCTTGTTTCCACTGTAAGGTGCGCAGCTTGATCTTCATTGACTCCCTGCCACGCTCAAGCTCTTCTTTGAAGCGCCCTCGGATAGTGTTTTCGTCACAATTATGTAGTTTGGCAATCTCTACTGTTGAACAGCCAAAGCTTGCCAGCATCTCTACCTTTTCTGCATCTACCTCGATTGCTGGCCTACCTCTTTTCTTTTTTTCCATAATAAATCCTGTAATAGTGTTCACAAAAACCCATTTAGGTTACATCGAACAGTACCCAGCACTTACGGATAGCTCTTCTCCAGTAGGTTTTAGCAGATGACTCGCTGATCTCTAAAGCGTCTGCTATGGTGGGAAAACTGTGGGATTTTAAGCGCTTTTTAAAGACCTGGAGTTCGCGAGGTGATAAGGTGTCGTATGCTTCGTGAGCTGATAGCTGCCAGTGGCGCATATGCGGTTCGATCAATCCGCTTCTGAAAATTGCTAACTTGCGGAAGAACTCATCGCCCAGATCGATTGATTCAATCAGTCTTTCATAGTCCTTTTCGGTGATTATAGGCCAGTCCATTATAGTAACATATCTTACTGCTTAAAAATAGAAAAAAAATTTGCTCACGCCGAGTATGTCGCGGCGGTTTTCGTGGCCTTGTGGCCCGCGATCCGATCCCAGGCAGCGCCCCGATTGTACGCCGTTTCGATTCATTAGTTCGCACACCATAGAGCCTAAATTAGCCAATCGGTACACAATCGGCACGGCAAAGCGTGAAAATCGTGGAATCGTTTTTTTCGGCGTGGTTGGTTTGCGCGCACGCTCTCCGGAATTTCTTTGTTATATATTATAAGGGGTAATAGATGTAATAATATTAGTTGCATATATTACCATTTGTGTTATAAGTTGCACCATGTTAAACAATAGCAGCAAAGGAATTAGACATGGAATACTTAACTAAAGGACAGTTAAAAGAATATGAAAGCAAGGCCAAAGGTCAAACCATTGATGTTCATAAATCAAATGTGGATGAAGACTTTTGGGCGTATCTGTTGGGCCGTGTAAATATTATTGACGAATATTATATCAATAACGACGATAAGGCGGCGACAATTACAAGCGTATCAATTAAAGTTGATAGCCTTACAATATCCGATCTGTAAGCAGCAAAGGAATTACAATGATAAAATTTACACTACTATTAATCAAATACTGTGCGCTGGCCTGTTATATAGTATTAACCCTGTTAATATCATACGCGGGCTTTGTGCAAGATTGGGATACATTTTACGGCCTGTCTATGCTGGCGTTGACCTGTGGCTGGATCGTATTAATACAATCGGAAGTGACCTGGTAAGCATATGAAAACACAATCAATAATTTGCCATTACCATAAAACACCAATAGAAGTAAAGCATAACCAGGAATCATTTTTGGTATACTGTCCTAAATGTATCAAACAATTTGGAATGAATATTGCCCCGCCTAATGCAAAGCCTAATACAAAGGAATTAAGACATGAGAACAATTAAAACAGCTTTAACAATAACCGCAGCCCTGGGCTTTGCATCCCTGGTTGCATGCGGTCTAGTATTCAGTTACTTAATGATAACACAGGACATTTTCGCGCCCATAGTAAACAAAGCGCTGTTTATTACCATTATAGGCGTTGCCCTGGGCGGGGCTGCTTTAATGGTTTCACTGTTTACGCTGGCATGGATGAATAAGAAAACCAGGAATGAATCATTAATAATAATGGAGAGGTCGTAATTATGAATAATAGAATAGCAGTCGAAGAATGGGGCCTATATAATAGCGGGTTTTTAGCCTGTAAATGGTGGGGCGCGGTATCTTCAATGGAAGATATAAACAAATATTACCAGGCTTTAAGAAAAAAGCACGGCGTATTTCCAACTGATGATCTTGAACTATTTATCGCGGACTTTGATACAGAATTGGAAAACAAGTCTATTTTAGATGAAAATACAATGATTGACAAAGCCCTGGAAATATTAGAACAAATTGACGGCCTAAATACTGATGAGCTGGAAATAGTGTCGTATTTAATGGAAATGGAAGGTATAAAAGACATTGAAACAGCCATTGAGTCAATAGAAGATATAATTGTTTATGACTTTGAAAGATCATGGAATATTGATGAAGATTTTGGAATTATGATGGCTGAAGAAATGGGAATTTTCACGAAGGAAACGGCGCACCTAGAACATTATTTCAATTTTGCGGCCTATGGGCGCTCTTTTTTGCATGATGGCTATACAAAACACAATGGTAAAGTCTTTTATTTTTCTAAATAAAACAGGGAGTAAATAGATGAAAACACAAATAACAAAGCGGAATGTATCAGCGCTGGCAAGCAAGGATGATTTAAAGCCCGCTTTGACAGGCGCTTTTTTCGAGCCTGAAAAGAGCAGACTAACCGTTACTAATGGGCATGCTTTAATTATGTACCCACTAGAAATGGATGATTCGAAAGAATATTCAACAGGTATTTTACCTTTAGATCTATTTCAAAGTAAAGCGAAAGAGGTAGACCGGACAGAATACGAAGTAAACGGGGCAGCGGTGCGCATTAATACTTTGGATGGATCAAAAGCAGAATATCCGGTTATGGATGATCGATTTCCCGATTATGAAACGGTAATGCCCAGGGAGTATGAATCTAAATTTGAAATAGTTTTAGATTTAAACCTACTGGTCAAAATTGCCCAGGCTATACCAGGCACGGCAGCAAACTGTAAAGCGGTCAAATTGGACTTTACAGACCAGCGCGGGGCGGTCAGGTTTCAAACCTGGGGTGAAGATATACCAAAGGGCGCGGAGGGAATTAAGGGTGTATTAATGCCCATTAGACACAAGCCGCAACCCATCACTAAAGAATCGGACACAGTTTAGACAACTAACCACCATATAACATGCTGCGCAGCCCTGGGCTGGCTGGGTTAATCCCTGGCTGGCCTGGGGCTTTTTTATGCGCGGGAAAGAGTAAAAATGCAAGAAATAAACGGATCCGTAAAAAGAAAAACAATAATCTCTATCTATTACACTGATTCACAATGCAAGCCAGTAATATTAAATAATGGTACAGCAGAACATATAAGTAAAAAGCAGTTCTGCTTTTATGGGTTAAAATCTGAGATTGATAATAAGGTTAATAATTTAATTTCAGACAGCCCAGATATAACAATTAGCCATGCGATTGTACACGGTTCTGTATTCTTTTTTTCTGATACCAAATAACCAATAAAATGCTTTTATATTTCAGTCCCCAGGGTATACTCCCGCTTTTATATTTTGACTGTCAGGGCCACTTATATTTAAAGGCGCAGGGTAATTTTTATATTTCAAACGACAGGGTAAGAATTTTTTAATAACAAAGGAGAAGAAAAATGAATCATGAACAATTAAGAATAATTAGCGAACTATTTATGGAAGGTCGCAAATCTTATGAAGGTATGGGATTTATGGAAAAGCCATCCTATAAAAAATCGGTGGATAAGGCTCAAAAAGTGGCTTTTAAGATTTTACGAGATGCAGTAAAAGAATATGAAGGAGAAGAAAAATGACATTAATAAAGCATGAGAATATTAAAGTTGATATTCGCAGTGATTGTTCTTTATATATCACTATAAAGGGTAGGTGTTATTATATCGAGAATTCGGTAGCGATGAAAGGTATAAGCGCCTGGGATGAAGGTAGTGAACATAAAGATCAAGTGGATTGGACTTTATATGATAATGAGCAAGTGGAATTAATACAGGAAAGCGAGGTGTAGTGATGACTAAAGCAACCCCTAGAAAAAATCAACGGTTTTTGTATTATGACGGTGAAATAAAGTTTTCAGCAACCGTTATTAGTGTTGATGGGAACATTTTAGAGTACAAACAAGATGCAAAAGAATACAAAGATGACGATTATGATACTATTTTATGGAGAACAACAGAATACTTGCCAAATGGCAGAGCCATAGACCCCGCAAAAACAGAATATAATAAGCATATAACATATGGTGGTAATGGAATAGAAAGTGGGGTGGGGTGATGTCAGATATTTTAACCAATAAAGAAATAGATCAATTAAAAGACTTAGGTCATAAAATAAAAAATACCCTTGATTGTAATGCAAATGGTGATGGGTTGCCGTGTAGGACAGACAGACTTAGTTCTGTCGAGAATATGAAGGAATATCTAGCGATTCATGGCTATAAAATAGAAAGGGGAATGTAATGAAAGTAAAAGACCTAATAGAAAGATTGGAAAGACATGATTCAGATTCTCCAGTACAATTCTATTTTTTAGATAATTACAACCTAGAGGGTTGCGAAATAGAAACGATACTATATGCTATGGATGGGGAACAGGTAGAAATAACAATAAAACCATATAATACAGATGAAGGTGGCAATAGAATAGAAAGCGAGGTGGGGTGATGATTGATTACATATTAAATCCGTTTGTGCTTATCAATACAATGTGGATGATAACACTTATAATTATAACCTTACTTTGGAGGAAAAAATAATGGAAAGACTATACGGATCAATGTTTGTTAAAGCGGAATTTAGCATGGAATCAAATAATGCTCTTGGCCTGGTAAAAAATGCTGAATCAAGTATTGAAAACTTTAAAAGGCTGCATAAAACCTTAGAAAAATGCGATAAATATTCCTGGGATGGTGAAGATACCCAATGGATACATATTTGGGCAAATACTAACGATCCAAAGATAAAAAAACTATTAATAGATGAATTTTGCTTTCAAAAAGAAGATGATCTATATTAACAATGAAAGGGTAAAAGAATGAATATTGAAATAGATAGAAAGGATGTTGATTTATTAATCAACTCAAGCTGTGGAAGTTTTACACAAGATCAACCTAATAGATTTGAAAGCCATACATATAAAGGTGTGAAATTTGAAAGTTGCCACGATAATGGCTCAATGCACTATGTAGATAATTACTTAGATGCTTTAGTTGTTTATCAATGGTATTCTAATGAAAAAAATCTAAAATCTGCTATAATGTGCGATGTATATATGAATGAAAAAGATGAGTTTTGCTCCGAATGGGTAGTTTGGACTGATGAAGATTTTGGAAAGAAATATGACAGACCGATTATTGATGCAATATAGTTTTTATATCTATATTCACAGGGTCAGGGTCTATTCACCTTCTCATATTTAGCACCCTTTAAATTCCCTCTTTTGCGCCTATTGGTTTCCGCTAACATATTCTCTTTTTTCATCAGCAAAAAACACTGTTTTAGCCCCTCTACTTGTATATTATCAGTCCAGTTTACCATCGCGCCGCAGAGCAAATTATCGTCCTCATCAAGATAAGCCAGCATGCAATAATGATCCAGCTCCGGTCTGCCCAAATGACACTTGTTATGATTATAGTTTTCCTCTAAATATGCTTTTATATTATCTGCCAATGGGTCATTTTTGCCAAGATCAGCTTCTTTTATAATTTTAGTGAAATAGTCTTTTATATTACCTGCCAAAGGGTATTTTTATATTTATATTATAAGGGAAAGGGTCAAACTATCAGGAGTGAAGGGTGATATTATTGATAGTATTGATAGTTTGGGGCTTAATACTGTCAATACTGTCAATACTATCATGGGTCTACTCCTAATTATCAGTTTCAATGAATTTTACGCTAGTTTTCTTATATTTGCCATGCGCGGGTCTTTTAATCATCCCGATCTGGGTCATTTCTTTTAGCCATCTATGAGCCGTAACAGCCGCCACACTCTCCCCCATTGTATCCCCAGTAACATTCAGCCATTCTGTCGTAGAAAACTCATTTCCCATCCTATCCAGACTACCTTCCCACTTCAATTTCTTAGGCTCTGGAATCACCAGACCACGCACCTTATCAGCAGCCACCACACCAGGGCATTCGATCTGTATTCCCCCACTCACCTGGTCATTGAATTCGATCACATAAATCCCTGGATTCTTGTCTCCCATTCGGCTCTTTCCCACGCGAAACAAACTAAAGCTCTGGTTAGTTTTCCCTAGAAGCGTTGCATATTCATACCACCAATTCAGCACACTCGATCCAGCCATCCTTTCCTCTGTGAGTCCCTGCTCCTGAGTATTCTTTAGAAAATGATGAATAAGCACCACAGCAGCATCACTGGTTGTCTTTAATCCTTCTATTTTTCCCAATAAAGGCTTGATCTTCTCCGAGTCACTTATATTATTTGCACCCGACAACTGATATAGATTATCTATAATTATAACATCAGGCTTTTGAATGATAACCTGCGCTTCTATAAGCGGAAACACCTCAGAAAAATCCCCTGGTTTAGTCACCAGTATAAAATTCTCCGCACAGATCTCCTGATTTATAGAATGTCCTTCCGTAAGTTTCTGTATTCTTCGTAAAGTTTCATCCTTCCCATTCTCCAGGTCAATATATAAAACCTTCCGCGCCTTCGGTATATCAAAGCCTAAATAGTAAGGCTTCCCCGAAGCCAGTGAAAGCGCAGCGCCTAAATACAAATAGCTCTTCCCTGCTTCAAAATCACCCACCGCAACCGTCTTTTTCCGCATAGGTATCATATCTTTTATGGCCCATTCCACCTTTTGATAAGGCGTAGTGAATATTTGCATACCGGAAATGACATTTACATCATCCCCTTTACCATTCTTTACCACATCTTCAGGCATTTCACCCTTACTGGCTAAGTGATCCGTTAGATCCTTGCCTTCCCCTAAGTTTATATCTGCCTTACGCATTAAAAGCCTTCAAAATCTTCTCTTCAGCCCTCTTCCCAGCCTTATCATTATCAAATTTCGTCACCAGATCATTAAATTTTGTCTTTAAAAGGTTCACCAGCACCGATGGAACAGTAGCACTTGCCCCATTATTAAAAGTGATCGCCTGTCTACCGCTGGAGATCATAGAAATACAGTCTTTTTCACCTTCCACCACATATAATGGCCTATTTTTCTTATATTTTGTCATCATATGCCAGAACGGATATATAAAAGTCTGTGCATGGTCTGTCACCTGTTTCTTTTTATGCCATTTTATATTCACCAGGTCGCCATCGCCATCGAGATATGGAAAAACAAAGCCATTATCCCATCCAACAAACAATTTCTTCACTATTTCCTTATTCCAGGGTAAGCCTTTTGTATACTTGCTGTAGTTAAAATGAAGAGTATCCATTGATTCGAAAATATAGTCGTGAAAACTCACTTCGAGGACACCAGGCATCGACCATGACTTCGCCTTCTTAGGAGAAACGCCCATTTTGACCCCTTTTTGGAGCTTCTCCCCTACCAAATCTGCAAATTGATAGGCATTTCCCTTAATTTCACACCCAAAACACAAAAACACACCATCGGCATTAAAACTAAAGCTTGGGCGCGTGTCATCATGAAAAGGACACAGCCCCATGAACTGTCCAGGCTGAGTTTCTCTGATCCGTTCCACATGCTTTTCAAAGAGGTTAAATACCACAATACCCTTCCTCGCACATAAATAAATCTTCCTGATCTTCCTGTAAATACGCTTCATCTATCGGTTTTAATGTGCGGTGTAGATATAATTTATCATCCAAACCCCGCTTTGACGAATCTCGGATCGCATTGTCCACCTTTATAACCTTTTTCCATTCCTTCGGATAATTTTGCTTGATGTATCGCCATTGGGAATTGTTATGATACGGACAGAAAACACAAGATGATTTTTGCACATTATTAAATCCATGCTCTTCCAAGAATGTTTGACAATAACTTCTTGTAATTCGGCCCTCGATTAATGGATAGACATATTCAATATTATATAATAGAGAGTTTTTCATTCTTTGGATTTCATCTAAAGATATTCCAAGCCACATTTCAGTTGGTTTCATCCGTTGATACTTCTTTAATCCATGCAGCTTCCTAACGGCCTTAACTACCACATCAATTTTATATTCCTTAGTACACTGCCTTCTTATCATACCGCCAGATTCACCAAAGGCGGGAATACTAGCCCATCGATGACCAGTGGAGTTTTCTCCCTTAATTATATCAGCATATAAAGATTTTCTTTTCTTAATAAGCGGAATCCCATTATTTCTTTCTTTCCATATATTGAGATAATTCCACAATTCATAAGTTTCTGGTAATTCTGCGCCAGGATCAGCGAATATTGCATGGTCAGCTCGGTCTATTTGACCAAGCGAGGACATTAAATACATCGCAGTCGATTGGACTCCTAAACCAAGACTAATTATCTTCATCTTCAAAAACCTCTGGAAAATCCTTTTTCAATCTCTCCTCATCTGCTTTATTACCCACGCGCTCTGTCATTAATCCGCGCACAGTAGGTATTTTTATATAATAAGGGTACACTTCCAGGCACTCGGTACACATACGCTCATCCATATCGCCAGTAAGCAGATCAAACTTCTTACCACATTGACAGCAGTGTATCATCGCCTGCCTTTATACATAGTCCGAACATTCACCAGCATCCACCAGCCATTAAAGGGCGCTTCTTCCGGTGCATTGGCTATAAAGAACTCAGAGCGCTCCTTGATATACTTAGGATCTTCTATATCCTTATAAGGCCAACTCCTCTTCGGAAACTTTTTCCAATCATATGCGTGGCTGTTCACGCTCTTCCTTCCTCTTGATCTTCCGCGCTCTTTTCCAGCGCTTTATATCATCCCTGCGCTTGCGCTTCAGTCTTTTTCGGGCTTTAGCTGCTCTGTTGATTAACTGCATTATGTATCCTCACGAATTACATCTAAGGTCAGCTTCAGTTCATCTATCTTGGCTGCCATCTCATAAATAATACCTTCTAAGCACTCTTCTCTGGTCGCATCTTCATAGATAGCCATTCCCCTGATCTTTTTTACGCTTCTATCTGCAACCCTTTTCATATCATCCTTATAACTATACTCTTCCATTATATCTCCTTAAAAAAGTGTTTAGCCTGTTCATCTAAAAACGGATCATTTGGCTCCATAAATAAATAATTCTTATTTCTATCTGATAAAATCTTCATAATCTCTTTAAGATTAAACTCCTCTATTAGCTTAAAAAACATTGAAAGTGTAGACTCAGAAATCTTTGTTACTTGATCCCAGGCACGGTATTGAATCTTATAATACAAATCGCCCTTGTTAATTATATTATTAATTATATCAAAGTGCATTTTGTTTGCAGTAGTTGGCTCTAAAAGACTGCTAGTATAAGATAGATTGTGTATGCGTTTTGGAAAATACTGTATAATTTCATTAAATGAGTCAGGTATATCAAAATATGTTTTTTCTTGTGGTGTCCTGACTTTAGGTGCATGTATTGATCGATTTAACACATCACGATCAAAGTCATAATAATCAAAAATTGGCATCCACATCGCAAGGTGTTCACCAATAACTTTAAAATCAAACCATTCACCCCTTACCCTACCATTAACAAGT
>VTLG01014938.1_pt1 | contig 21022 bp, 25 predicted proteins | sample 4694571 | NCBI WGS metagenome assembly VTLG01 (sample SAMN12604809, study PRJNA352737) | marine metagenome | biome: ENVO:00000447; feature: ENVO:00000209|ENVO:00000569|ENVO:01000036; material: ENVO:00002151; isolation source: viral sequences binned using virsorter ... | reverse complement strand
CCCACAAGGATTACCACCTCTTTCAACAACAGGAAGTGATAGACCAAAAGAACCTAAAAAAGCAGATAAATCTGCAGGACTTACATCATTAGATTTTATGGATACCTTATCTAAAAGTAAAGATCAAAGATTAAAAGAAAATTTAAAAAAATTAATTTCTAAAACTATTAAAAAAATTAAATAACATATAGTTCGATTCATAGCCGAACGATTAAAATCAAAATTTTAAAGAGCTGTGGCCTTATTTGGTCTATAGCTCTTTTTTTATTATATATAATAATATGGAAAATACACTAATAATAGGAGCCGGAGTTGCAGGAGTAAATGCGGCTACAAAATTAGTTGATAACAATTATAAGGGTAACATTACTATAATTGATATGGGTAATGATCCTTTTAATCGTAAACCTGAAGAAGTAATGACAGGGTTTATGGGTGCTGGTGGATGGTCAGATGGTAAATTAACATACCATACATCTATAGGAGGTCATATGTCTAAATACTGTGGTGATGAAAAAGCTATGGAATTAATGGATCAAGTTATTGATAATTTTAGAAGATTTCATCCAAAACCTGAAGTAATTCAATGTTCTCATCCCGTAGAAGAACCTGATTTTATTAAGCCTTATTTTGGTTTGCGCCTATTCCCTGTATGGCATATAGGAACCGATTATCTACATGAAATTGGCAAGAATTGGTATACATATTTAACCGATAATGGAGTTAATTTCATATGGAATACTAAAGTAGATAATATAGATTTTGATAATGAATGGGTTTATTGTGATGATGAAAAAATGAAATACGATAGACTTATTTTTGGTGTAGGTAAATCAGGAATTGATTTTGGAAAACAATTAGCTGAAAAATATGAATTACCAACAGAACCAAAACCAGTACAAATAGGAGTTAGATTTGAAGCACCACAAAAGCATTTTCAAAAATTAATTGATATATCATATGATTTTAAATTATATAGAAAATTAGATAATGTAAGTTTAAGATCATTTTGTACAAATAATAATGCTGCTTATGTTGCTGTAGAAGATACTTATGGTAATCATTCTTATAATGGTCATGCTAAAAAAGATGAAGCATATAGAAATGATATGACTAATTTTGGTATTTTAATGGAAATTAGAGGTATAGATAAACCTTTTGATTGGTCAAGAGAAGCAGTTAAAAAATTACAAGTAGGAGAAACAGGCACATATTACTCACCTAGTAATAGAATACCTTCAAAAACATCAGAAGGCAATTTAGTTAGATGTGTTGTAGTAGAAAATACAGAACCCTTATTTGATGCATTAGGAGAATATGGTAATCATATAATAGATTTTATTAGAGATATGGCAAAAGTATTCCCAACATTAAAAGATGATTGGGGTATTTATATGCCTGAAGTAAAATATTTATCACCTGAACCTTTAGTAAATTACGAAGATTTAAGTCTTACTAGGTTTCCTAATGTTTATTTTGTAGGTGATGCATTATCAGCAAGAGGTATAACGGTATCAGGAGCCCAAGGTACATATGTTGCTGAAAGTATATTAGAAAAAAAAGATTATCCTGAATTCGTAGAAACAGCAAATTATTAATTATGAAAGAATTTGGAGATATAGAAGTTGAAGGTTTTAAAAGAACTGGAGGTAAAAAGAAATTTAAAACAAGAAAATTAAGCAGAATTGAAGAAGATGGTTCTAAAACAACTGTTTATACTTTAGAAATAAACGGAGAAAACAAACTACATAATTGGGAAGGACCTGCATTAATTAATGAGGGACAAAAGAAAAAAGAATATTATTTAAATGGTCTTCAATATGATTTTGATACATGGAATGAAATAAAAAAATCAGGAGAAGGATTACCTTGGTATAAACAATCAGGATCAACAGTAAAAACAGCAAGATTTTAATATGAAAATAGGTTTATGTGGAACTATGAGTGTAGGTAAAACTACATTAGTAAATGCTTTAAAAAATGAACCTGAATTTAAAAATTATACTTTTAGAACAGAAAGAAGTAAACATTTAAATTCAATAGGTATACCTTTAAATACAGATAGTACTTTAAAAGGTCAATTAGTATTTGCATCTGAAAGAGCAGCTGAATTAATGCAAGAAAATATAATAACTGATAGAACTATTATTGATGTTATGGCTTTTTGTGAATTATCTAAATCAATGAGTATAGCTGAAAAACAACACATAAATGGAGTTTTATGGCATCTTATAAAAGAATATGATATTATATTCCATATAGATGATTTATCTGTACCTATGGAAGATAATGGAATTAGAGAAACAGATAAAAATTATAGATTAGATATTCATCAAAAAATATCATCTATATTAGGAATGTATAGATATATGCCTGGTAAAGTAGTAACAATATCAGGAACTACAGAAGAAAGAATTAATAAGATAAAAGATTCTATAAATATGTATAACATATAATATGGCTCAACAAAATATTAAACAAATAATAAAACAAGAATACTTAAAGTGTGCTAAAGATCCTGTATACTTTATGAAAAAATATTGTATGATTCAACATCCTACAAGAGGTCGTATTCAATTTAATTTATTTACATTTCAAGAAAAAGTTTTAAATTTATTAAATAAAAACGAAAGAAATATTATATTAAAATCAAGACAATTAGGTATATCTACTCTTTCGGCAGGTATGTCTTTATGGTATATGTTATTTCAAAAAGATATTAATGTACTTGTTATAGCAACAAAACAAGACACAGCTAAAAACTTAGTAACAAAGGTAAAATTTATGTATGAAAATTTACCTTCTTGGCTTAAACTTGGTTTTGAAGAAAATAATAAATTAGCCCTTCGACTTAAAAATGGCTCACAAATTAAAGCAGTATCAGCAGCAAGTGATGCTGGTAGATCAGAAGCCATTTCTTTACTAATAATTGATGAAGCTGCTTTTATTGAAGAAAACAGAATAGAAGAAATTTGGGCATCATCACAACAAACATTATCAACGGGAGGTAGAGCTATTGTATTATCTACACCTAACGGAACTGGAAACTTCTTCCATAGAATGTGGGCCAAAGCAGAAACAGGAGAGAATGGATTTTTACCTATTAGATTACCTTGGACAGTACATCCTGAGAGAGATGAAAATTGGAGAAAACAACAAGAAGACGAATTAGGTCCTAGAATGGCTTCACAAGAATGTGATTGCGATTTTACAACTTCTGGTAATACTGTATTCGCTCCTGAATTATTAAACCATTATGAAACTACTACTATATGTGATCCTGTAGAAAGAAGAGGAATAGATGGAAGTTTTCATGTTTGGGAATATCCTGATTATAATAGAAATTATATGGTTGTAGCCGATGTAGCAAGAGGAGATAGTCAAGATTATTCTGCTTTTCATATTATTGACATAAAAGAAAGCAAACAAATAGCAGAATTTAAAGCACAAATAGGTACCAAAGAATATGGACATATGTTAGTAGCTGTAGCAACTGAATATAATAATGCTTTACTTGTTATTGAAAATGCAAACATAGGATGGAATACAATACAAGTAGTTATAGATAAAGGTTATAAAAATTTATACTATTCCCCTAAAGGAGATGCAGCAACTAATGCAGATGCTTTTTTAGCTAAAGGACATGATATAATAGATACAACTAAAATGGTTCCTGGTTTTACTATGTCTTTAAAAACAAGACCCTTAGTAATAGGAAAATTAGATGCATATTTAAGAGAAAAATCAATTATACTTCAAGGTAAAAGAACAATGGAAGAAATGCGTACTTTTATTTGGAAAAATGGAAGAGCAGAAGCACAAACAGGATATAATGATGATTTGGTTATATCTTTAGCAACAGCATGTTATGTTAGAGATACAGCACTTAAGTTTGCACAACAAGGATTAGATTTAACAAACGCAGCATTAAATAATTGGAAACGAAGCACCCCTGCTATTTATACGAGTAGACCTGATAAAAAAACAATAGGTTGGACACAAGATATGGGAGATAAGGGGCAACAAGATTTGACTTGGCTTCTAGATTAATATGTATTAGAAACAAATAATATGGCAGATACTAGTTTATTTTCAAGATTACAAAGGCTTTTTTCAAGTGATGTTATTATTCGTAACATAGGAGGACAAAGACTTAAAGTAATGGATACAGGTAGGATTCAAAAATATGGAAACCTAGCTACAAATTCACTTTATGATAGATTCACACGTTTACATAAACCTGTAGGATCCTCTTTACAATATAACCCAACACTTAATTATCAGTCAATGAGGCTTCAGCTTTATAGTGATTATGAAGCTATGGATCATGATCCTATTATTGCTGCTGCTCTTGATATAATTTCTGATGAAACAACAACTCGAAATGAATATGGTGAAACTTTAAATATAAATTCATCAAATGAAAATATTAGAAAGGTATTACATAATTTATTTTATGATGTTTTAAATGTAGAATTTAATCTTCCTACTTGGGTTAGAAATATGTGTAAATATGGTGATTTTTATCTTAAACTAGAAGTATCTGAAAAATTTGGTGTATTTAATGTTATACCTTTATCAGTATATGAAGTAGTAAGAGAAGAAGGAACTGATCCTGAAAACCCCTCTTATACTAGATTTACATTAGATCCAAATGGTTTAGCTAGTGGTGCTACAAATACTATTAGAAGAGATCAATTTCAATTAGAAAACTACGAAATAGCCCATTTTAGACTATTAACAGATTCAAATTATCTTCCTTATGGTAGAGCTTTTCTTGAACCTGCTCGTAAAGTATTTAAACAATTAATGTTAATGGAAGACGCTATGTTAATTCATAGAATAATGAGAGCTCCAGAAAAAAGGGTATTCTATATCAATATTGGTAATACTGATGCCGATAAAGTAGAACAATTTATGGCAGATACGGCTAATAAAATGAAAAAAACTCCCTATATAGACCAAAGTACAGGAGACTATAATCTTAAATTTAATATACAAAACATGACTGAAGATTTTTTTATTCCTATTAGGGGTAATGATGCTTCAACAAGAATTGATACTACTAAAGGATTAGATTATGATGGCACAGGTGATATTGAGTATTTAAAAGCTAAAATGATGGCTGCTCTTAAAATACCTAAACCATTTTTAGGATATGAAGAAGGAGTAGAAGGAAAATCAACATTAGCGGGTATGGATATTCGTTTTGCTAGAACCGTAGAACGTATTCAAAGAATTATAGAATCAGAATTAACTAAAATAGCATTAGTACATTTATATTCACAAGGATTTGAAGATGAAGATTTAATTGACTTTTCTTTAGAATTAACTACCCCCTCAGTTGTTTATGAACAAGAAAAAATAGAATTATTTACAGCAAAAACGGGAGTAGCTCAAAATATGTTAGATAATAAAATATTTAGTAAAGATTGGGTTTATCAACATATATATGGTTTATCCCCTGATCAATACAATGACCAAAAAGAAGGTATGATGGATGATGCTATGCAAAAATTTAGAATGTCTCAACTAGAAAACGAAGGTAATGATCCAGTAGAATCTGGTGTATCTTATGGAACTCCTCATGATTTAGCTTCATTATATGGTAATAAAAGAGACAAAGCAGTAGGACCTGCCCAAGTGCCAACAGGTTATGATGAAAAAAATCCTGGTAGACCTACAGAAAAATCTCAAAATTATGGTTCTGATAAAGGAAACTTTAGTAGAGATCCATTAGGTAAAAAAGGATTAGAAACTTCTAAACAAGAAAAACCATCAGATGGTAATAAAGTTTCTACTTTTGAAATAGCTAATATCAAAAAATCTTTACAAAAACTAGTAAATAAAAAACAAGTATTAAAAGAAGAAGATGAAAAGGGGCTTTTATCTGAAAAAAATATTAAGCCTCAGGAATAGTTCTATATTTATATATAGATAAATTATAATTTTTTCAATGAAAGTAAAACATTCTAAGTACAAGAATACTGGAATCTTATTTGAACTCCTTACTAGGCAGTTAACTGCTGAGACTATATCAGGAGAATCAACTAAATCTTTAAGTTTTTTACAAAAACATTTTAATTCAAAAACTGAATTATTAAAAGAATATAAAATATACCATACACTTGCTACACAAAAATACAAAAAGGAATTTCAAGCAACAATGTTAATTGAAGAGTTAATAAAAGCTCATCAAAACTTAAATAAATCTCAACTAAGAAGAGAAAAATATAATTTAATTAAAGAAATTAAAGATAATTATAATGTAAATAATTTTTTTAAATCTAAAATTAATAACTATAAAATATTAGCTTCAATTTATAATTTGCTTGAAAATAAAGAAGCTTCTCCTAAATCCATAATTAATTCTAAATCTTTTCTTTTAGAACATATAATTGAAGCACCTAAAAAAATAAAGAAAAATTCTGTATTAGAAAGTTATAGTAAACAGGATAAAGATACTAAATTACTTACTTATAAAGTAATATTAGAAAAATTTAACCAAAAATACAATAACTTAGCAGATAATCAAAAATTATTATTAAAAGAATATGTTAATAATGTTACTAATAGCCCTTCTCTTAAATCTTATATAAATGAAGAAATAAGACAAGTTAAAAAAGATTTAACAAAATATTCTAAAAAAGTTAAAGATAAAGCAGTAGTTATTAAATTAAATGAAACTAAAGATTTAATAAAACCACTTTGTAAAAAATCAAATGTACATGATGATAATGTTACAAATTTATTAAATTATTATGAACTCATAAACGAATTAAAAACAATCCATGGCTAAAAAATTTAATATACATGATTGGCAAGCTAAACGAAGATTAGCTGAACAAGATGACTTTACTCCAGATTTAGAGGATGATGAATTAAAAAGAGGAGCAATTCGACAAATGTTGGATAAAGAAAAACCACAAACCCCTCAAGATACTCCTCGAGGAACATTAAATAATACTATAGCAGAGTTAGCAGAAATGTATTCATATGGTGAAATATTAGATTCATTAAAAGTGTTTTATACTGACAATGATGAATTACAATTTGCTGAAATGGCAAAAAAACATGCTAAAGAATTTAGAGACTTTTTAGATAATGATGATAAAGGATTCCCATTTGGAGACCCTTTAGCAGGTTTTCCAGAATTAGATGAACAAAATGTAACAGGTACAGGTACTTCATTTAATGCAGGTGATGGAGAAGGATATGCTACACCAAATGCTTTTGCTAAAGAAGGTAAATGGAAAAACAAAAACAAAAAATTTACAGATTAAAATGAAAAAACCAAAAAAACCACTCACAGAAAGATTCCAACAATTAGCAGGTATAAAACCTCTATATGAATTAGAAGACGCATCTCCTGGAGCCTCAGGTCCAGGTAAAAAACCTCAAAAAGATATTGAAAGAGTAATGAAATTAGTTGGAAGAGTAGTAAATACTAGAAAAGAATATGAGGAACTAATGAGAGCTGTAGCGGAATTTGATGTTTCAGGTAAAGAATCAGCTATACATAAAGCATTTGCTGATTATCCTGCTGTAAAAGCAGCCTTACTATCAGCAAAAACTCTTAGTGATCCTGAAGACAACCAACAAACATATCAATTTGCAACCGATAAAGAATACACAACAACAGATAGTAAAGGTTCAGGATCGAATCCATATGGTGAAGATGAAGCTATAAAATATTTAAGTGATAATGGTACATTACATCCTAGCTATATAAGTGGTAAAGGTGTTGCAATGAAAGAAGAAGATTGGGCTCAATTTAAAGGTATGTATACTATAAATAATGATAGACTAGGATATGTAAAAGATGATGGTTCATTACATTCAGCCCCAATGCCCGAGGCTGTAGGTGAAAGAGAGGCTCTTATGGACTATATAAAAAATAATTTTGAAGAAAACCCAGGTGTTCCTGTAGTAGGAAGTAATTAAAAACAAAATTAAACTATGCTATTAACAGAATATAGACCCTTTAATATAAATAAGAGATTAGCAGAACAAGCTATTAAAGAAAATAAACCTTTATTAGTAAGTGGTGTTATTCAAAGAGCAGAAGCTGAAAACCAAAATAAAAGAATATATCCAAAAGAAATTTTACAAAGAGAAATTCAAAACTATATTGATGGTCCCGTTAAAGAAAAAAGAGCAATGGGAGAATTAGATCACCCTGAAAGTTCAGTAATTAACCTTCAAAATGTATCCCATAACATAACAAAATGTTGGTGGGATGGAGATGATGTAATGGGTGAGTTTGAAATACTAAGTACGCCTGCAGGTAATATATTAAAAGCTTTATTCGCCGCTGGTCTTACAGTAGGTGTTAGTTCTAGGGGGATGGGTTCTGTAGAAGAAAGTTTAAATGAAAATGGAGATCCTACAGTAACAGTACAAGATGATTTTGAATTATTATGTTGGGATTTTGTTTCAACACCTTCAACTCATGGTGCCTATGTTGCTCCTTCAGGGGGTAGTTCCTTACAAGAAGGTAAAATAAAAATACCAGAATATAAATATGCAAACGTAAATAACATAATAAGAGACATTATCTGTGAAAATACAGGCATGTGTAAGTGTTAAAGTAGTGAACAATCAATTGTTCACAACTATAAAAACTTCCATAAAAAATGTGGCTTTTCCAAAACCAATTCATACGTATGCATAACAATAAAGGTTACACAATGTAAAAACTCGAAAGAGGTCAAAATATAAAAGTAAAAAGGTAGTTATGTCCAACTATCTTTGATTTTCAAATTAACAGAATATTAACTAAAAACAAAATTATGAAAAAATTATTTTTAAGCTTAGCTTTAGGACTGCTCTTCGCATTTGGAGTAAACGCACAAAATGCAAAAGGTGACTGGTATGTTGGATCAGGTGATATTTCAAATGTTGCTTGGACTGATTGGTCAGTATCCCCTTCAATAGGGTATGCATTCACAGATGCATTAGTTGGTGGAATGTCTATTTCCCAAGAATCAGCAGATGCTGATATTGATTTAGACTTCTCAGCTAGATACTTCTGGAAAGGTATGTTTGTACATGCAGGTTTAAATGGACTTAATTTCGACGAAGTTGAATTAGGTTTAGGTAAAATGTTTATGGTACGTAACAATGTTTATGTAGACCCTTGTGTTGTTTATAATGCAGGAGACGAAACAGTAAATCTTACATTAGGATTTGGTTTCAAGTTTTAATAACTGAGTATTAATTAAAAATTATATTGACATGGAACATGTATTTAATATGGTAAATGGATTTGTAAAAGGACTTACGGGTGTTTTTATGGGAATTATTCCATTAGCAATTTTATGGTTTGTATTAACTGGAACTTCTGTTCTAGGATTTGATATAGTTGGTAATATGACTGCTCTTGTAGATATGCTAGTAAATGGCGGATTTATAGGATTAGTTGTATTAGTGATTTTAATGTCATTTTTTACAGATAAATAATTTAGTTATTAATTAAAAAGAAGGGCGCCCTAGGGCGCCTTTTTTGATCTCTCTTTATATGTATCAGGGAAACATACGGCCTTCCTAATAAGACGTCCCTGATAATTAATTAACCCTTATTAAGGTTTCTAATAACCTTACTTTTCGTATAATTCATTAACGAAACTCGAAAGAGAAAAATTCAATAAAAAAATGGCAAAAGGAAACATTTTAAAAGAAGCTATTGCTGACGCTAAAGCTGTTCGTGATGTTGCTCTTTCAAATGCAAAAGCTGCTCTAGAAGAAGCTTTTACTCCAAAACTTCAAAATATGCTATCTGCTAGATTACAAGAAGATTTAGATGAAATGGATATGTATGATGAAGATGATGACAACCTAGAACTAGGTGAAATAGGAGGTGATCATGGAGAAGAAGATTCAATGGATGAAGAAATTGATTTGGAAGAAATTCTTAACGAATTAGAAATAGAAGAAGGCAAAGAAGCTGATGACGATGAAGTTGTTTCAGAAGAAAAATCTGATGACGACGAAGAAGAAATCGAAGAAATTCATAAAGTTGGCCAACCTAATTATAAAGCAGATGGTGTACATGATGTGTTAAACAAAGCATCAGATGTAAATGATAATTTGGCTGAGGATAAAGAATTTGATTTAGATGCTCTTCTTAAAGAAATTAATAATTTAGAAGAACAAGCCCCTTCAATGAAACCCGCTGCTCGTAGACCAGCTGTTACTAAAGGACCTCGTAGACCAACAAGTTCTAGACAAATAAGAGATTTAAAAAGAAAATCTCAAAGACCTAAATCTGTTGGAAATTCGAGAATGGTAAATGCTAGTAGATCACATAGGATGAATAAAAATAGACAACCAAATAGATCTCTAACTTCACCACTCCAAGAAACAAAAGGATGTAGAGCAGTAGAAAGAGAACTTAAAGAAGTAAAAAAGGTACTTGAAGTTAAAACTAATGAGCTTAATGAAGTTAATCTTTTAAATTCTAAATTATTGTATGTTAATAGAATCTTTAAAGCAAATCAGTTAGATGATTCACAAAAACTACGTGTAGTTGAAACGTTGGACAAAGCTGATAGCACTAAAGAAGCTAAATTAATATACGAAACAATCAAGGATACTTTCAAAGTTGCTAATTCTAAGAAAGGATCCGGTAAAAAACGCTCAAAAACTATAAAAGAAAACTTTAGAGGAATGGCTTCTAAAGCTGCTGGAATGTCAAGAACAAAGAAAGTAGCTCCTAAAAAAGCAATTATCTCTGAATCCGATAATATGGTAAATCGTTTTCAAAAATTAGCGAATATTAAAATAAGTGAATAATTAAATAAATTTTATTAAAAAATGGACACAGTAAATAATTTATTAGAAGGCGCAAGCCCTTATAAAGTCTTACAAAACCAAGCTGCTAAATTATCTGGCAAGTGGGGTAAATCAGGACTTTTAGAAGGAATTGATACTTCTGTCGAAAAAAACAATATGTCTATTCTTTTGGAAAACCAAGCTAAACAATTAGTAAATGAAGCTAACGCTACAGGTACTGGTGCATCGTTTAACTCTGGTAATTCAGAAGCATGGGCTGGTGTTGCTCTTCCATTAGTACGAAGAGTATTTGGTGAAATTGTTGCTAAAGATTTAGTATCAGTTCAACCAATGAATTTACCTGCTGGTTTGATTTTCTATTTGGATTTCCAATATGGATCAGAAGACGGGTATGGAAGAAAAGCGTTAAACGAATCGCTTTATGGTGCAACATCTGATATGAAAAGAACAGACGGTGCATTTAACACAGGTCTTTATGGTGCAGGTGAGTTTGGTTACTCAATGAATACTACATCATCTAACTTTACTGCAAAAGCAGCAAACGCGACGCCAACTGCGTATACGTATGCTACCGCTTCTGCAACTCTTTTAGGAATCTTAAATAATGACACAGATTTTTCAGCTTCAAAAGCTAGTAAATTTGGTCAAATGACTCAAGATGCTACTGAAGACACAGATACAGTTTACGTTATACAGTTACCAACAGCATCCTTAGGTGATTTTGATCCTGAAGGAATTAGAGCATTTGGTTTATCAGGTTCTAACGGATTAGGAGCAGCAGGTGCTGTATTCCCACAATTTACAAGAATCAATGGTGATAACTTAGAGTTTGTTGTTGAAGTAAGTGCTGTAGATACTGCACATGGTACTATAAAAGTAACTTACCAAAAAGGACCAGACAACTTAAATGATGTTGGTGATTTCGAAGACCGTGGCGCAGCTACAGCTTCTGCAGGTGGAGTATCTAATTTAGTAATTCCAGAAATCAATGTTCAATTAAGAAGTGAAACAGTTGCTGCTAAAACACGTAAATTGAAAGCACAATGGACTCCTGAGTTCGCTCAAGATCTTAATGCTTATCACTCAATTGACGCTGAAGCAGAATTAACTTCAATCTTAAGTGAATATATTTCAATGGAAATTGATTTAGAAATCCTAGACATGTTAATCAGAAATGCTGACACAGTTGAAGGATGGAGTGCTAAAGTTGCACAAGACATAACTATAGCTTCAGGCTTAACTAATGCTAATACAACAGCGGGTGGTACAGAACATCCAGTATTTGCATCAGGAGCAGGTTCAGGAGCATATTATACTAAAATGTCTTGGTTCCAAACTTTAGGTATTAAACTACAAAAAGTAAGTAACATTATTCATCAGAAAACACTACGTGGTGGTGCTAACTGGATGGTAGTTTCTCCAAAAGTTTCTACAATCTTAGAATCAATCCCAGGATTTGCCGCAGACTCCCCAGGAGACAAAGACAAATACGCTATGGGTGTTCAAAAGGTTGGAGCAATCAATAGTAGATATACAGTTTACAAAAACCCTTATATGACTGAAAACGTTATTTTAATGGGTTATAAAGGATCTCAATTCCTTGAAACAGGTGCAGTATTTGCTCCTTACATTCCATTAATCATGACACCTCTAGTGTATGACCCATCGTCATTCACTCCAAGAAAAGGTATCATGACTAGGTATGCTAAGAAAATGGTACGACCTGATTTCTATGGTAAAGTAGTAATTGCTGATATGGATGAAATATAACAGTTAGTTAATTATACCTTTAAGAAGAGCCGCAATAGCGGCTCTTTTTTTTATATGTATTATCAAACGTTACATTATATGACTAAACAAAATAAAGACAAAAAACCACCAAAAGGTTCTGTAAAATTTTCATTAAGTTTATCACAAGAACAAAAAAAAGCAAAAACTGAAATACTAAAACACCCCTTTAATTTTATAGTAGGTAAAGCAGGAAGTGGTAAAACTTTACTAGCAGTTCAGGTCGCATTAGATCAATTCTTTAAAAGAGAATTTAATAAAATCATTATAACAAGACCCACAATATCTACAGAAGATAATGGTTTTCTTCCAGGATCTGAAAGAGAAAAAATGGAGCCATGGCTTGTACCCATTCGTTCTAATATGAGAAAAATTTATAATAAACCTCTTATATTAGAAAAAATGGAAAAAGATGAAAAAATAGAATTAGTTTCATTAGCTCATTTTAGAGGAAGAACATTTGATAATTCAGTTGTTATAGTAGATGAATTTCAAAATTTAACTAGATCCCAATTAGCAATGGCCGTAGGAAGGTTAGGTAAAGACAGCAAAATGATATTTTGTGGAGATTCTTATCAAATTGATTTGAAAGACAAAAACTATTCAGCATACCATGATATGGCTAAATTAATAAATTCTAATTATGTTTATAAATGTGTATTAAATGATAGTCACAGACATGATGCAATAGATGATTTATTAGAACTACTGAACGGATATCATTAATTTTCCATATTTTTTTCATATTTATACCCGAATAACCTAATTTAATATAAAAATGGCAAATATACCTATATGGACGGGAACAGCAACTTTTACATCGGGTAGTAGTACTCCCTTTGGGTTTTATGATAGTGATGTTCAATTTCAAAAAGATGCACCAAAAGTAGCTAAATGGGTTGTTCAAAGATTAGGATATCCTCTTATAGACATAGAACTACAAGATATTAATGTATTTGCCTGTTTTGAAGAAGCAGTAAATGAATACGGAGCTCAAATCTATACATACCAAATTAGGGATAATATGCCTAATTTAGTAGGATCTGTTACTTCTTCTACAGATGGTACTTGGACATCTATAAATCAAGTAAATGTTAAAGATGATTTTGGTACTCTTTTTGATACATCAGCTACAGGTGACGAATCTTCAGGTGGTGGTGGAGGTGGATATAGTGCAGGTACTAGAACATATTCAGCTTCATTAGCTGTTAAAACAGGTAAACAAAAGTATGATTTACTACAATCAGGATTAGTAAGTTGGGAAACAGGATCTGCACAAATAGAAAGTGGTAGTTTAGATATCAAAATTAAAAAAATATATCATTATGCTCCAGCAGCTATAAATAGATATTTTGACCCTTATGCAGGTACAGGTACAGGAATTCAATCATTAATGCAAACCTTTGGGTTTGGTAATTATTCTCCAGGTGTAAACTTTATGTTAATGCCCATGTATTTTGATGCTTTAAAATTACAAGCAATAGAACTAAATGATACTATAAGAAAATCAGCATATCATTATGAAATAAATGGAGAGAGATATTTAAGATTATTTCCTATTCCTACAAGTAACTATAAATTATGGTTTGATTATACAATTTCTATTCAATCATTAGGAGCAGGAAGTGATCCTGAAGAAGGCTTAGGAGGAATAGCAGCATTAAATACTGTTACAGATATATCAAATGCCCCTTATACTAACGCCACTTACTCATTTATAAATGAACCAGGAAGACAATGGATTAGAAAATATACATTAGCACTAGCAAAAGAAATGTTAGGAGGTATTAGAGGTAAATATCAAGCACTGCCTATTCCAGGATCTGAAACCACTTTAGATTATGGTAGATTATTAAGTGAAGCAGCAGATGAAAAAACAAAACTTATAGAACAATTAAGAGAAGACCTAACTGAACTAACAACAGAAGCCATGCTAGGCAAAATTGCAGATAGAAATGAAAGTAAACAAATAGGTCAAAATCTTGAAGGTAGATATCAAATTTATATACATTAATGATTAGTTTAAAAAAAATATTATATGAAGTTTTAAATAACTACAGTGTAGAAGTAGATTTATTTGTTGATAAATCTATCTCAACATATGATATTACTAATGAAATTAGAGCTTTAAAAGGAATAACAATTGTAACTATTATTACTCCTGAAGATTATTCACAAACGGGGGGCGATGAATATATTAGATTAAGAATAAAATTTGTAACAAGAAGTGAAGCTAATGATATGTTACAACAATTTTTAGATGACGCCTTAGCTACTAGTCCGGGCCCAGAAAAAGATAAAATAAGAATACAAGGAGTAAAATCAATGAAATTTAGAGAAGGAACTTTAAAACGATTATAATGGCATTATTTGGAGGATCAAGAGACATATCGTTATTTCATAATTTAAATAGTGAACTTTTAAAAGATATAATCCAAACAGAAGTTGCTTATTATAAATTTGCTTTAGAACAAACCGCTATAAATGTATATGGAGAAGCTCCAGGTAAAACTTACTATGAACCCATGAAGATAGCATGTTTAATTGATAGAGCAGACCAATCATGGTCTTCTGATAATTTTGGTTCAGATATAAATCAGAGTATAGGTTTTAAATTTCTAAAAAAAGAACTTGAAAGTATAGAGCTAATACCTGAAATAGGAGATATATTACTTTTTAGAAATAATTTTTATGAGGTTGATGAAAAAATTGAAAATCAATTAATAATGGGTAGAGATCCTGATTATGCAATGGCAACAGAAACAACAAATTTTGGTAAAAGTTTTTCTATATTAGTTAATGCTCATATTTCAAGAGTAGAAAAATTAAATTTAGTACCTTTTAGAAAAGGAATTTATCCTTCACTTGATAAATTAGATGGTGGGACTGCAAACTCTTAAATATAATGACTGATAAAAAACATATAAATCCTCGAAGACCTATTCCTTCTACTAGATATGATAAATTAAGGACTAATTTAAAATCTAATTTTAGACCAGGATTTCCTTCAATTGATGGGGGGTTCCCAGGTCCTGATACCAGACCTAGTTCTAATAGGGGGGATCAAATCTCAAGAAGAGATGATACAGTACAAGATATTTCAATAGGCTTACAAGACCACGATGAAGCTATAATGTATTATTTTAATGAAGTTATAAAACCTTCAGTTATTATAGGAGGTAATAGAACTAATGTCCCCATAATATATGGTTCACCTGAAAGATGGAAAGGAGTACAACAAGATGGGTATTATAGAGATAAAGAAGGAAAACTTCAAGTTCCTCTTATTATGTTTAAAAGAGATAGTGTTGAAAAAAGAAGAGATTTAGGGAATAAGTTAGATGCAAATAATCCACAATTACATTATACATTTCAAGAACAATATTCTAAAAGAAATATATATGATAATTTTTCAGTTTTACAAGGAAGAAAACCTCAAAGAGAAATGTATAAAGTAGTAGTACCTGACTTTGTAAGGTTAACTTATACTTGTACTATTTGGTGTGATTATGTAGCTCAAATGAACAAATTAATTGAAGCAATAAACTATACATCAGATGCTTACTGGGGAGATAAAGAAAAATTTCACTTTAATGCTAGAATTGATACGTATAATAATACAACTGAAGTTGTTCAAGGAGACAATAGAATTGTAAAAACTGATTTTGGTTTAAACATTCAGGGATATTTAGTGCCTGATAGTTTAAATAAAAAACTTGCTAGTGAAAATATGAAAAAATCATATAGCAGGTCTAAAATAACATGGAATACTGAAACTGTATTAACAACTCCTGATGCTCCTAGAACAAGAGAAGAAATTAGAGGAGTACAAAGAGGAATCAGTTATAAAGGAATAGGTAAAGGAATAGGATACCAAGTAATAGGAACAACTAATATAATAGCATAAAATGGCAGTACAAAATAAAGCAAAATTAAAAACATACTTCAATACAGGAGACATACCTTCAGAAAATAATTATGTAGATGTTATAGATAGTGCATTAATATTAAATGATACTAATCTAGGAAATATAACAGCTTCAGGAGATTTACAAGTAACAGGTCAGATAAGCTCAAGTGGAGGAGCTTTATATGGTACACGATTAGTAGTTACTCACTCAGCTGCTAATAGTAGTTCTTTTGGAGCCCTTTCTATTGGTAATATAAATATTGGACCTGCTGTTTTAAATGATAGAGGTAATGATTATATAGGTTTTGCTCATATAGAACACCCAACATACGATGACAACCCTACTCGTCTATTATTACAGAATGCCACTTTTACTTATCAAAAATCTAACGATAAAATATATTTTGCAACTACTGGTTCTCAAGGAGAAATGGTGTTTAGAGTTAATAATGCGGGTCCCTTTGTTGGAGGTGATGCTTCCCCCTCACATTATTGGGAAATGATGAAAATTAGCGGTAGAAAAATAGATGTTTATCATGCTATAACTTCTTCTGCTAATATATCTTCAAGTGGTATTATAATGGGAGGTACAGGTTCTTTTGACCACATATCTAATGTAAATGTATCTACCCATATAACAGCATCAGGAAATATAAGTTCAAGTGGAACCATAATAGCAAATAGCTTTACTTCAACAGGAGGTAATGTAGGTGGAATTAATTTTACAGATGGTGTTCTTATCACAGGCCATATAACAGCATCAGGAAATATAAGTTCAAGTGATGGAGGGAATATAAATACAGATAATTTTATAGGTTCAAGACCTATATTAACAAAAACATCTAATACAACTTTAGCTTTATCGGATAGAGGAACATATAATAGATGTGGTCCTCACCTTATGACAATACCTTTAGATTCAGCAGTAGATTTTAGTATAGGAACTGAAATAGATTTTATTCAAACATCAAGTGCAGGTCATTTAGCTTTTACTTCTTCAAGTAACAGTGTAACTTTAAATTCAAGATTTTCATTATTATCATCATCTGGACTATTTTCAGCAGTTAGTATTAAAAAAGTTGGAAACGATGAATGGGATATAATAGGTGATTTAACTAAATAATTATGAGAATAGGAACAGTAGCACAACATTCTAATATAGGACCTACATCCCCCGAATCTATAATTGATAATATAGTTCCAGGAAGATTAAATGATTTTCCCATATGGGGATGGTGGGATTTTACAGACCCTACAGCAGTAGGCGGGGGGGATCCTTCATTTGCTCTTACTAATATAACTGAGGCTCTGCAAAAATGTGATGGTAAAGGTCCTTATGATGTATCATTAAGTACAGATGGTTTAGCTAAAGGTCCTACTTGGTATCCTAAAGGAGGATTAGGTCAACACAACCATGCTTATGCATGGACTCATGAAAAAGCAGTTGATTATATGCAGTTCACCAATCCTGCTGATTTAAGGTTAAGAAATTTTACCATAATAATGGTATTAGATAAAATTGATGATGTACCTTCCCAACCCCAATATTTTTTTAAGATAAATAGTACAGGACAATCTATTGCTCTATATACAGCTAAAGCATCTAATGATTTGGTGTTTAAAGCTTCACCTAACGTTTCAAGAACTTGGACCAATTTTTGGAATACTACTAGTAGAGGAGGTAATAATAGAGATTTTAATTGGATAGCAATAGTAGGAGAAACATCTGGTGAGGTTTCTTTATATTCTAGAGGAAGAAGAACCCCACCAAATGTATCAGAAGCCGTTTTGACGGATACTGTTATAGCACCAGGAGCTACAAGTGGATTGTTTGGTAGTGATTTTTCTACTCTTCTCACCGAAGAAGCATTATCACCTAGTGGAAAGATGTATGAATTTCTAATTTATGAACAAGCTCTAACTGAAAAAGAAATGTTTAGTTTTGATAGATATATAAAAGATAAATATAACCATCAATACGGAAGACTAAATGGATATACTTAATTATGGGAATATTAATAACAACAGAAAGTTTAACCCAAAGAAAAGCATGTGATGACTCATATGCTTTCGTTACAGGATCCCTTTGGACAGAAGGTAATCAATGGTATTCGGGTTCTAATTATGAAGCATATTTTGAAGAAGGGGTAATTTATCCCTTTACATGTTCTAATATTACAGAAGTTAGTTGGGTAATGTGGGCATGTGATAATTTTGGGGTAACAGGAAGTCTTTATAATAAAGAAACAAAAACATCACAAATATATTATAAACTAGTTTACTAATGACAACATTTACTTGGGATAACGCAGATTTTACTTGGAATGATAACTCCTATACATGGGATGAAGTAGTTTTAGTACAAGAAATTTTAAGAAAACTCCCAGGAGAAGGTTTCGATGTAGATATGCAATGGATGCATTGGTCTGATGGTGATGATGATAAGAAAAAAAAGAAATTAATAAATTTAATTTTAAAAGTCCATGGCAAAACCATTACAGAATCTAAACAAAGAGAAATTAAACAATATAAAATAAAAGCAAGCGATATAAAATTAACAGTAAAAAAAGTATTAGGTATAGATTTAGTAACAGAAAATATTAAGTTTTAGTTATACTTCTATATTTATAACAAAATATAATAATGAAAAAACCACTCACAGAAAGGTTCCAACAATTAGCAGGTATAAAACCTTTATATGAACAAAGCTATCAAGAAGATATATGGCGAATATTTTCTTGTCCCGCTCATTTTGGACCATTAGATTCTCCAAATTTTAAAACAAATCAAGAAATGCTTCAAAATGAGTTTGATGGAAAACCTTTTGGAAGAGAGAAAAATAGAGTAATGTGTAATGTGAATGGTGAACCATCATACCCTTCATCAAATACTCAGGGTGCTGAAGTATATGGTAGAAAGGAACATAGTTATGAAGATAAAGGAAAAGTAGCAAAAGAAAATAAAGACAAATTAGTAGCAGAATTAGAATTAGAAGCATATTCTTTATTAAAAGAAAAATATGATGAAATGCAAGGGATAGGTCTTATGAAAGAATTAATGCTTTTAGTAAATGAAGAAAAAATTGAACACTTACATTATTATGTAAGAAAAGTAGACACACAAACGAGTACTATATAAATGAAAAAACTCACAGAAAGACTCCAACAATTAGCAGGTATTAAACCCCTATATGAAAATGTACCTGTATTTGCTAAACCAGACTCAAGTGATTCTGAACACCAAGAAAATGCTCGAAAATTAAGTGATATATTAAGTGATATGTCAGATGAAAAATTAGATGCATTTTTACATGGAACTCGTAAATCAGGTCATGAATTAATGACTAAAGAACGCACTGGTAGTGCTGCAGATCGTATGTTTATTGATTTTAGTTCTGTAACTAGATGGGTATTAACTTTAGATAACGATATAATAATTAGTTTATTAGAATTTTTAGATGAAATTCCAGAAGAACTTAAAGATGATAATGAATGGATGTATGATAATTTGATTAAATTATCACTAAATATATGGACATAAATGTATAAATTATTTACAGATAAATCAGAACTTTTTGAATGTGATATTAAACTTCAAGGAGCAAGTTTAAAAAAATCAAAAGCACGATTAGTAGTTGAAACAAAAGACTATTCTTTAATGTTTAATGGTTCAATATCTACATCAGGTAAATGTGAAATTCCTATTAGAAAATTAAAAGGTTTAATTGATGAAGATACCACAGGTAATATCCGTTTAGAAGTAATAGCTGAAGATACATTTTTTACACCATGGGAATCAGATTTTGAAGTAGAAACAAGCAAAAAAATAACAGTAGAAGTAAAATCACAAACTTCTAAAAAACCCATTATAGAAGCTAAAGTTAAAATTACCAATTCCGAACAACAACATGTAATTAATTTACTTAAATTACTTGTAAAAGAAAACATTAATATTAAAAACATTTCATATAAAAGAAATAAACTTAATAATGTAGTAGCAACATATTTAAAAGAAAACACTATAAAAAATACTGAAAAAGTTATAAATGGGGTTTTAAAAAAGTTACAAAAAGCAAAATAAAATGGTTATAAATGGCAGTCAACAACTTAAAAGGACAAAACATTCAGGATACTTACCAAAAAGTAATCCAAACAGATGGAGCTAGTGTAGCTGATGGTACTGGTAGTCTACTCCCTATATCTTTTGATGGTAATAACGTAATAATCTCTGGTTCACTAACCGCAACAGAATATAGCGTAACTTCATCGGTTACTAATGTGGTATACCAACAACAAAGTGGTTCTACCATGTTTGGTGATTCTCAAGATGATACACATTTATTTACAGGAAGTTTAAATGTATCCGGTACTATAGAATCAGTAAATAAATCAACTGTAAATAGAGTTGGGGGTAATAATTCGGGTTTTTATTTAGATAGCTTACTATATCTAGGATACCCCGACGCAGGCACACATCCTAGAATAGGAAACCCAACATATGCTGTAACAATGAGCGCTGCTGCGGTCAATA
>VTLG01008898.1_pt1 | contig 21026 bp, 30 predicted proteins | sample 4694571 | NCBI WGS metagenome assembly VTLG01 (sample SAMN12604809, study PRJNA352737) | marine metagenome | biome: ENVO:00000447; feature: ENVO:00000209|ENVO:00000569|ENVO:01000036; material: ENVO:00002151; isolation source: viral sequences binned using virsorter ... | reverse complement strand
CACATAAACAACCCTAGATATGGAACAAGAGCAAATTTTAAAAACAATCAATATTCAACTCTCCCAGGGTCAGATAAAATGGCTTGATGATAATAAAGGTTCTGAATCAAGATCCTGTTTACTCAGACTTATTGTTGCTGAAAGAATGGAGCAGGCTGCTTAAAAATGGACACAAAAGAAGAATTATTTCGCTTGCCAAAGCACTGGGGGTTTGTTGCCGTTCAAAATAAAAGACCATATCAAAATGATTGGCAAAATAACCCTCTTACACGTTCACAACTATTTAAAGAAATCTCCTCTAACAGATCAACAGGTATCGGTGTTTGCTGTGGAACTCCTTCAGGTGGCTTGCTTTTCCTCGACCATGATGGGCCATCAGCAGCGAAAATATTAGGTGAATGGGGTTTTTCTCTTTCCTCACTTCCACCATCATGGATGGTCACATCAGGTCGGGTCGGTAGATTCCAAATAATCTATCAAGTTCCAGAAAAATATTGGTCAAAGATAAAAACTCGCAAATACCAAACAGGGGTAAAAGATGAGGATGGTTCTGTTGAACAGATCGAATTGCGGTGGAATGGTACGCAATCCATAGTATCTGGTAAACATCCAAAAACTGACGGTTATAGGTGGATGGAAAATCGTTCACCCTCTGATCTTGAAATTGCAGAAGCTCCCTTTGCCATAATCGAAAAGATGATGGAGCCGAAAAAGAAAAAATCACCACAGATACAAACCCTCAACTCAGATTCTGATAAGGCACGTTCTCTTCTCCAATCAATAAATCCAAACCGTTTAGATGACTACGACACATGGGTTAAAATTGGTATGGCTGCTCATTCAGTTGGAGATGATTTCTTACTGTCCGACTGGGAACAGTTATCACAAAAGAACAGCAAATATAAATCTGGAGAATGTGAAAAGAAATGGTCATCATTTAAGTCATCAGGAGTTTCTCTTGGTACTCTCCAGAAGTTTGCCTCCGAAGATGGCTGGACTCCACCACCACGATCCTTCCCCACCTCAATAACCCCAACAGAAGAATCAACTCCTGTTCCTCGTAAATTAGAACAACTTACATCACAGGAACTTATAAATTTTTTACGCAACCTAAAACAGGAAATTAGATTCAATACCTTCTCCCATTCAATAGAAATGGATGGCAAAGTTATAAAAAATATTGAGATATTTTATCTCACCCTCGCAGAGCTTGGTTACAAAGTGCCAAAAGAAATGGCAGTTGATTGTCTTCTAAAAGTAGCTCATGAAAATGAATATGATCCTGTAAAGCTTTATCTTGATCACTGCTATAACGAAATCCAACCAGCTTATATTGAATCCTTGGCATCAACATATCTAAGGCCACAGGATCAAGGCCTTACCGAACCGACAATATATGACACCATGCTCAAACTCACACTCATAAACGCAGTAAGAAGAGTCTATATGCCTGGTTGTAAACATGACACCGCCACCGTCTTGCAGGGTTCACAAGGAATAAAAAAATCATCATTCTGGCAAACCCTCTTCGGCCCCTTTTTCTCAGATGCTCTCGGTGATATTTCTTCAAAAGATGATCTTCTTGTACTTCACCGATCATGGGGAATGGAATGGTCTGAAATTGATGGCATCACATCAAGAAAACACGCAGGCGTGGTAAAGGCATTTTTATCAAGATCAACAGATCTCTTGCGTGTTCCTTACGGTAAAGCCGTAGAAGAATGGCCTAGACGTGGCATCATAGTCGGAAGCAGTAACAAAGAATCAGGTTTATTGATAGATGATACTGGTAATAGACGCTTTCATGTCATACCCTGTACTGCAAAATCTATTGATCTTGATAGTCTGCAATTAGAACGTGATGCTCTCTGGTCGGCTGCTATTCATGCCTTTAAAAACAATGAACCTCATTTCCTCTCATACGAAGAGGAGCATCAGATTGAAAAGGAAAATTTATCCTACATGGTTGATTCTCCCTGGTCATCCGTTATCAGTCATTGGTTGAATGATCCCTCCAACTCTGTAAAAGATATTACTATTGAAGTTTTGTTAACAGATGCTATTGAAAAACCTATCGAAAGACAAACAAAAAGTGACATGATGACCGTCAGTCAAATCTTACGCAGTCTCAAATATGATCGAAAAAAGAAAAGAGTGATGGGAACACCGAAATGGGTCTGGTTTCAAAAATCTTCCTGATGTTCCTTACTGTTCCTTCACTGTTCCTACCTTCGGGAACGCTCAAAACTCTCTCCTCTACTACTATCTATATATATGTTCCTTATGTTCCTAGTATATTATATATAAATATATTATTAGTATATTTATGGAATATAGGGGATAAATATAACGCGAGGTAAGTTTGGTGCAAAGGTGGGAACATCGGGAACGTGGGAACACCTACCTAATCTCAAATGAGTCTCAAAATTAAGAAATATTCATATTCTCGCTTTTCCGTGTAACATTTAGGTAATGGCTAAAAAAGGTACAAAAATAGAAACATTGATCAGGTCACGAGAACTTGGCAAGATTATTGCCAAAGGTGGTCGTAGATCCGACTGCATAGAATATGCCTCTAAAAAATGGGGGGTAGGTTATAAGTCTGTAGATAAGTATTTAGAGATCGTCAGAGCCGAAATGAAAGCCGATTGGGATATGGAAAGACCTGAAATGGTGGCGAATCTTTTAGCGCAGGCTGCAACGCTACAAGTGGAAGCAAGAGAAAAAGGGCATTTACATATTGCTCTTGGTGCGATTAATACAGCAGCTAAACTTGCACAGATTATTTCGTGAGCATTTTAGATACAGTTCAACCTGGAAAAGTTTTATATGACATTGGTGCATATAATCTTCCTACAACGCAAGAAACGATAGAAAGAATTTATCAAGGTTTACTGCCTCATCAAGCAAAATTTTGTGATGATTTAGAACACAGAAAACTAGCTCTTGTCTGTGGCTTTGGTGCTGGTAAAACTTATGCTTTATGTTCAAAGGCTGTAATGCTTGCTTGTCTGAATATCGGTCATGTATCTGCTGTTTTTCAACCAACAGCACCGATGCTGAGAGACATTTTAATTCGTACATTTAATGAATTATTAGATCAATGGCAAATACCTTACACATTCAGAGCATCACCACTTCCTGAGTATCAACTTTCCTGGGAAGAAGGAACACATACTATCTTGTTGAGGACAATGCTTACATATCAAAGATTGCGAGGCCAAAACCTTTGCGCAGTTGGATTTGATGAGGCAGACACTATTCCAAAACGAGATGCGGAATCTGCAATGAACATGGCACTGGCAAGACTTAGATCAGGAAATGTTCAACAGTTTTACGCAACAACAACTCCCGAAGGTCATGGCTGGGCTTTTGAAACTTTTGAAAAAAATAGAAAATCTGACACTGCATTGATACAAGCAAAAACGGCTGATAACCCTTTTCTTCCAGATACGTTTATTCCGTCTTTGTATGAGAATTATCCACCGCAGTTAATCAAGGCTTATCTTCTTGGTCAATGGGTCAACCTTACAAGCGGACAGGTTTATAATAGGTTTTCCAGGGAGCATCATGTCATTAGCAAAATACCGTTTGATATCAAGATGGAAACTTTACTTTGCGGTATAGATTTTAACGTGATGAACTGCAACTGCGTCATTGGTGTGAGAGATGGTGACAAGCTGGTGATCATTGATGAAATATCCAAGCAAAAAGATACAGATGCGTTGGCACAAGAGTTACTTAGACGTTATCCTTCAAACAGAATATTAGTTTACCCTGACGCTAGTGGTTCAGCACGTTCAACGATTAACGCATCAAAGACAGATCTCGCCATACTCCAAGGTTACGGCTTCGGTTCAATGGCTCTCAAGAGCAACCCCTTTATCAAAGATCGAGTTGCAACCGTCAATGCGTTACTACAGAACGGCAAAGGGGAAAGACGTTTGGCGATTCATGCCCGTTGCTCTCGTCTGATTGAGTGCCTTGAGTTGCAGAGTTACGATGAAAAGACAGGAGATCCAGACAAACAGAATGGATATGATCACATGAATGATGCTCTTGGGTATTTAATTTATCGTGAATTTAATTTGCTTTATGGTAGGGCAGGCAAGCGAACAGGGATTAGAATATATTAAAAGTAATGGTACTATGAGGAAAAACCGTGTATAGCTCTCTGAATATTTACAATCAGCCTGTAACACTAGCTCCTACAACGGTTGCAAGTCCTAATGCTGCCTATCAGAGAATGGCAAATTTCTGGGGTTTGGTTGAAGATTTAAAAGAGGGAACATACAAAATCCGTAGTGAACATAGAAAATATTTAAACCAAGAACCAAGAGAAACTGATGATGCTTATGACACAAGGTTGGCAAGGTCAACAGTAGTGCCATATCTGCAACGTATCGAGAAGATGTTGTCAGGTATGTTGGTAAGAAAACCAATCAGACTTGATGATGTATCTGATCTTGTTCGTGAGCAGTTATTTGATGTAGACCTTGAGGGTAATGATCTTAATGTCTGGTTATATCAAACAGCTAGAGTCGCTATATCATTTGGTCATGTTGGTGTTCTTGTTGACGCACCGAAAGATGGAGAGAAGGCTAGACCTTATTGGGTTACTTATGCGCCAAAAGATATTCTTGGCTGGAGGACAGAGATTGTTGATGGTGTTAGAAAATTAACGCAGTTGCGCTTGATGGAACAGGTTGTTGAGACTGATGGCAAATATGGAGAAAAGATTGTAAAACAGATTAGGGTATTAGAGCCTGGGCGATATGAAATACATAGAAAAAATAATAAAGGCGAATATAAATTACATGATGAAGGAGAGATGAGTATAAAAGATAAGATTCCTTTTTCGGTTGCCTATTCAAATCGAGTTGGCTATTACGAAAGCCGAAGTCCTTTATATGACATTGCAGAATTAAATCTCAAGCATTATCAGATACAATCTGACTTGGATAATATTTTACATATCAGTTCTGTTCCATTACTTGCAGTTTTTGGCTATCCCAATGCAGATGAGATAACAACAGGGCCAAATGAAGCATTGTCATTACCACCTGAATCAAGAATGGAATATGTCAGCCCATCGGGTGACAGCTACGACAGTCAGTTCACAAGACTCAAAGACATTGCAGATCAAATAAATACATTGTCATTAGCAGCCGTGCTTGGTCAAAAATTAGTGGGTGAGTCAGCAGAGGCCAAGCGAATAGACCGTTCTCAAAATGACTCAACAATGATGGTCATTGCTCAACAAATGCAAGACTTGATTGATAACTGCCTCAAGTTTCACAGCGAATATCTGAACGAACCTAACGCTGGGAGTTCTTTTGTTAATAGAGATTTTGTAACTGCAAGATTAGAACCACAGGAAATCCAATCATTACTTGCATTATTTACTGCTGGTACTATCAGCCAAGAGACATTACTTACACAACTAAGCAGTGGTGAGATTCTCGGGGATGATTTTGATGTGGAAGAAGAAGTCGAGGCAACACAATCTGGCGGGCTGATCGAAATGGAAGCCCCGACAGAACCTGACGCAGCTTAATGAATGTCAATTCCAGAGGTATTTTTCAGAGAGACTATTGATCTAAACCGATTCAGCAATGCTGTCGCAAAAAAATATGCTGTCACTTACAACGAGGTTATATTAAATGCTGCAAAAAGACTAAGAGAGATAGATTTCAGACAAAGAAGGGCTGGTGAGGCTGTAATTATTGCACCTGAGACAAGAAAAAGACTAAGAGCGATCATAAAACAGGCAAAAGATAGTTTGAACACATGGTCTGGAGCCACAGCAAGAGATTTTAAAAAAGAATTACAGGGAGTAACTCTTTTACAAAGAGATTTTATTGTAAATGAACTTAAAAAGGTGACAGCATCTGGAGATGTGCCGATCAATAGCGTTGCAATAAGCCCGAAATATGCCGATTCATTTATCAGTGTTGATCCAACCCAAACAAATATTTTTACAAGCAAACAATTTACAGAGGATGATTTTGTAAAGTTTGGTGCTGGTAAGTTTGAACTCACTGCAAGACAAGGTGCTGCTGTAACTTTGCCAAATGGTCAAACTGTAGAGAAAGCATTTAGAGGTATTGCTGCCAGTTCACAAGAAAAACTTGCATTGGCAATCAGATCAGGTGTATTCAGTGGAGAAACATCACAACAGATCGCAAGAAAATTAATTGGAGGACTTGATTTTGGTCAACCAGGAACTGTAAAACAAATTGCAGCAGCAGGCGGTGAGGTTACAAAACTTGCTAATTATCAAATACAAACTATTATCAGAACTTCTGTAAATCAAGTGCAAAACCAAGCAAGTCAGGCTGTATATGCTGCCAATAGCAAAGTTGCTCCTAAATATGAATATGTTGCAACATTGGATTCAAAAACCACACCAATTTGCCAGAGACTTGATGGTGAACAGTTTGAATATAATAAAGGGCCGACACCTCCACAACATTTCAACTGTAGATCAACTACCGTTCCTGTTGTTGACTTTGATGGATTGCAAGAAAAATATCCTGGGCTTGAAAAACCACCCGAAACGGCACTTGATACAAGACCAAGCATGACAGGTCGTGTTCCACAGGGTCAGGCTTATGGTGATTGGTTATTGAATCAGAAAAGAGATTTACAGATAAAAACTCTTGGAAATGAACAAAGAGTAAGATTTTTTAAAAGATTAGCTGGTAAAAAAGGCAGTTCTGGTCAAAAGGCATTGAGACAAATTATTAGAAGCGATGGAACAGAAAAAACATTAGACCAAATCAAAAAAGAATATAAACTATAAATATGCCACTAAAAAAAGGAAAATCTGAATCTGTCATCTCAAGCAACATCCGTTTGCTGATGAGAGAAGGTAAGACGTTGAAGCAGGCACAGGCCATTGCATTATTTACAGCAGGCAAAAAGAAAACAGCTAAGAAACGTAAAAGGAAGTAATATAAATGTAGTTGCTTTTATTTTTATGTATCATTCAGGCGGTAAAAAGAAAAAAACAAAGAAAATAAAAAAAACAGGTAAAAAATAATGGGATATACATTTAAGGTTCAATCTTATGATGATGAGCCTGAAAAAAAAACTGAGGCTTGTTCTGTAAAACAGGATTTTTCAAAAATGTCAAAGATTGACCTTGAAAAGTTTGGCCGTACTATTGGAATTGAACTTGATCGAAGATTAAGTAAATCAAAATTAATTGAGCAGCTTGAGGAAGCTATCAATGGCTAGAAGGTTCAAGCGAGTTCCAAAAGATAAAAAGACAGGTGTTCCAAAAAAATATCTGTCTGGAGCAAAGAACAAGGGAGCGAAAGCTGCTGAGATCAAGCGAACTGCTGAAGCCTACAGAAAAGGAGAGTTTATTGATATAAAAGCTGTATCTAAATCACGCACAAAACAAAATGTCTCAGGCAAAAAGAAGAAAACCACTAAGCGAAAGCGTAAAAGCTAGCCTTCGGAAAAAGGCAGAAGGCACTCGCTTTTTTTATGGTGAACTTGCAGAAGTTTACCGTAAGGGTCAGGGTGCATATCTTTCTGCTGGATCTCGTAATGTGCCGATGGGTGCGTGGGCGATGGGAAGGGTAAACAGTTATATGACAGGTAAAGGTGGAGCAAGAACAGCAGACGCTAAAATTTATTCAAAATATCAGAAAAAAAGATAATGGCTCCACTAACAAAAAAACAAAAAGAAATCTTGAAAGCTCATTCAGTGCATCACACTAAAAGGCACATGAATTACATGGTTAGAAAAATGCGTGAGGGTATGAGTTTTGCAAGAGCGCATAGAATGGCACAGGAGAAGATAGGAAAATGACACTAAGTAAAAAAGAAAAGATTGAACGCAAGCTAAAAAAGTACGGCTTAACAGAAGTTAACAAAGCAAAACCAACTCCAGGACATCCAACAAAATCTCATGTAGTGCTTGCAAAAAAGGGTGATGAAGTTAAATTAATTAGGTTTGGACAGCAGGGAGTCAAAGGGGCTGGCAAGAATCCAAGAACAAAAGCAGAAAAGCAGAGAAGAGCTAGTTATTACGCAAGACATAATGCTCAGAACCCAAATCCAACGATATTTTCACCATTATTTTGGTCACATAAGGTCAAATGGTAATTTTCACGATAATATTATAAATAAATATTACGATTTTTTATGTCAGACGAACCAACAAGGCCAAATCCTTCACAGACAGAAATTGATGCTTTGAAAGCAGAAATTGAATCAATGAGAAAGAAAAATTCTGAATTATTAGATGATTATAAAAAAGCAAAAGAAGCAGCAAAGGCTGTACCCCAAGATGTTGATGTAAATGCTTTGATTGCTTATAAACAAAAAAAAGAACAGGAAGAACTTGAGGCACAGGGTAAATATGAAGAGGCAAGAGAAAAACTTGCAACACAGTATCGAGAAGCTGAAGAAGCCAAAAATAAAAGGATTCAAGAGCTTGAGCAAAGACAAAGAGAGCTTGAAGTAGAAGCCCCTGCTGTCAGTGCATTAGCTGATGTGGTACATGATCCACAATATGTATTGTCAAGAATAAATCGAGATCAACTTGCAAGAGAAGCTGATGGCACTGTTGTTATTGTTGATGGTTATAACAGAACCCCTGTGAAAGATTGGGCGCAACAAAAAATGCCTCAATGGGTACAAAAAAATCCAAGACCACAGGGCGGTGGCGCAACGACAACAAAAGTAACTGCTGATGTCATTACAGGAGAGGCCAACCCATTTGCCAAAGAATCTTTTAATTTAACTGAGCAGGCAAGATTGTATCGAACAGATATAAATAAATATAATATGTTAAAAAACGCAGTTTCTAGTTAATATAGAGTCAACGTGGTTGTGCCATGTCAGAGGTTGTGCCTCGAAGTGAACATATTATTTAAATTCTCATGGCTACATTGAGGTCGGATTTGATAATACCAGAAGTGTTCACCCCCTACTTAATTGAGGAGACAACTCAGAGAGATGCCTTTCTACAGAGTGGGGTCGTAACACCTTTGGCAGAATTAAATCTATCCGCAGAAAGAGGCGGTGACTTTGTAAAAATCCCTAAAGAGTAGTTGGGGCTTATGTTGGTAACAACATAATGAAACAAGGTGAATTGCTGGAAGTCCACCATAAAAGGATAATCAGCAGCCAAGCCAGCACACAAGCTGGAAGGTTCAGAGACTAGAAGCCGACAGGAAACTGAGTAATGCTTCCACGAGTGCCTTGCAACCCTCTGGGTTGAAGATATAGTCCGACCTACATCAATGGCAAAGATGTAGAAAAGAAAGATAAAGAGCTTTCTTGATAACAAAGTGTTCTACAAAGCAAACTTATCTGGAGACTTTGAAGTTCTTACAGATTCATTATCATTAACACCTGGAAAAATTACAGCCGATAACCAAATCGCTGCTGTTCTTCATAGAGGTCGTGCATTTAGTTCAAGAGACTTAGCAGCATTAGCAGTTGGTGGTGGCCCAGATCCAATGGCTGCTATCGCCCAGAAGATGGCTGCTTATGTTAATAACCAAAAACAGAAAGATTTATTCTCCTGTTTAACTGGTGCATTTGGTTCTATCAACGCAAACTCAAGCAGTTCTGCATTATTTGATTTAACAATTGATTCAGAATCAGGTGACTCTCCAACAACATTGAGTCCAAGACACGTTGCAAAAGCACAGGCTTTACTTGGTGATCAGGGATCAAAACTTACAGCCATTGCAGTCCATTCCAAGGTGTACTACGACTTGGTTGAGAGAAATGCGATTGATCGTATTTACGACAACACTGGCGCACCTGATACAGATGCAACTTCAGGTACAACTGCTGGAGCTTTCCCAGGAACAACATCTATCCCTACATTTATGGGATTGAGAGTTATTGTTTCTGATGATGTTCCAACAACAGGATCTGGAGCTTCAACTGAATATTCAACATTCTTCTTTACACAGGGGGCAGTTGTTACAGGTGAGCAAGCACCAATCAGAACACAGACAGATAGAGACATCCTTGCTTTGGAAGAAGCAATGGCAGTGGATCTCCACTACATCTATCACCCTGTAGGTCTTAAGTACGCAGTTTCAACTGTAAACCCAACAAGAAGTGTGTTGGAGACAGTTGGTTCATGGTCGAAAGTGTACGAGACAAAGAATATCGGAATCGTTCGCGCGACTAACGTAAGCAACCAGGACTAAAATCATGGCTTCTTTATTTGACGTTACTGCTGGCCTTTTAGTTGGGCCAACAGGCGGTGGTACTGTAACTCAGGCTACTAACAAATCAACAGGTGTAACTCTCAATACTGAGAGTGGACAAATCACAATGAACAATGCACAGCTTGACGCTGGCACAGAAGTATCTTTCACGGTAACTAACAGCAAGATTTCAGCAACTGATGTTGTTGTGGCTTGTCATGGTTCTGCTGGAACTGCTGGTTCATATTTGGTAAATGCTAATGCGATTGCTGCTGGCTCTTTTGCGGTGACAGTTTCAAACGTATCTGCTGGAAACCTAAGTGAAGCAATTGTTATTAACTTTGTTGCTCTGAAGGGAGCATCAAGCTAATGGCGATGTACGCATTTAGGCGTATGAGAGCGAGAAATGAGGCTGCTCAAAAGGCAGCTTCATTAACTCCTACTCTTGAAAAGCCAAAACCAAAACCAAAGCCCAAGAAGGTAAAACTAAATGGCGATAACTCTTGATGCTACTGTTGGCGGTGCTAGCGCAAACACCTATATCACTCTTGCTGATGCAAACTCTTTCATTGAAGGTTTAGTCCTCAGTGATGACGCTGCTGCATGGGATGGTTCAAGCAACGATAATAAAAATCGCGCGCTTTTTACAGCAGCCCAGAGAATTGATCGTGAAAAGTTTTTAGGAGCAAGGGTAGATGATACCCAGGCACTTGAATGGCCGAGATCAGGAGTAAGAAAACCTGACACTTATACCAACCTTTATGGCTTGTCTTTTCCCAATAGATTAGTTGCTGATTATTACACAGATACTGAAATCCCAGATCGTGTAAAAAATGCACAGGTTATCTTGGCGGTATATCTCAACAACAATAGGAACGGTCTGGAGTTGAGTGGTCTGGAAGATTTTGAAACAGTGAGTATTGGTAATATAAATGCAACTCCTAGGTTCTATGGGGCAGTCGGTATTGATCGGATTCCACCGATAGTTGATCATTACCTGATGGGTATTAGAATAGGTGGAAGAGCAAACTTACAAATCAAGAGGTCATGAAAATGGGCTACGGCTACGAATATCCAGCAGCAATCATTATTACCGATACGGCTGCCCATACTGGCAGATTTGGTAAGGTGCATTGTTTGACAGACGCAGAGGCAACATTTGTTGCTGAGAATATAACTGAAAATGGTTCTGCAACTATCAATGGCATCACAATGAAAGCATCATCTGAAGTTTGTGGTGTGATCACAAGTATCACTCTTGCGAGTGGCCAGGTTATTGCATATTTCTTATGAGTCTTGCCAACGCACTGAAAAAGGCAGCATCAAAAACTCTGAGCAAACTTGGAGGTGATGTGACTATCAGACAGGTAACGGCTGGCAGTTATAACACGACAACTGGAGCTATCACAGAATCCACATCTGATACAACTGTCAAAGGTGCGTTAACAAATGTAAACAGATCTGAGGTAAATGATCTGATTGAATCCCAGGATAAAAGACTGACAATATCAGCAGGGGATTTGACATTTGTACCGACCACAAAAGACAGGGTTGTTATAAGCAGTGTTGAGTTTAAAATTATTCAGGTAATTACAAACGAGCAAAATAATACAGCAATAAGTTTTGATCTTATCTTGAGGTAATCATGGCTAGACAAATAAAATTAAATCAGATTGATGATGTAATGAAAGAAGTGGTCGTTGATCTTGTGCAGGCAACGACTTTAGAATGGACTGCCAGAACTAAAAAAGCAACACCTGTTTTTTCTTTAGACAATTATCCTGATTTAGATTCTATACCAGACTTTTTTACATTACCGAATGGTCAAGTAGTTCCTTTTAAAAAAGCTCTATTAAGTCATGGGGCTGGCGGTTCACTTCGCGAAGCATGGCAAACACAAATAAAACCATTAAAAGGAAGAATTACAAATAATTTACCTTATGCAGAGCCTGTTTGTTTTGGCATAAATTTACCGCCATCATGGGGTGGTCAATATAGAACTAGACAAAGCACTGTTGCTGGTTTTCCAGAACTTATTGCAAAAGAATTGACAACAAATTATATTCCTAGACAACTTGCAAGAATAGTGAGGAAAAAATAATGGCAGCAACAGATCTTAATACTGTCAGATCAACAATCGAGGCAAGACTTGCAACAGAACTTGCATCAAGCCCTGCGATTCCTGTTGTATTCAACAATATGGCATTTGATTCCACAACAGAAGATACATTTGTTCAATGTCTTACAAGTTTCGGTGCAAATGAATACCTGACCCAGGGAGATACAAGTGCAGCGACTAATAATGTTGTCGGTCTTGTTGTTCTTAATATATTTACAGAAGAAGGTATCGGCGCAGGGTCTAATTACACCATTTGCAAGAGGTTGAGAGACTTATACAATAGAGTGACAGTATCTAATGTAATTTTTGATTCTCCTGTCGGGCCTGAAGTATTTGCATCAAGTCCAGAAGGTAAGTTTCAAACACAGATTAGAATTACTTTTAATGTTTATGAGGATCTGTAAATGGAAATCACAGAAGAAATGCTTGATGTTATCGAGGCTGTAAAAGGTAGAAGAGAGCCACAGTATTGGGATAATCAATGCAGAAGATATATGGAAAGACAACAAGCAAACAAAAAGGCTGTAAAAAAGTCAGAAAAAGGTTAATATATTTATAAATCTTTCTTTTATTTGTTATGGCAAAGGTAAAAGGTGATGTTGGGCAAGTCAAATTTGATGATGCTGGTTCATCTGTAAACCCAGTTCTAGGAACTACGGCTTGGAGTATGTCTATTACTAAAGACATCCAAGAGACAACAGCGCAAGGCGACACTTTCAAGGCATTTGTCGGAGGTCTTATTGAAGGTGAGGGATCAGCAGAACTTCTTTATGATGATTCAGCTTCTGGTGAGACAGCAACCTTCGTTGATGGTGTTTTGACAACTGGTGATGCTGGCACAGCATCTTTTGAGCTTTTTCCAGACAGTTCAAGTGCCACAAAGAAAATATCTTTCAATGGTATTATCACCAGCTTTGATCAAAGCTCCACTCTTGGTGAGGCAAATACAATCAGCATTACATTCAAGCCAACTGGAACTATCACTTCAGCAATCTAACTAACTAATTAATCAACCCCAACTTATGGCAAATCAAAGAACAGCAGACCTCCTCATCGGTGCATATAAAGATGAGATGACCGTAAGACGTAAATATGAATTGAAAGACGCATCTGGTAAACTTTTGACCACAATATATTTTCCACCTATAACAAGATTTGACAGACAAAAAGCGCAGCAGTTAGCAGGCACTGATGAAGCACTGACAGTTTCAACTCAGTTACTTTGCAAGATGGCACAGAAAGAAGATGGCACTCCAGCTTTTGATATGTCAGATGCTCCGATATTACAAAGATCACTTCCTGAAAAAGTATTAAATGATCTTGAATTGTTTTTGTTTGATATTCAACTTGATATTGATACAGCAAAAAACGAATAAGGCGAGATAATTGGCTTAACTTCGAGTTTTTTCTCGCAACAGAACTAGGTAAAACAATAAATGAACTGAGAACTTCTTTATCAGAAGAAGAGTTGATATATTGGGCTGCATATTATGAAAACAAACGTGAAGAAGAAAAGAGAGCTTTGCAACGACAAAAACGCAATTCAAGGTAATATATAATAAAGGCTTTTTTTATTTGTGGCAGAGTCAGTTGTTACCCTAAGAGTTGATGCAAGTGGTGCAACAAGAGCCTTGCAGGGTGTACAAAATAGAACTAATGCACTTGAAAGGTCGTTTGGTGGTTTAAAAGCAGCCATTGGCGGTGTTGGTCTTGGATTATTGGCAAGACAGGCAGTAAGAACATCAATAAATTTTGATAAATTAAATTTACGTTTAGGACTACTTACAAAAGCAACAGGAGATTTTTCTGCGGCCCAGAAGATTGCAACTGACGGTCAAAAATTATTTGGTCTTAGTGCAACAGAGGCTCTTGATGGCGTAACAAATATCACAGCAAGATTAAAACCATTAGGAGTCAGTTTAGAAGATATAAGAACTACTTTTATCGGATTTAACACTGCTGCAAAATTAGGTGGTGCAAATGCACAAGAAGCCTCCAATGCCTTCAGACAATTAGCGCAGGCTCTCGGTTCTGGTAGATTAGCTGGTGATGAATTCAGAAGTGTATCAGAGCAGATACCATTGATTCTCAAACCATTGGCAGATGAGTTGGATGTTGATGTAGGTAAACTAAAAGAACTTGCTGCTCAGGGTAAGTTGACAAGTGACGTAGTAATTAAGGCATTAAGAAAATTAGGCACACAGGGCGGTGAAGATTTAAAAGCGATCCTGGAAAATGATCCGACCCAGGTTTTTAAAAATTTAAGTAATGAAGCTGAAAATTTATCAAGAGCAGTTGGTGATCAGCTTACCCCTGCGCTTTTACCTATTATCAAGTCATTAACAGAACTGACAAAAGCGGCTGTTGAGTTTGTTAATTCACCGATTGGAAAAACTGCTGCGATATTTGCAGCGATAGCATTTGCAGCAAAAGGTGTGTCTGTACTTTTACCAATATTAGCAGCAGGGTTGATTAAAGTTGCAGCAGCAGGGGGTGTTCTTACCATAGCTCTAAATGCAATACCATTTGTTGCAATAGCAACAGCAATTGGTGGTGTTGTAACTGCTTTGATAAAAGTTACTTCAGAGCAGAAAAAATTCACAAAAGCGTTAGAGGATGGAGATAAAGCGGCTCTTAAGAGTGAAGTAAACAGACTATTTATTGAGAGACAGAAACTTTTACAGAGATTGAGAACAGCACAGGAAAATAATAATAAAAGAGCAGAAGCATCATTAAAAAGACAGCTTTCAGAACTTAACAAAAACTATGATCAGGTTCAAAAAAGATTGCTTACAGAAATAGATAAAACAAATGAGATAGAAAAACAGAATAAAAAATTACAAGAACAAGAGGAGCTTCAAAAGAAAAATCAAGAGGCAGCAGCAAAGTTGAAAGAAAAAATGACGGCAGTGGGTGAAGAAATTGAAGGCAGTATCAAGAATAATTTAAGAGAGGCTATTACAGGCGCGCAATCGTTTGGACAGGCGATGACCAATGTATTAAACAGAATAAGGGATAAAATTATTGATGCACAGTTAGATAAGTTGATTGGTGGTTTTGGAGAGGCATTTGGTAAAAGTGCAAGCGGTGGAGAGAAAAAAGGATTAGGAGGATTTCTTGGTGGTATTCTTGGAGGACTTTTCAAAGCTAATGGTGGGCCTGTAAAAGCTGGTCAGCCATATATTGTTGGAGAGCGTCAACCAGAACTTTTTGTTCCTCGTACCTCTGGAACTATTCTGCCAAGTGTTCCTATGGGTGGAGATGGAGATAGTGTTACAAATGTTATAACTGTAAATGTCGATGCTTCAGGGTCTGCTGTCAGTGGTTCAAACGCTGATGGTAATGAGCTTGGACAACAGATTGCAGTTGCAATACAATCAGAATTAATCAAACAAAAACGTGCTGGAGGCTTATTGTCATAATGGCTACTTTTCCAAGCATCACTCCTCAATATTCAACTCAGGAAACTGTTGAACAAGATAGTTTGCGTATCAAATTAGGTGATGGATATGAACAGCGTTTTGTTCAAGGGCTGCCAGCAAATAAAAGATTAATTTCACTAACATTGACTTTTAATGTTTCGACAACAGACGCAACAACTATTGATACTTTTTTAGATGCTAGATTTGACGATCAGGCAAACTTTGACTTTACCCCACCACATCATTCTTCTGCTTTAAAATTTATCTGCACAAGAAGATCCAGGACAGCAATTTTAAGTAATAGAGTTGTTATGAATCTTACATTTGAGCAAGTTGCAGAACCATAATGGCAATACCAGTATCTGAATTACAAAAACTGAATCCTAGTTCAAGGATAGAACTGTTTGTATTGGAACTTGTAGAGGGTTTGCACTATGCAACAGGAAACCCATCTAGTGTACCTACAACATTTAGATTTCATGCTGGCTCAAGTATGAACTCTAATGCAGAAATAGTCTGGCAGGGAAATTCTTATCAAAGAGTTCCTATTACATTTGAGGGTGCTGAATTTACAGGTAGAGGCCAAATTCCAAGACCAACACTAACAGTTGCAAATTTAGGTGGTATCACAAGAAGTGGGTCAGTAATTACAATGACTGATTTAATGATAATTGTAAATTTAACAACTCCACACAATGATTTGGCAGATGCAAAACTTACACGCATAACAACCCTTGCAAGCGAACTTGATGCGGCCAATTTTCCAAGTAGCAGCAACCCATTTGGCACACCCTCATCAAATGAATTACCACAGGAAATATTTTTTATTGATAGAAAAACAAGTGAAACAAGAGAAATAGTTCAATTTGAACTTGTAGGAGCTTTGGATCAGGCAAATAAAAAGCTGCCAGCAAGACAAGTTACTAGAAATGAGTTTCCAGGGGTCGGTAGTTTTATCAATACATAATGGAATTTCAATGGAAGCAAGATGCAATTGATCATGCTATGCAATGCGATCCAGAAGAGTCATGTGGAATTATTGCCGTAAAAAATAATCAGGAAAAATATTATCCATGCAAAAATATATCAAATGAGTTTAAGACAGAGTCTTTTGTAATAGATCCTTTAGATTGGGCAGAGGTGGAGGATTCTGTAGATGAGATTATTGGTATTGTACACAGTCACCCGCAAGATATTCTTGAGTTTTCTGAATCCGATAAATATAGCTGTAAGGCAATTGATTTAACTTTTTATCTCGTTTCACCAAAATCAGATAAAATAACAGTAATACAACCAGATGAAATAGATGCTTAAAAAAATAAAAGTTTACGGTACACTTAGAAAATTTTTAGGTCAATCTGAATTTGAAGTTGATCTGAATACACCAAAAGAAGCAATAAGTTTTTTGGTTTGTAATTTTAAAGGTATCGAGAAACACATGGCAGAACAGTTCTATACGATTCAAGTAGGTGCAAGAGTAATTACAGAAGATTTATTAAATTTCAGATCACAAGATGATATAAAAATTATTCCTGTAGTTCATGGTAATTTTTTACAAATTTTATTGGGTGCTGGAGCTTTGTTTACTAGTTCAACTGTTGGTACAACTCTTTTAGGCAGTAAACTTTTAGCCACAGTTGCCACAAGTGTATTAACAACTGTTGGAACAAGTATGGTTATTGATGGGGTAACAAGTATGCTGACTCCGCAGCAAAATACTTCTTCAGCAGTATCTGGACAAGACAGTTTAGACCCATCAGCTTTAGCTTCAAATTACTCTTTTACAGGGCTGACAAATATAAGCAATGCGGGTGTTCCTGTAAATTTGGTTTATGGAGAAATTTTGGTAGGCTCTATTGTGGTATCTAATGGAGTTGATACAGTTCAAGTAGAGGGCAATAATTAATGTCTATACAAGAATTTAATCAAGATACAGTATTCAACAACCCTGATCTGCCAAGTGGCGCCTTATCTTCTAAGCAATTCAATACGATTGTTGAGTTACTAGGAGAAGGAGAAATTGAAGGGTCAGCAACAGCATCAAAGGCAAGCATTACAGATAAAACATCAACTGCATACTTTAATGCTTTCAAGAAAGATATATTCTTAAATGGAACTCAGGTTTTACAAGAAGCTGCAAGCAATACTGCCCCAGAGGATAGTGATTTTAATTTTAAAGATGTAGGCTTTGATTTCAGGCTTGGCACTTCCAGCCAGGCATTTATTGATGGAATATCAAATATTGAAACTGAAACTGTAATCGGTACAACTGTAACCACTTCAATCCCTGTCACTCATACAGTTAGTTCCAGTGATATTAATGCAGTTCGTGTAACTTTAAGATTTCCGTCAATGCAAAAATTTGAAAGTGATGGCGATATTAACGGTGTTGAGGTTAATTTATTGATAAAAACCATTGAAAATGACGGTACAACAACTACCGTAATTAATGATACTGTAAAAGGTAGATCAACAAACGCATATTTTAGAGATTATATTGTCAAGCTAAAGTCAACAACATCTTTTCCTGTAGTGATAAGAGTTGAAAGGGTCACAGCAGACAGTTCAGATGCAACTTTAGTAAATGCTTTTCAGTTTCAACAGGCCACTAATATCATTTTTGAGCAGAACGCATATGCAAATACGGCTCATGTCGCGTTAAGGTTCAATGCTGAACAGTTTCCAAGAGTCCCTAAAAGAGTTTTCCGCATCAGAGGCCGCAAGATCAAGATACCTCATAACGCAACTGTAGATTTGCAAACTGGTGCGATTTCTTATGCTGGTACATTTAATGGAACTTTTAAAACAGATAAAGAATGGACAACTGACCCAGCCTGGATACTTTATGACTTGCTGACAGATACAAGAGCGGGGTGTGGCATTGCTGAATCTAATCTTGATAAGTTTAGTTTCAAGACAGTAAGTGAATACTGTGGCACATCAGTTGATGCTGGGAATGGTGATGGATCTACAGAGCCAAGGTTCAGTTGCAATGTAAATATCACACAACGACAGGAGGCATACGGCTTAATCAATTCACTTTGTTCTGTGATGAGGGTCATGCCTTTTTATTCTGCGGGTGGAATTGCGATATCTCAGGATTCACCAAAAGATCCAAGTTATATTTTTACCAATGCAAATGTTACCGAAGCTGGTTTTTTATATGCTGGTTCAAGCTTAAAAACAAGACATACAGTAATAAATGTAAGTTATTTTGACATGACAACACAGGAAGTTGATGTTGAAACTGTTGAGGCTGATTCTGCAACACAGACAAAATATGGTGTTGTTATTAAAAATATCAAAGCATTTGCCACAACCAGCCGTAATCAGGCAAGAAGATTAGGTCGTTGGTTTCTATATAATGAACAAAATTCTGGAGAGACTTGTTCTTTTTCAACTACTGCGGCTGCTGGTGTATTAGTTCGACCTGGAGATGTGATAGAAATATCTGACAGACTTAAAGCTGGTGTAAGGCGTGGAGGTTTGCTTAAAAGTGTTACCAGTACAACAGTTGTTGTTCTTGATGATTCTGACAATACAGATATTCCAAGCCTTGGAGATAGCCCAACAATTTCAATAATTCTGCCTGACGGTTCATTGGAAGAAAAAACAATTAGTGCCATATCAGGAACAACCATAACTGTATCATCTGCATTTAGCGCAGCACCAAATCAACACGCACCTTATATTTTAGAAACTTCAAATCTACAAACAACAACTTGGAGGGTTATAAGTGTCAAAGAAAATGATGACAAGACTTTTTCAATAACAGCTTTATCACATGATTCTGGAAAGTATGCTTTTGTGGAAGATGGTTCTGCCTTACCAACAAGAAATATATCAGTGCTTACAAGAGTTTTAAATGCACCCGAAGGATTAAGAGTAGATGAAAAAATTGTAACTATTAATAATAAGGCAGTATCAAAATTAATTCTTGATTGGCAAACACAGTCAGGTGCTAGTAAATATGAAGTCCAATATAGATTTGCAAATGGTGATTTTAAAAAAATAGAAACTCTTTCTAGTGATGCTGAGATAATCAATTCAGATGCTGGTGAATATGAGATAAGGGTGTTTAGTTTTAATGGACTTGGACAACCTTCGAGACAGCCTGCAACATTAACATTTACTGCTGTTGGTAAAACAGCACCGCCTTCGGATATAACAAATCTTACTTATGAACCTATATCTGATAAAGAAATAAGATTAAGATGGGATGCTGTTCCAGATCAGGATGTTCGTGCAGGCGGTCGTATTCATGTCAGGCATTCTCCAAAAACAGATGGAAGCGGTACTTTTCAAGATGCAACCGATCTTGTTTTTGCTTTGAGTGGGGCATCAACAGAAAAAGTAGTCCCCTTACTTGAAGGGGAGTACATTCTTAAAACCCAAGACGATGGGGACAGATTTGGTACAGGAGAAACTTCACTTGTAATAGATTTACCAGAGGCACAGCCAAAACTTCTTGTACAGGCAAGAAGAGAAGATCAAGACAGTCCAGCTTTTCAAGGTTCAAAAACTAATATTGGATTTGATTCTGGCACAGGGTCAATAAGTTTAGCTGGTGTAGGTAATTTTGATGATATTACAGATTTTGATACAGAAAATTCTATTGATGATATTGGTGGCGTTTCAGCAACTGGAACTTATTTGTTCAATGAAACTTTAGATTTAGGGGCTGTATTTAGTCTTGATTTAAGAAAATTAATTCAAACAGATTCTGTTTATTCTAATGATTTAATAGATTCAGTTACAGATATTGATGCAAGGCAAGATTTTGATGGCACAGCCTCAGTTGATACTAACGCTGAAGTCTTTGTTCAAACTTCTCAAGATGCAAGTAGTTATTCAGGTTTTCAAAAATTTGCAAATGGAACATTTAAAGGAAGAGCATTCAAGTTTAAATGTGTGTTAACAACAAATGATACAAACCAAGATATAAGAGTTAGTCAGCTTGGATATTTTGCAGAATTTCAAAGAAGAACAGAACAAAGCACAACAACCATTGCGTCAGGGGCTGGGGCAAAATCCATCACATTTGACCACCCCTTTTTCACAGGCACAAGCGCATTATTAGGTGCAAACTCAAACCCGCCTGCAATAGGTATTACAGCATTTAATATGGCATCAGGTGATTTCTTCGAGCTTTCCAGTATTACGGGAACAGGTTTTACTGTGCATTTCAAAAACAGTTCTGGAAGTTCTGTAGATAGAAACTTTAACTTTACTGCTATTGGTTTTGGTAAAGGTTAATTTTTAGGATATACTTAGAAAAAATACTAGATTCTCATG
>VTLG01008669.1_pt1 | contig 21028 bp, 33 predicted proteins | sample 4694571 | NCBI WGS metagenome assembly VTLG01 (sample SAMN12604809, study PRJNA352737) | marine metagenome | biome: ENVO:00000447; feature: ENVO:00000209|ENVO:00000569|ENVO:01000036; material: ENVO:00002151; isolation source: viral sequences binned using virsorter ... | reverse complement strand
ATTGGACTATTAAATATACTTGGGAAGATGGAACAGAAGAATATCTTTCTGATATATCTGATTATATAGCACAACCTGTTGATGATTTATTAACAAAAATGGAAGAAGAAAGGCAGGAAGATAATGAATTGTCAAATATGTAGAAAACACCCAATAAAACACAAGGACTATAGATTTTTAGATAATTGTGGATTACAAGGTAAGGTTTTAGTTTGTGAATGGTGTTTTGACTTAAATGATGTCGCAATATCAGATATTGTTAGAGATGAATTAAACCCTAAAACATTTTATAATAAGGAGATAAGATGAGCAAAACTAAATCATACATAGAAGATTGGTTAGATAGATATGGAAAACATCAAGGTTTTAGCATTTCTTTCTATCCTAAAATTGAAGATATGGAATTGTGCGAGAAGAATGATATAGATGCACAAGATTATAGTAGAGTGTTAGAAAAAAGGAAAGAGAAGTGGTACTGGAAAGGTAACGGAGTATTTAAAAAAGATGAACTTATAAAAAAAATGAAAGAAGATATACCTCATACCGAAAACAAAACAAGTGAAGGCAATTATAAAATCTTTGGTGATGAAGATTTTTTTGGAGTAAATGAATTTTTTGATTATGTTGATAGTATTTTTAAAAAAAAGGAGAATGAATAATGGTAAGAACTACATCAATAATATCTTATGATGAACTTAAAGGTAATGGTAAGCAACCTAAACAAAAAGACATTATCTTTGGAGTATTAAAAAAGAATGTATCGCCTATGAGTTTGCAGGAAATATGTAATAAAACTGGTATGGCTATAAATGCAGTTTCTGGAAGGGTCTGGGATCTAAAGGCTGAAAATAGAGTTGTTGAAGCACCTAAAAGAAAGTGTTCAGTTACCTTAAAAACAATAACACCAGTTACTACATTAACATTTTAATGTTGGAGATACTGATAAGAGAGGATAATGGAGAGCCTAAATGGGTGGATATTAAAACTTTGCGAACTATGAATAGAAGAACAAAGAAAATATCATCTCCATTACCTCTTAAAGATTTAGAAGGATTTGTAGAGTGGTATAATTTGTATGATAAAAAATGCACTAAACGAGCAAGTATGAATTGGTGGGCAAAAAAGATTAGTCCAGATTTGATAAATACGATAATGGAACATACAAAATTATATGTTGAAGGAACAGAGAAAAAATTTAGGCTTGATCCAATAAGATATTTAAAGAGGGAGAAATGGAATGATGAGATTATTAAGCAAGATAAAAGAATTGATATTGAAGAATATAAACACGACACGACTGGTATGCCTATGGGAAAATGTGAAGAATGTGGTAAAAGGGATACTTACCTTAATCAATGGGAGTTATATAAAGGCAGTTCGTGTTGTAGTAAAAAAGTTTTACCATTTAATTAAGAGGAAATATGGAAGATATACGCATTTTATCTCTCGTCAATAAGTTAGAAATGGCTATACAAGGGTTAGAGGCAATTATAGAAGAATCTGCCGAATTATCTCCTGCAAGAAAAATAGCTGAGAAAACTTTAGAAGAGATTAAAAAATAACTTATAGGGCAGGTAGAATCATCCGCACACATTTTATGATTCCTCCCTTATACACCTGCCCTTCACTTTAGGAGTAAAATGGCTAAAAAATGCCCACGATGTAAATTGTCTAAAAATAAAGCTGAATGGACTAAAGGTGGTTATATTAACACGACTTACTGCCGTAAATGTCAAGCGTATTATAATAAAAAGAAGTTTGATAAAAAGAGAACAAAAATAGATAAAGCAACGAACAATGGAAAATGTTGGTGGCTACATCAATCTATAATGGCTTCTAAAAATTGGAGGAAAGAATAATGCCGAACAAAAGCAAAGCTAAAGGTAATAGATTTGAAGCAGAAATTGTGAAAGCAGTAGAGTTACACGATATTAAGTGTGTTCGTGCTTGGGGATCAAACGGCAAGGCATTAGGTTGCCACGAAGAAGTAGATATTCTTATAGATGATGATATTAAAGTTCAAGCTAAAGTTCGTAAGGCTTTGCCGAAATGGATCAAACCCTCTCAAGAAGTAGATGTCCAGATTATAAAAGAGGATAGAGGAAAGATTTATGTTGTTCAAGAATTAAATGATTGGTTGTTGGAGTACAAAAAATGAGTATCTATTGGACAGATGGCGAAGGTTTAGAACACTTAATAGAATATATGTCTGATAGATACTTGTTAAATTGTATAAGGTTTGTTGAAAATAAAATAAAACAAAATCCTAATTACAGACCAACACCATCTTATTATAACTTAATAAAAGAATACGATAGGAGAATAAATGAAGTGGTATAAAACAGTAACTTTAAAAACTACATCTGGCAGTAAAATTAATTTACCTAAAGATGTTTGGAAGAACTTAGGGTGGGAACCTAATGATAAAATAAAGCTATCTTATCTTTTTGGTGCTCCAACCGATAAATATGGACCTGTTGGTATAAGCATAAGTAAAGAAGAATAAACAAAATTTAAAAAGAGATAGGTGGTGGGTTTTTATTCATTCTTCCTACCTTTAGTACCACCCCTTTCGGTACACTATCTCTTAAAATTGGAGTTATATGTTAAAACATGAATTAGATTTTGTATGGATCACAAGTGACGGCAAAAGATTTCTAGATAAAGCTGAAGCTACTAAACACGAAGAATCACTTAAACCCAAAGATTTAGTTGAACAATGGTTAGATAAACTAAAAGGAGAAAGAAAAAATGAAGATTAAATGGTTAAATTTATTTACTTATTTAACTATAATCGGTATCGCATTTTTATTTTGGTATGCAGTAATAAGCCGTTTTGTAGAAGTTTTTTTTGATTAGGGGTAAGTATAGGGTTAATGCGTTTTTTTTTAAAAAACCCCACCTACAAGGGTAGTTATTAGCAAAAAAGGGTATTTTATGAACACTAAAGATTATATTAAGTATATAAAGTCAAAACATTGTTTGATTTGTGGTAATAGTCCAGTTGATGCAGACCACCAAGAAACAATAGGAATGGGTGGCGATAGAACTAAACAATCTTTAAAAGATTTTAGTTGCATACCTTTGTGCCGTAAACACCACACAGAAAGACATAGTATGGGTAGCTATCAATTTGAACATAAGCATAGTATAAATCTATGGAAAGAAGCATTTTATCTATTGAGAGGGTATTTCGCAGAATGAAAGTATTAGAATTATTTGCAGGATCAAGGAGTTTTTCTAAGGTTGCAGAAGAATTAGGTTTTGAAACCTACACTACTGATATTAATGATTTTGAAAAAATAGACCAAGTTTGTGATATAATGGATTTTGATATAGAAAAAATGGAGGAAGAATTTGGGATACCTAATGTTATATGGGCATCTCCACCTTGTCAAGCATTTAGTGTAGCAAGTATATCTGCTCATTGGACTGGTGGGAAAGGTGCTTATGTTCCAAAAACAGAAAAAGCAGTATTATCTCAAAGATGGGTAGCAGAAGCAATAGGTATAATAAAATTTTTAGAGCCAGAATATTTTTATATTGAAAATCCAAGAGGTGTATTAAGAAAATTGCCCGTTATAACTAACGAGCATTATATTAGAAACACAATTTGGTATTGTCAATATGGAGATAAAAGAGCAAAACCTACTGATATATGGACTAATGATTTTGGTTGGCGACCAAGACCAGTATGCAAAAATGGTAATCCGAATTGTCATCATGAAAGAGCTCCAAGAGGATCAAAAACTGGCACTCAAGGTTTAAAAGGAAATTATGAAAGAAGTATTGTTCCTTCTGAATTATGTAGGGAAATATTGTATAATATAAAAAAAAGCCTCTAATGAAATTTCACGATAAGGGAAACCAAATATATGAAAAACGAGCATCACTCTTGGAGGCTTTTTAATGAAATTCGCAGGTAAAATAAAGAATGGAAAATTAACACTTGATGATAATCTTGGATTTAGGGATTATTTACGGCTAATTGAGGGAGATGTTCATTTAGAGGTTAAAGTTGCCGAAAAGGTTAGAAGTCCTCAACAAAATGCTTACTATAGGGTTATAATTAGGATTTTGGCGAAAGAACTTGGTTATACTGAAGAAGAAATGCACAATGTTATAAAAGAAAAATACGACATTGAATCTACTAAACAATTATCCAAAGAAGAATTTACAGAATTATTGGAACAGATCAAAAGATGGGCAGTTATAGATATGGGTATAGTCCTACCTAATGCTAAGCAACCTCATCAATCGTAACACTCAAACTATAAACATTACTCGCCACTTGTTGTATATCTAATGTACTATCTCTAAAAGTACATATAGCAAATTGGTCTGGATTACTATTAGTTTTATCTGGTTGAAATATAAACGGCAAAGTTCCACCTAAAGTACAATTCCATACAAAATTAAAGCTATCATCGTGAAGTGCTGGGATTGATTTATGAAGATCAGAAACATATGTACCTTCATCTGTTGGTACATCTGAATTTGTTGTTGTGTTCCAAGTATCTAAATTAGCAAAAGGTGCTACACTTGAGCTCTCATAAGCCATCCACATTTCATCATCACTTACAAAACTAAAAGTTAGTTCCCAAGTCCTAAGACCTTTTCTTCCAAGTCCAGATTTAGCACGATACAAATTATAAATTTCCATACTATTAGCACTACCTGAATAATCTAATTCAAAAGGTGGATATTTATATGTTCCATCATATTCTGAGGACCCCCTATTGTGCATAGTCCATTCTGTTGGTCCGTCATAATAAATATTAGCAAGTGTTTTACCACCTATAGTTTTTTGTTTTTTAATCCCATCAAATCGCCTTGACATCGTAAGATTCATATCAGGCGTATAAGGTGCATCCCAATATTTCCCAACTACAAAAGAACCTAATTGATGTTCTCCTGCATCTACAGGATATTCTTCATTATAATAAATATGAAATGAATCCCAAGAATGTGTTAATTCTCCAAAAGCAAAAATAGATGTACCATTCCATCCTGCTTTAGTCGTGTTGTTGTTTAAATACTTTTCAGCATTTAATATCTCGGTCTCTGGTGTAATAGTTGTTTGTCCATTACCAACATCTGCACCTTTTCCAATAAACCAAAACGGATTTGCATTAGAAGCTAAGTTATGATTTAATAAAGCACAAAAATTAATAGGAAATGATGCTTTTGCTGTAACAGCACTAGAATCTCCAATAATTGCAACAGCCAATGCACCACCCTCTGATGTTATTGTCCAAGGGTTAGATGGATTCATATAAAGCAAATCTATCCCCCCATGTGCCGCATATCCACCCCACCTTAAATCTCCTGTTGCGTGTAAAAAACTTGGTATGTCCACATAAAATCTTGGCGTTAAAACTTGCTTACTCATTAATACCCTCCTCCAGTACTTCTTCGTCTAATCTTTTGTTTTTTAATTTTAGTTTTTTCTACTTTAGGTAATCCATAATTAGGTAAATTATAAGAGGTTTTCTTAATAGATCCCTTCTTTCGCCTGTCCTTGAAATTCTCCCACTTATCTCCCTCTATACTCACATCCCAATTACTTGTTCCCCAAGTTAAAGGACTTGTATTAAATGATTCATTAAATCTCTCTCCATTTGTATTACAAGCAATCACTCCTGTTATCTTAACAATACCCTCATAAGTAAATAATAATTGATTTTTCATAACTTTTCCTTCAAGAGAGAATATTAACATCTTATCAGCATTACCTTGTAAAATCCATCCTTCTGGTAATTGTGGCGTAATCTCAGCTTGACCATTAAACTTTATTTGGATCCCAGCAACATCAACACCAGATTCTAAATAACATTCACCATTATCGCAAGACAATTCTACTCTATCTTGTAATCTAATAGGGCGAGTTAATCTTGATTTTCTTGGTTCTGTTTTTTTCATTAACCCCCCCCTGACAAAATAAAATTTACAATTTGTACAACATCTAAAATATTAACTCCACCATCATTATTAATATCAGCTGCTGCTATTTGTTCATCACTAAGGTCCTCATTACCTAAAGCATATTGTACTGTTAAAACAACATCTAAAACATTCACAACACCATCTAAAGTTGTATCCCCTGGAAGTATCTGCTGATTACTGCCTGCCCATACAAAAGGCATTATAGCCCACTGTTCTTCATCTATCTCATCATTTCTAATTTCTATATAGCCATTAACATATACACCTTCTGGTAAATTGTGTTCTGGAAATAAATATAATAATCCTGACCAGTTATCATCTTCTCCATCTTGATAATGTTCTACATTATAATCTACAAGGTCGTGAAACCAAGGAATATGTGTATCTTGATTTCCTTGTTCAATGGTTTCATCCTGCGTTTGCCAATTCCAGAAAAACTCATACTCAAATTCTTCACTTGCAAAAGTAATATATAAACGCTGATTCCAATCAACATTTGATTGTACTTGTATTATTGGGTTATTAATTAGCTCATTATTTACTCCATCAATTTCAGTCCAACTAGCTGTAATGTATGGCTCTCCAGGCTCTATCTCTTCTTCATCTTCGTCCTCATCTGGGTCTGGCAATTCCCAACCATCATAGAAGCCGTATTCACCTCTATGAATCTGAATACCCTCTAAACTAATCTTATCTAAAGATTTATTTATCTTAGTTATAAAAAATAAAGGATAAACTAATTGCCCATTTTTGTTGGTATTTTCTGAATAATCGTATCCAAAGGCTAATTTTCCACCAATTAAATCATCAAATCTTATGTAATCCCCAACTTCTAAAGCCATATAGCTAACAGGTAAATCAATCTTTATAATTAAATGTTGATTCGCATACCAAGACACAAGGCTCTTTTGTAGTAATCTTGCAGTATTATCATCTCTAATATACTCACTTTCAACTTCTAACTTTGTTTCTTCATAGGTTAAGCCGTAATAATCTACATCATAATATTCTCTATCATTATCACTTAATTCTTCTGTTACAGCTCCATAATTATCATATAGATTGCCTGCGTCATCTATTAATTCATAACCAGTCTGTTTATCAAATTCATTAGAGCCGTAATTCATTTTGTATTTTACATTTACAGAACTATAAATATCATCTAATTTACTTAATTGGAATGAATATTTTAAAATATCCTTAGCATCAACAACTGGGTACTCAGATATATCATCTATATCTTGTATAAGATAAATAAATTTGAACTGCCCTTTACTATTAAAAGAGGGAATCATTAAAGAGGACTTAAATAAATCTTCAAATACTTTTTTAGCTTCTTTTTGTTCTGAAAGTGTAAAACTATTTTGCCATGAAACATCTGTATCAGACAATTCTACATCACCTTCATAATTAAGCTCTTCTTGTAAAATATCTTTTAAAACAAGGTCAGCTCTATGAATAAGGTTATCTGAAAGAGATTGGGTTCTACCTCTAATATCCGCAAAATAAGGTTTATTAACAATATCTGACACATAAACATCTTGCAAAACATACAAATTAAAAAGTAATGCCGAAACAAAACCAATGTCATCCCCATGACCAGTACCAAATTTTATCAGTTCAGGAATACCAAAATAAATCTCATTATAAGCTGTTGTGTTTTCAAAATAAGGCATAATGTCAGAAACTTGTATTGCTACATTCCTTATTGTATCTTCTGTGTAATTTTGTTCGCCACCATGATCAACATGATACCATCCATCACCAGCATTTGGGATATTTGGAAATTCTATACTCAATCCCTGATAAATAGGGTCCATTAACTGCTCTGCATTGAGTAATTGACTAAACAATGCATAATCCCACCCAGCTATCCACGACCAGTCTGCAACAGATTGTCCTAAAGGGAAACTTTCAGGCAAGCCTTCTCCTGTCCAGAATTTCGCTGTTGAACAAAATTTCGTATCATTAGCAATATCACCAAGTTGCATCCCATCAAAAGAATGATATTCAGCTTGATAAATAATTTTAGTTACACATGGAAAACTTGCAACATTTTTCTTAAACATTAAATTTACAGATGAACCACCTGATTTATTATATTGTGGTCTTTCTCCATCAGGGTTTGCACCAGCAAGATAAATTCCGTCAGTAAGGCTTCCGTTTTGTATTCTATCGACAGGAAACTTTCCTTCAGTCTCTGGATATGCAGAAAGCCAATAATCATCTACGTTTGAATTAACAGGTCCATTAACATTTTCATTACACGCTGTTGGTTGCCACCAACTAAATGTTCCCCCCTCTTCATACCAATCAGAATAATAAGCCTGAGCCGTATCTGCGAAATCATTCACTCCAATCCAAGGCTTCCAATCTCCTACATCTGATTCATAATTTGCAAACCCATATATTCTATTTACAGCGTGTCTATCTGCATCCTGAACATTATCACAATATGTAAAAAAATCTGTATTAACAATAGGTCTATATACTCTACTTGGAAAAGCCGTTGATTCAGTAGCAGTCATAGCTTCGTGATTTATAGTTATATTAGCAGATTCGTTATCTGTAGCTGGAGAATAAAAATATGATTGAATATCTAAATCTATATTATCTTCTCCCCATTGTTTGGGAACTGATTGTGAAAGTGGCATAAAATCATCACTATAAGTTGATAAAAAACTAACTTTGTCAATCCATCCCTCTAAAACTAATGGATGATTTTCATTTATATAAGGATTTCCATAGTTATCCATATTTGGCTCATCCCAAGTTCCTTTAATTTGTTTTCCTGGCTTATCAATATGTAATACATTTAATTGGTCAAGAATTTCTCCATGTTCATCAAATCCTGATCCTTGTGGTAATAAAGGCGACCTATCAACATATCCGTACACCATAGGATAAGGCTTTCCAATATCTTCTTCCCTATAATTAGATGGACTACCATCTTCATTAGAGGCAGGAATTGTAGATGATGGTATTTTAGTTGAAAGCATTTGCTCTGTAACATCTTCTAAAGATAAAGATATTGTTTCGCCAGATTGTGAGTAACGCCTAATAGTTCCTGTATAAACTAATAAGCAGTCCTCTAATTTTGTTATGCCGTTAGAACAAAAATAAACTTGACATACAGCATTTAATAAAGTTTGTACACTATCACTAAAGATTTCGCCTTTATATAAAGCATTAGATATAGATAAAGAAACTTTAGAAATAGTATATTTTCTATTTATAATATCGGCAGAAGATGTAAAACTTGGAGATGTTAATAGTAAAGGAGAAAATTCAATATCTTGAATATTAACTACACCATCACCAGGTATACCAACATCAAGATTAATTTCTTTAATAGAAAGGTTTACCGAGGGTGCTAAATCCCAAGTATCAGGCTTGTCTATTCTTACATTTTTATAAATTCTAACAATAGGAAATAATGATGTTCTTGTGCCGTTCCCTAATGCTTGTTTAAACTTTGGTGGTAGGGTAAGCATTAACTAACACCAAAATCACTACCCCTACGGACAGCTTCCTTAATTGATTCTGCTAATTCTCCTTCAACAAAATCTTGTGTCATAACATTACCGCTAACATTAACATTAATAGTGCCACCAGCATCACCTGTCCTATTCATTTCATTAATTTTTTCTAATCCAATAGATTTCACAGCATTTCTACTCATGATAAATTCGCCTCTTTCGGCTTCTATTAGAGTTCCGCCTTCTGAATGTCTGTTTCCTGCTATATATCCACCATATTGAGCTTTTGGAGGACTTTGAGCTAAGACTGTTCCTGCCTGTACAAGACCCATTGCTCCTATAATTGATGCCCACACCAAATTCCCAGGAGGAGGAAATGTTGCCATAGCTTGCATAATTGCTTGTGATGTATTCATAGCTATTGATGCTATTGATGATGCTTGTTCCATACGGAAAATTTTCTTTTTTTCAGATAAAAATTTAAGACTTGCCTCTTTTTCCATTCTTATTCTTTGCTCGTCACTTGCTGCTTGATAAGATGCTGTGGTTTTTAAGTGTTCTAATGCTTCAGCTTCTCTTTCTGCAAGATCAGCACTCATAGCTTGCGTGACCATATTAAATGTTTGAATAGCCATCTGTGCTGCCTGAAATCTTACATTCATTTGATGGTTAGCTATTCTTGCTTCTTCTTCAGCAGCTCTCTTTTTTATTTCTGACAACTGAGTTGTTAATTGCATTTCCTCAATCATCAACTCTTTCATATCACCTGCAGCTTCAGCAGCAGCTTCTTTACTTGCAAATCCTGTTTTTGTATCTTGTTCTACTAAAGCTGTTTTTTTTGCTATAACTTTATTAAGTTTATGTCTTATTAAATCCTCTTTTGTTATTTGTTCAGATACATCGATACTCATTTTGAAAACTCCACCTACAGCAGAAACAAGATTTTCATTAGTCTTTGTCAAAATATTAAGACCACTTGAATATTTTTTTACTTCCGACCGCATTTTAACTAATGTATCTAATTGACCTTCAAGATTAGTAGTTAATTGTTCATTTTTGTCAAGTAAATCTATATCTTTTAATATTAAAACTTCAAGTTCCTTGGCGTAATCAGTTGTAGTGTCTGCTAAATTATTAAGAGCTAACTCGTTATCAGTAATACTAAGTGATGCTTGTGCTGATTCCTGTGCAAGAACTTGGGCAGTTTGAACAACTTTTGCAATCTCAATATCCAGAGCATCAAGAGATATAGCAGATATATCCCCAAAACTTGCTCTAACCGCTTCTAACAGAGTAGGAACGTTTGGCATATCCCCACCCATAACTGCACTTGGTATTGTCGTAAATGAATCTAATAAAGTACCACCTAAAGCCGTTACTTGATCTGCTGTTAAATTTGATGATTTAGCAAAAGCATCCATAGTTACTACCATGCTATCGAAATCTTCTTCAAAGACTTTTCTTGCTTCTTTCATATCTTCCATGGCTTGCTCAAAAGATAACGCTTCGTTTAATCCTTCAATACTTGAAATAGCAACACCCATTTCCTCTAAAGAAAATACAATCTGTTGTAAATTTGTTCTTTCCATCCTTCCTAAAAAATCAACAACATTATCTAAGAACCCTGTTATTGTTGGACCAAAAATGCTACCGATTGAGTGAGATAAATTTTGCATCGCAGCAGAAAACCTATTAAAAGAATCTGCGGCATTTGCTTGTGCAGGACCTAATGCGGCAACTTTTGTCCTTGCAGATTCCATTGTTTCATTTAAAAATGCCTGTTTTTTTTGCACATCACTCATTGAATCTACAGATATATCATTAGCTTTGGCATACTTTTTGTAAGCCTTTTCTGTATCTACAATAATACCAATATTATCAAGCATCAGACGAGATTGACGACCAATACCAGTAGTTAAAGATTCAACAGCTCTTGTTGTATCTATTCCCACAGCATCACCAAGTCTTTTAGCAAGAGAAAACATTTCAGCCATTTCATCTGTATTTTTAGTGATACCTAAAACCATAGCATTGTTAGCTTGTTTCAATAAATCAAACTGGCTTACAGTACCTTTTGTAGCTGCCTCTAATTTAAAAACTGCTGAAAACGCAGATTCTGAACCTTCTCTCAACCCATCAAAAGCAGTTTCTAAATTTTTAAGTTTTGCTGCTTCTTTGGCAAAAGCTACAGTTTGGCTAACCCCCATAGCCATAGCAAAATTATATAAAAGCAATTTAGAACGAACTGTAGATAATGAATTCCCAAAAATACCCATAGTTTTAGCATTTCTTTTATGTGTAGTACTAAAAATACCACCACCTTTAGATGCTTTGCCTGTAGCTCTATCTAATGATTTGATAGCTTCAATTAAGGCTTTATGTCCTACTGGTTTAAACTTTACTATAATATCAGACATTTTTCTTTTTCGCTTTCTCTTGTATCATTTTCTGTTTCTTAGCCATCGCATTTTTAATTATAAAAAAATATTGCACCCATCTTGCAGGTTGTTGACTATAACAACCTTCATGAGCTGGCGTACCTGTTTCTACACAATATAAATATTTATTGATTAGTTTTGAGTATGAAGGATCTATTAAATGATTAAAGCAAGCAAAAAATGGTATTTGAGTAATTATATTTTTGTTCACGTCAAATCCTTTGCCAGTTTTTTCATTCAACTCTCTCGTTTCTTTTATAATCAAATCAATAACTTCCCAAATGTCGTCTATTGATTCAAATAATCGTGTTTCGTATCCCTTGTCCGTCTTAACAGGTAACTGTGCCTCGTATGGAAAATCACAATATAGACAGCCTCCACAGCCATCAGACATTACTGCCAGTTCTACTTGGAGGCTTTCTCTTCCCCCACCAAAAGATATTCCTGCATTTTAATAAAAATATCTGTCCTATCTTTTAAGGTGAGTGACTTTAGAAACTTATCAGATGTATCACCATCAACACATAAACGTAACCATTTGGTAATTGTTGTATTCATCATTTTCATACCTTTTGGACTACCTTTTTCATCATATTGATACTCTACAGAATCAAGCATTTCGTCTCTTTCATCAATAGATACATCTTTTAACTTAATCTTCTTACCAGATTCAAGTTTAATTTCCATTGTTTATTCCTTTGTTTTTTTAGTTTCTTTTTTAGGTTTTTCTTTTTTGATACCTACTTCTGTCCAACCATCTGAAAGCCATCTTTCAATAAGCTCTTTATCATCAGACCTTTTTGGTTTCATAAAACCTTTTTTAGTAAAACTTCTCATTTATTCTCCTTATACGTTATCACCACCTAAAAAGTGTGCTGTATTACCTGAAGTTGGTGCGAGAACTTTAACTTCATAGTTTACCATAGCAACATCATCACTTGAAACTTCACAAGATGTTAATTTACCTTGTCCAAACCACATTCCAAATTTAACTGCTGAAGCACCTGCTGCAGTATTAAAGAACTCATTGGTTGGCGTTGCTATATCTCCATCTACTGGAACATCTGCTAAATACAGACCTATATATGAAGCTGAATCAGGGTCTCTAAACGCCTCTACCATATTATCTGTCTCTCCGTCATATTTTACAGAACCTCCATAAGTTATTGAAAGCTCAGGTAATGCTTTACCCCATACTTCAGGCTCACCATTTGTTCCTGTTGCTCCTAAAAACTGAGTAGGACAATCAATAGACATATTGAATGTTTTGAATAATGGTGTAACAGATTGGTCGGAACCACCACTATAATTCCATATTTTTAATTCTCTTTCATCCCAAAGGCTTAGGTATAAAAAGTTTGTACCTATTCCACTTGCTCCATCTGCTTCTAATACACTTTGTGCACCTTTTGCTGGAGTTGATTGTGTTTGAAATGTTGCAGTATAATTAAATCTGCCTGCTGCACTATCCATATCTGCATCTATGGTAAAATTTGTACAAGTACAGCTTTTCATTGAATATGAATCTGCTGCTGTTGGTGCTGCAAAATATATTGATAGTAAATATGCGAAATCTGAATTATTTGTAGGGTTGGTTCCCACTTTAAATCCTAACCCACCATAATTATACGCAAGAGTTAAGACACTATCAGTACCTGTTCCACCATCAAATTCATCTCCAGTAGCACTTTCACACAAAATAACCCACATTTCTTGCGTTAATCTTCCTGATAATGTAAATTCTGTGTTTACCCTCTTTGTTGATGAAAATACCTGTCCAAATTCTGCTATTCTCCCTGAACCTGTTCTCATTTCAAATTCCTGCTGTGGATTAAAGGCAGGGAATGTTATTCCTTCCACATCCACCCTACGATAATCTCCAGCAGTAGTTTCAAATGTTCCAGTAGCTCCTTCTGCTGCTATAAAAACAGAAAATTGCTTTCCTGAATAAGTTGTTGCATTTAATGCCATTTGTTCCTCCTTGGCATAAAATTATGCCTGTAATTTAATTGTTATTTGTTAATTATCCAATATTTCCTACGTGATTGCATCTCCACTCCATTTCAACAGTATAAATACCGCTATCTGTATCCGTATTGAGTTCAGTAGATTGGATTCTACAATTCGAAGCTGTACTACTATCAGATAAAGTCATTATTATATTATCATGAATTAACGCCTCAACTCTTGAGGTGTATCTTAAAATATGGTCTGTTGTTTTAGTATTTACCATTTTCTCATCAAAATAATATATTAATTTTATTCTATATTCTCTTTCCTCAGAATCAGTCATAAAACTTAGTAATTCTGATCCTTCAGGGAGAATCCTTAAATATTGTGAGCCGTGCATTTTATCATAACCTACACAAGTAGGTAAAGAACCCTTAAATTCTGTTTCGATAACACTTTCCAGTTTATCTAAAATATTTTTAAATGTATTTGTAAAGGTTACAGCCATTAATTATACTTTCTTATATATGAAGCTCTACCTGTTCTTGTCATTTTAATGGATTTACCTTCAGACGCATCAACAACTTCATGCCTACCAAATACTTCTATTTCCCATTCATTATTAGCTGTAGCAGTAGAACTATCTGTACTACCTGCAAATCTAATTTCTAAACCACCTGCTAATTCTTGATAATCACCATTAATAACTTTATTAGTAATAATTTGTTGGTTTTTAAGTTTATCACCATCTTTAATATAAACATTGTATGTAGCTGTACCTAAAACGCCACCAGTACCTATTTTAACTTTAATTAAATCGTAAGTACCTGACCATTCCCCTCTTGTATCTACAGGTCTAACTTGTCCTGCTGTATAAGTGACATCTCTTATAATACCTTGAGATGAATCTCTTGTTACTTGCCAACTTAAAGCAGCTTTGCCTTCATTAATATTTTCAATATTCATCATAGCTTCAGCCATTAAAGCATTAGCAAGTTCGCTATTAGGATCATGACTTTTAATCATAAAGTTAGCAGCTATCAAAGCCGTACTACGAATTATAATATAATCAAAGTTACCTTCTTTATCCTTTAATGCTTCTTTAGGCATATTAGGGTCAAGCATACTATCTAAATAACGACTTGCATCAGTTCTGTATTGAGTAACCATAGTAGTAAATTCTTCCCCTGCTTCCATTAGTTTATCTGCAGGATTACTGGCAGAATAATAATAAAGCACATCTTCAGCAGAATTATAAAACCACTCTCCTTCAACATTTAAATCAGTATGTGCTGACTGAGCTGGTCCTAAATCCTCTCCATCTGCGAATAATTGAGTTACTATTCCACTATTGTGGGCAGCATACTTATTACTTGAAACTTCTGTCCATCCATAAATAGACCTTTTATTATCAAAGCTATTAAGTTGAGGAAATACTCTCTTTAATTCTTTATGTGTACAATATATTGCTGCTGTCGCCATTATTTCCTCCTGTATTTACGTTTCTTTTTAGTTTTTTTCTTTTTCTTATACGGCATTTTATACAAATCCTATCAATTCAACTTCTGCATCTAATTTAGAATTTAAACTTCTTGCGGAAATTTCTTTTATTATATTTTGTTCGTTAGAAGTTTCATTTACACCTCCACTATGAGCAGAATCATAATTAAGACTAACAACAAACTCTGCGTTAGGAGGACCTTGAATATCAATAGCACCTGTTTCATAATCTATTGTTCCAGAAAGAACGCCTTTAATATTACCTTTGCCATCATCATAAGCAAAAGCTGCCTGATTTTTAGTTTCAATATGAGTTGTTTTGTCAAATACTGTATCATCAGGTAATTTTGCTGCTACTGCCGCTTGTACGTTTGCAATAGCAGGTATTCTACCAACTCCAAATGGTGTGGTTCCTGAGCTTGGTGCAGCTAATAAAATAGCTGAATTTCTTGTTCTGTTATGAGAAGCAAATCTCAAATCTCCATTTACTATTGAACAGCTAACACCTTTTTCAAATAAATTTCCTGCTGTGTAGAATTGTGTGTCTAAAGCAGATTGAATTTTACCTATTACACCATTATTCCCACCAAATTTAGTGTTTGTAGCATCGGTTGTAAATGATAAACTTGCGAAAGTAGAACCACCATCTACTGTAATATTAAACGCATAAGCTGTTGAAGCAGCAAGTCCTGTTTCTGTGTTAGAAGTTATTCCTGACATTCCGATCTCTTGATAACCAGCATTATATATTTTAAAAGCTGTACTTCCTTTAACTATACCTGTAGGATATGTAGCACTTCTGCCGTATCCAAATAAATTCTGTGCTGTGTATCTTCCACTTGAGTTTGTTTGTACTGTACCTAGAGCATTAGCGTCATCATGATATTTATCATAATCTTCTTGTGTATTAAACCAAGGGAAAAAAACTTTAGCATTAACTACAGCTCCATGCGTAGCATCAGTTTGTGCATCACCATCTGCTGTTATTGAGCCATATAAGCCTCTTTCTACAACAAGCGTATCGCTATCAGTTATAGATGTAACTCTCATAATTTCTATATTAGTTACAGTAGTTCCTGTTGTAGAACCTACTTGAATTAAATCGCCAACTCTAAAAAAATCTGTATCATCAACATCGAATGTAGTAGCACTATCTTCTAATTTTACTTTAATATCAGTTACAGCAGAACTATAAAGCCTACCTCCATTAACATCATAACCCCCCTTATTGTCAATAGTCTTAGCATTTCCTGCTGAAGTATCGGTTTCATATCCAGCTGCCCATTGATTAGGTAAAAGAATATATTCATTAGCAGCGAGAATTAAATTTAATATCCTTTCTGTTGTTGTACCACCCCCTAAATCAATACTATTTGTTTGGTCAATATCAGAAACGTCGTGCCATTCTGAATATTTTAATTGAAGTTCAACGCTAACAGGACTATTATTTTTAAGAACAATTAATTTTGCTCCTTTTAATCTTGCTCCTGCGGATGCACCAATGCCTGTTGTAGATTTCCCTAATGTTGCCAATGTTATAAAAGCATTAGTGTTATCTACTTTTTGTTTTGCTGTTACAATTTCTGTATAAGTATCAGACATAGAACAAAGATAATCTTTTCCTTCCCCTGTTGATACCGTCAAATTTGCGTCTAATTTTGCCATTTTAATCTCCTAATTTATGTGGTACAATACTTGCACTCTAATATTAATATCATCTGTATTTGTTTCATTTTCTACGAAACAAGCCAATACTTTTCCTGAAGTAACATCCGCACTATCTATACTACAAGATACTGTCTTAATTACATTTCTATCTACACTTGTCGCTTGTCCATTTGCAAGTAAAGTTCCATTACTTAAATCTCCGTCACTTGTTCCTCCTGCATTAACCATATCAAAAGAATAAAGATGAACATTAATAGTGGTATCTGTATCTGTATCTGTTGATACTATAAATCTCACTCCATCAATAGTTATGTTAGCAGGGACATAGAAAAGCATATTGACAAGTTCATCAGTTGTTGTTCCTGCATCAAGTGTTGTATCAGGGTCTGTTCCTGTTCCATTGTCTCTTTCAGCAACATGACCTGCAAAAGAATTGCCACCACAAGGAACAAAATAATGTCTGCCTGCAACAGGAACTATCCTATAAGCCGTAAATTCTAAAAGCTGAGTATTAGCATAAGTTTGAGTTGCATTTACTTTAACACAGTCATTAGTAGTATCTACTGCTAATATATTATTACCTGATTTATTACTTACTTGTAAAGTAGTTGTTGTATCATCGTCTTGTGGTTGAATTAAAAACCTATCATCGCTTATAGATACACAGGTTGATGTTCCTTCGCCATCTTCTATTTGTGAAGTGGATGCAGAAACACCATTGGTTTCATCTGCTACTTTCAGTAGGCTTTTAAATGTGTTGGATGGCGATTTTCCTGCTAAACTTCCCATATCTCTCCTAATCTATATAATATTCTAAAACTAATGACCAAACTAAATCATTAACTGCAGCTTCAGGCGTTACTGATATTGCAAGTATATCTCCTGCATTAAATGAACTTGCTCCTGTAAAATCAAATGTATAAGCAGTATCATCAGCAGCCATTTCAACTTCTATATCTTCTGTTGATGTTGAATTAGGAACTTCTGTATCTGTTTCACTTTTATGAAATCCTGCTGTTGTAGTTAATGCTGCTGCTTCACTTCTTAATACTAATTTCTTAACTTTACCATCATAAGGAGAAACAAAAGCTATACTCTCATTGTTGCCAGTAGTTGAGGTAAGCTCTCGATTTCCTCCCACAAGTGGAAGATACATTTTGCTTGTTCCTGTATTGTAAGCACCACCATTAATAATATGTAAGGTTGGCTGTTTAAGTATTGAACCAATAACCTCTAAATCTCCCACAACTTTAACTCTTCCGCTTTCTGTTGTATTAGGGGTTGGAGAGGAAATCTGTAAAACAGATGGCTCCCCTCCAATTTTTAAAGGTTGTAAATTGTTAGACAAAGGATAGCCGTCACCTAAAGTAACTTCATTAACTAAACGATTATCTCTTGTCTTGTATGGCATTACTTATCTGACCTCAACCCTCTGATAAAGCCTCTCACAGCTCCACCTATAAAGTTGTCGAATAGATCAATAAACCAAGGCTCTACCGTCTTATTCCAAAAACCCTTAGTAAATTTCCATTGTGATAATCCTAATGTCATACATTTCCCTGCTGTAAAGCATATTCCTTCTACCCATCCGCATATCTCATCGTTTGGTATTTTTTTAAGAACCCAAAGTACTACTGCTGCTCCAGTTCCGCCTGCTAATAATCCTGTATTATTTGCTAAAAAATCTAACATCTTATTTCTCCTTTTTTAAAATTATATGTTCTAAAATATCAACTCTTTTATTAAGTTGTTCGACTTCTTCGTCTAATTCGTTAGGCTCTTTAACATATTTAAGAACTTCATTCAATTTGAATTTTTTTGTGATTAGCCTTAAAGCCTCTTTAAGTATTAATTTCTGAACTATCACTTCTTGTTCCCATCTATTAACTCACCCCATAACGAAGTTTTGCCGTTTATTACCTGTATAATGTGAACCGTAAAAAGTCCACCTCTAAAAAAATCTACTATTGCAAAAGCGTGTGCCCAATTAATCCTTCTATGGTCTAACCAGTCGTTAGCTTCTGCTTCCATATTCTTCAAACATCCTATACTCCAAGCGGACTTAGGTCCATCCATGTGAGTAGCAGACATTTGTTGCAAATCGTGCCAATGTCCATACATTACATTACATCCAAGTTTCCTTAAATGGTTAGAAGTATGGTATTGACCGCCATATTGATGTCCATGATATAGGTATAATTTACCTAATTTTAAGTGTTTTCCAAAAGGGTAATACTTATAACCTCTTTCTTTAAGTTTAACTGCATTTTTAAACTTATATTGAGGTATATAAGGGTATTTCTCAACTGCCATATTAAGCCAGTTATCGTGATTACCCTCTGTGATATACTTCTCACCACAGTTCACCTTGTCTAACGATTCGTCAATCTGATCCATCCCAGCATTAACGTCTTTTATGTCTCTATCAAAATCTTCTATAAGGTATTCAAGAGGCGGTGCTTTTTTTCTTTTATATTTCCAAGCCGAAAATGCTTCCCACTCTCCTACATCGCCTAAATCTACATAAGCATCAGGCTTAACTATTTCTATAGTTTTTTTAAGAACATTTATTGAAGGTTGGTCGTGTAAAGGAAAATGCTTATCTGGCGTTACTATTATCCTTTTTACAACGCCCACTATTTCAAATCTTGCTTTATTTTTTTAATCTGATACAAGAAATAAGCAATAATAACCAAACCATAACCTAAATCAACAATGTCTGGTAAAACGTCTAAGAATTGAATTAAAAAACCACTTGATCCAATTCCTGCCATCTTTATGCTCTCAAAGTCCACTATCTACCTCTTTTACTCTTTTACTTAATTCTTTTGCCCTGTTAGGAGTTTGCTCTGCCCATCTGCTATCAAGCATTTCGACAGAGGCTTCTTTCCATTGTTTGTTTTGCAAATAGGCTATAGTCTTTTTAAAACGTGAAAAGCCGTAAACTCCTAATTGGTAACACATTTCGACAACAATATCTTTTATTTCTTGTGGCATATATTTATACCAATCAAACTTGCTGTCTATTTTATCTTTTAAATCCTTTAGCTTTCTCTCAAGAATTGTATCACATATATCTTTATTTAAGAATAAATCCTTAATAGCAAAGCCGTAACCTATAGTATCAATCCCTAAAGAATCTTTATATACTGTAGGTACATAGCCTTCGTGCTCTTTAATACTATCTATTAAAGACATTAATCGCTATCTAATACTACTAATGTAAATATTTTACTTCCAAATTGTGTGCAAGTAACATTTAAATTTGTGGTAGCTACTAATTCAGCATCTTGTGAAGTTATCCAATCTTGTATATCTTCTGCTAAATTACCATCTGCATCAGTTCCTGAAGTACCAACTATTTTATCATCATTGTGTAAAAAACTTTTAGCTACTATCGGCATTATTTACCATCCTTCTTAGCTTTTTTAGCTACTTTTTTAACTTCTTTTTTAATTTTATCTCCATTAGAATCACATTCTTCAAATCTATCTTCTAAAGATTTTATATCGTGATTAACGTTTGCTGCAATAATTGTTCCATTACCTTTTTTAAAAAATCTTTCCATATTATCTCCATATTATAAGGGAGGCAGTTACCCACCTCCCTATTTTTTTTAAGAACTATGAAACGTCAGTTAAGATATAAACGCCATAAGCATCTTTTATCTCAATTTCACCCCAGAATCCTGTAGCTACATAGTTAGTTGCTCTTAGCATTTCATCTCTCTCTGCTGCGATTCTAAATAAGCCATCAGCACCAACACCAAGACCAATACCACCTTGTGAGAAAGCAAAACCAGCAGCATCGCCACCAGAGCCAACATTCTCATCTATTTGGTCAGACCAATAAACATTGAATCCTGCAATAGAACCAACATAACCTGTAGAAAATGCTTCTTCACCTTTACTGCCCATTAAAGACATAGGTTTAGCATTTGAACCTGTCACAGCATCATCATGCAATAAGCTAATAATACCTTTAGCACCCCACACCTGTTTAGGTGAAAGAACTAAATTGTAAGGCATTGGAGCTCCTGCTGATCTT
>VTLG01006172.1_pt1 | contig 21030 bp, 19 predicted proteins | sample 4694571 | NCBI WGS metagenome assembly VTLG01 (sample SAMN12604809, study PRJNA352737) | marine metagenome | biome: ENVO:00000447; feature: ENVO:00000209|ENVO:00000569|ENVO:01000036; material: ENVO:00002151; isolation source: viral sequences binned using virsorter ... | reverse complement strand
TTTTATTAAAGATATGAAAAGAGGATTTAGTGGATATAAAATAGAAAAGTCAGGCCCAACACATTTTTTTGTAATGAAAAATGGAAATACATACCATTTAGCATACACACCATCTATGGCTGGTGCATATGTAATGGGAAGTTCAAGATTATGATTAAACTAAAAGAAATATTAAAAGAAGCTGATATGTATGTGCCTGGTTCAATTAAAACCACACATAAAATGAGTGTACCATCAATAGGATATTCCACACCAGAAGCAAAGAAATTTATAGAGGATGATATCAAAACGATGGGTAAGATTTTTAATAAAGCATCTCAACAATCTATCAAGATAATGATGGATGGTGTTAAAGGTGAAAGATATGATGCTATGGATATTATTCAAAGTATTAAATCTGGTCCTGCTGGTGATACAAGTAAAGGTATTAGAAGTATGTTGATTGTTTTATGGAGTAAAGTAGATAAAAGATTTCGTAGTTATTTGCGTGGTAAAAAGCGAAGATGATTATATTTATATAAGTATAAGGAGACAAACATGGCAAAATTAAAAGATTTATTAAAAGAAAATTTCTCACTTGTTGGTGGGATTGTTTCTACACCTGTAATAGGTAATGGAACAAATACTGGTCTTACGGATATCGTAGAGGATATGTATGGTAAGAGTGAATCAAGAGTTTCTGCAAAAGAAGTAAAAGAAGCTATTTCACAATTTACACAATACTCAGAAGTATTCCAACAAGAAGAAAATTTAAAGAAAATTGCTGAAAGTTTAGCAGATATTGCAAACAAAGCAAAATCATATACCTTAAGTGAAACAGACGATTGGTTTGATAAGGTTACAGTCAATCGTAATATGAAAGAACTTACTAACCTTTCAAAACAATTTGGTAAGATTGCTCAAGAATCAAATGCACTACAACAAAGAATGGGTGGATTATACGAAGATATGGGCCATGTACTATCTCGTTATTTTGAAATTGAGAATGGTGATTCACAAGAGGATGAAAAGATTAAAGCTGGATTAGAAGAACCAAAAGGTCACGATATTGAAGAGGGTGATTACAAAGCGTTCTTTCAGAAAGCAATGAAGAAATTTGGTATTAGTTCACCTGATGAGTTAGATGATGATAAGAAAAAGAAATTTTTCAATTATGTAGATGCTAACTACAAAGGTGAAAAAGAAACAGATTAGTAGAGGTTGATTTGGTAAAAGTTGAAGTCCGAAAAGGACAATCAGTAGAAAAAGCTATTTCTATTTTCAAGAAGAAAGTAAAGAAAAGTGGGTTAATGTTAGAGTTACGAAAAAGGTCGTTCTATGTTAAACCATCTGCTATCAAAAGAGAAGAGAAAAATAAAGCTATTCTAAGAAACAAGTATAAAGTACTTAAAGAAAAAGATTAAAAAAATACCCACTTAGTGTGTATATTTTTTCGTTTTTATATATTTATATAAAACAAAATACACTTTCGTACATTCCGTACATCATAAAGTGTAACCGCAAAGATAATTAAATCTTATTATAGTTCCTAATAACTATACTACATTCAAATTAAGGAAAATAAAATGGATGATTTACTAAAAGAAGCCATTGCAGATGCTAAAGCAGTTCGTGAAACAGCTTTAGAGAACGCAAAGATGGCACTTGAAGAGGCATTCACACCTAAATTGAAATCAATGTTAGCTCAGAAGATTCAAGCTGAAATCGAAGACGAAGGTGAAAACCACGATGAAGTCGAAGATGAAGGCTACGGCGATGAAGACATGGAAGATGAAATGCACCATGGCGAAGTAGAAGACGAAGGTGAACATGGTGGGGAAGAAGCTCCAGCAGAAGAACCAGAAGAAGACGAAGTTGAAGAAATTTCACACGCTGATGAAGAAGAAGAGGTAGAAGAAGTCCAAGATGAAGAAGACGAAGAAAAAGTTGACGAAGTCGAAGACGAAGGTGAGGACAAAGTTGATGAAGTCGAAGATGAAGATGACGACATGGACGAAGAACTTGACCTTGAATCTATCTTAGCAGAGTTAGAAGCTGAAATCAAAGAAGAAGATGAAGAAGATAAAGTGGACGAAGTCAACGAAGTCGAAGACGAAGGTGACGAAGAAAAAGTCGATGAAAACGATGTATCATCTGATATTGGTAAAGCCGATAACAAAGTAAATGCTAAAGCTAATGATTCATCTGAAACAGGCGCGCAAGGACCAGAAGGCGAAGGTAAAGACGAACCTGCTGGTAAAGAACTTGATGACCATGAAGTTGTTAAGGAAGGCGAAGAAGAGAAAGATGAAGTTGATGAAGAAATCGATTTAGAAGAAGTCTTAAAAGCACTTTCTGAAGAGGAAGATGAAGATGAGGCTAAAGATGAAGTCGTTAAACTTCAAGCAGAAGTTAAAGAGCACAGAGATGTTGTAAAATATCTTCGTGAAAAATTAAACGAAGTTAATCTCTTGAACGCAAAACTCTTATTCTCAAACAAACTATTCCGTGCGTTTGGTTTAAGCAACGAACAAAAATTAAAAGTTGTTGAAACTTTTGATAGAACTAAAAACCTTAGAGAAATCAAATTGGTATACTCTACACTAGCTGAATCTTTCAGAGGTGTTAAAGCTGCACCAATTGCTGAATCAAAAGGTTCAAGTTCAAAAGCTGTTGCTTCTACAAAACCTGTAAAGGAAGAAGTCATTTCTGAGGGTGCTGAGTTAAAGAATCGTTTCAAGAAATTAGCAAACATACTTTAAATTAGGAGACTAAAAAATGAGTGACAAATTTAAATCAGTAGAGTCTTTAATGGATGGATATAATCCACAAAGACAACTACTTGAACAAACTCGTAAATTGGTCAAGAAATGGGAACCAACAGGCCTATTAGAGGGTATGGATAAAGAACACGAAGTAAACGGAATGGCTGTTCTTCTTGAAAACCAGGCTCGTCAGTTAATTGATGAGGCTTCAAGAACAGGTACATCTGCAAACTCAGAAGAGTGGTCAGGTGTTGCACTTCCATTAGTTCGTAGAATCTTTGGTGAATTAGCTGCACAAGAATTTGTTTCTGTTCAGCCAATGAACTTACCATCAGGTCTTATTTTCTATCTTGACTTTAAATATGGTACTGCACAAACAGACTTACACACTAATGACTCTGATGTATATGGTAATACTTCAGGTTCTGGTGATGCAAGTGGTGGTTTGTATGGTGCTGGTAAATTCGGATACTCTATCAATGATAGTGATTCCGCAGCTCAAGCAATTCACGCTTCATCAGTATCAAGTGGTAATTATACTACTGGTTCTGCTGCATGGAGTGATGTTGACTTTGAACCAGACCTAAGTTCTTCAATTGTCACAGGACAATTTGCAGACGATGGTTTGATTAAAATCAATGTTGCTACAGCAGCTTTATCTGATTATGATGAAGATGGTGTAAGAGCATTTTCAATTAGTGGTTCTGGCTTTGATGAATTCTTCCCAGCATACACTACATTGAATGCAGCAAAAACTCAAATCGCGTTTATCGTTAAAAAATCTATAGCTGGTGCACCAGGTGCACTTGTGGTTTCATATCACAAAGTTAAAGGTACTAACTACGATAGAACTGATTTTGAAGCAACGACAACAAATATTGATGCTAATCCAGAACAGGACATCGATATTCCTGAATTAGATATCGCGTTAAAGAGTATTCCTATCATAGCGAAAACTCGTAAGTTAAAAGCAGTCTGGACACCAGAACTTGCTCAAGACTTGAACGCTTATCATTCAGTCGATGCTGAAGCTGAACTAACTGCACTACTTTCTGAGTACATTTCAATGGAAATTGACTTAGAAATCTTAGATATGTTGTATGCAAATGCATCTGCAAAAACTGAGAAATGGAGTGCTAAAGTTGGTTACGAGCTAAACAACGCTGGTACAGCCTTTGAAGAAACAGCTGCTAATGCATCTGCTTATACAAAAGGTGAGTGGTTCCAAACTCTTGGAAACAAAATACAATCTGTAAGTAACGCAATACACCAGAAAACTCTTAGAGGTGGTGCAAACTTCTTGGTGGTATCACCAGAAACTGCAACTATCATCGAGAGTATTCCAGGCTATGCTGCTGATACTTCAGGTGAAGCAACTGAAAAAACATTCGCAATGGGTGTTCAGAGAGTTGGTGCTCTTAATAACAGATTTACTGTCTATAAGAACCCATACGCTCAAGATAATGTGATACTTGCTGGTTTCAGAGGAAGTAATTTCTTAGAAACAGGTGCAGTATATGCTCCATATGTACCACTTATCATGACTCCATTAGTATACGACCCTAAGAATTTCACCCCAAGAAAAGGTGTTATGACTAGATACGCTAAGAAGATGGTTAGACCAGAATTCTATGGTAAGATTGTTGTTGCTGATGTAAACCTTGTGTAAGTTTGAGTTAATTTTTTAACTTAAAAGTACATTTAACGAAAAAACCCCTATCTTTTTAGGGGTTTTTTTGTGTCTTGATATTTATTAGTGTAATATTACATACAAAACTATTTAAATAGGAGAATACTATGGCTCAAGAACCAATATGGCCAGGAAGTGGTTCGGCAGTTCATCCAGATAGTGGTTCTACACCATTTGGGTTTTATGACAGCGATTCAGACTTTCAATCAGATGCTCCTAAATTTGCAACATGGTGTGCAAAACGATTAGGATATCCAATAACTGCGATAGAATTGCAAGATACTCAATTTTACGCATGTTTGGAAGAGAGTATCACAGAATACTCTGCCCAAGTAAATCAATTTAATATAAAAGATAATTTATTGAGTTTAAAAGGGCAATCAACAAGTTCTAATCTAACACACAAAAGGTTATCACACACTATGGGTGAACAGATTTTCATATCAGAAACCTATGGAAGTGAAGCAAATGTAGGCGGACAAACGGAAGTATATAAAAATAAGATATCACTCGTTAGTGGTTCACAAGAATATGATTTAAATGCGTTAATTGCAGATGATAGTGGTAGTGGTGCAATTGAGGTTAAGAGAGTATTTTATGAAGCAGACCCTGCTATCACAAGATACTTTGACCCATACGCAGGAACTGGTCAACAAACAAATAATATGTTAGATGCATTTGGATTCGGTGGTTCATCACCAGCAATAACATTTATGTTACAACCAGTATATGCAGATTTGTTAAGAGTACAAGCAATTGAATTCAATGACCAAATTAGAAAATCTGCTTATTCATTTGAATTGAGAAATAATAAACTAAGAATATTTCCTACTTATCAAAATGAAACTACAGGTTCATTGTTTGTTGAGTGGGTAAAGGTATCAGATAGAGATAATGCAACAAGAACTCGTTATAGTGGTTCTGCAGATACGATATCAGATATCAGTAATGCACCATACGATAACATGCAATACACATCTATTAATGATGTGGGTAAACAATGGATTCGTAAGTATGGATTTGCATTATCAAAAGAGTTGTTAGGTATGGTTCGTAGTAAATATGGTACAATTCCTATTCCTAACTCTGAAGTTTCATTAGATGGTGAAACATTAAGAGCAGAGGCAACTGCTGAAAAAGACCAGTTGATAGAACAATTAAGAGAAATGTTAGACCAAACAAGTAATAGGGCACTTATGGAAGCTGATAGAGAAGCATCCGATAACTTACAAGAAAAGTTAAAGAAAGTTCCTTATCCAATTTACATAGGATAATCATATGGCAAGTAGATATTGGCCTACAAGAGATACTAACTTAGCCAAACGATTCAATGATGAACTCGTTGGTAATTTAAAAGATGATAAGTGTGGAATCATTGGACAAGAGGTAATACTTTATAGAGTATCCACTTATGAAACCGAAACAAATATGTATGGTGAATCAGGTGGTGGTAAAGTATATGAGGCAGGAGTTAAGTTATCTTGTATTATAGAGGCAGAAGATTTTGATTTCGAAATGAATGAATTTGGACCTGATACAAGACAGGAAGCACAATTTCATTTTCAAAGAGATATGTTGATAGATGTAAACTTTCGACCAGATATCGGTGATATTGTGAGTTGGAATTTAGGTTATTTTGAAATCACTAAAACAAATGAAAATCAATTAGTTGCTGGAGATTACAATAAAAATTGGACAATATCTTGTACAGGTACATTAACAAGAATCAATTCACTAAATATTGAACAAACAAGGGCGTTTTAATGGCAAGAAGTAAACCAATATCGAGAAAAGTTCGTAGGGATTTAAACTCGATTGCATTAAGAGATGATTTTAATCGTGGGAAACAATTACGAAGAGATAAAGATAAAGTAAAAAATATCAGTAATCAGATTATTGATATGGATAGTGCAATTATGTACTATTTCAATGAAGTAATCAAACCTACAGTCACAGAAAACAAAGAAACAATCAAAGTACCCGTTATGTATGCATCACCTGAAAGATGGGTTAGTATACAAAAGTTAGGGTTCATGAGAGATAAACGCCAACAATTGATTACACCTGCAATTGTGTTTAGAAGAACAGGTATGGAAAAGAATGAAAATATTCCTACCAATAAAATGGATGCTAATAATCCAAGAAACTTTCAAACCTTTACACAAAAGTATTCTTCAAGTAATCGATATGACCAATTCAGTAGAACAATCGGTACTACACCTAATAAAGAATTATACAATGTAGTTATGCCAGATTATGTAACTCTAAATTATGAGTTTACAATTTGGACAACATATATTGAACAAATGAACAAAATAGTTGAAAGAATAAATTATACTGATAATTCTTATTGGGGTGAACCAGGTAAGATGAGGTTTAGAAGTAAGATAGATTCATTTAGTGATGCAAGTGAAATGGATACTCAAGAAAGAATTATAAAAACTAACTTTAGTGTTCAATTATATGGGTATATTATACCTGAAGAATTTAACAACATGATAACCACTAAGAAACAATTAACACCTAAAAAGGTTATCATCAATATGGATGTTGAGAAAACTGCTGAAGATTTTGTAGAATCAGATAAAAGTGGTGGAGTATCAATACAATCACCAGTAAAGGATATATTCAGTATATCTACAAGTTTTCCACTTGTATTTAATGCAGGAACAGGTGTTACATTAAGTAATGATGGTGCTGCATTTGATGGTTCACAACAAGTAAATCAAACGATATCTATTGGACAAGATGTAGGTACAACATCGGATGTAACCTTTAATCAAGTAAGTACAAACTCATTAGTATTTGGTAATCCAACCACATACTCACATACAGGTATTAGTGGAAGTGTAAATATTACAGGTAGTTTAACTACAAGTGGTAATGTGACTGTCAATGGTAATATGACTGTTTTAGGTACATTAACTGCACAAGAATTTAAAACAACATTTGTTTCATCAAGTATATTATTTGAAAGTGGTAGTACTAAACTTGGAGATACTACAAATGATACACATGAGAGAACAGGTAGTTTAAATGTTACTGGTAGTTGGAGTTTAAATGGATATGAAATAAATGAGATATCTAACGATAGTGGTTTAACAGACCAAAGTACAACAACACTTGTAACAGAAGCAGCTATGGCAGGATTTACTGCAGGTTCTGTTACTGATAAACAAAATTATCTAAGAAAGAATTTTTACAAATCATCAAATGGAATCTTAAGTACAGCAACTGCAAGTTTTACAGCAGTAACTGCATCTGCACCTGCTGGATTTTCTGATACAAACGAAAATGATTTCTTATTCTTTATTAATGGTCAATACATGGAACATGATGCACTAACCATACAACAAAGTGGTAGTGTATTTTTACTACAAGTAGATACAGATGGTATCGGATATGAGTTAGAAGCAGATGATGAGATATTAAGTATTGGTAAATTCAATTCATAAGGTAGAGTCAAGATGAAAAAAATCGCCATAGAGTTATTTGGTCAATTAAGAATGTGGGATGCACAAAACTTATATAAATTGGAATCATTTTTACTTGAAAATAAAATATCTGTAGATTATTTTGGTACATTTTGGGATGATGAGTATACAAATTCTTATGTTGATAAAGGAGTATTTAAATCTTTTAAAAAGTTACAATTATTAGATGAACCAGAATATCATGGTAGTGATTTAACTAAATATTTTCTTTCACTTCAAAAAAGTATAGAGCAAAGAAAACAATATCAAAGTGAAAGTAATGTTGAATATACTTTTGTAATACATGCTAGAAATGATTTGGAGTATTTATTTGCTGAGGGTTCGTATGCTAAAGAAGCTAGAGAAACAGCATTAAAAAATTTATTAAAACTTATAGAAGAAAACTCAGATACACCTTGTGTTTTTTTAAAAGATGAAGAACGAGAGGACAAAAAGAGGATTGATGATAAATTTATAATTAGTAATGTTTTGGGTGCAAATTCTTTAATTGATGCATACGATAAATTATCGGACTTTGAATATCATGTATCATTATACCATGCTATACAATTATGTGGATGTAAATTAATAAAAATACCATTGTTTTTTGGATGGGAGGCAATTAGACATCAAATTTTTGTAAAAGCTAAATTTGATGATGGGTTTTGTGCACCTGAAATAATATCAAAATCTAATATAAGGGGTGATGTAAGAAAATATGTAAAAACCATACAAGATACACAAACATTAAAAGATGAAATAATAAGATTAGATTCATATAGGATACGGAATTAAAAATGCCAATTTTAAAATTTAAAAACCCAATTGTAATATCAGGTTCTGATGGTTTTGTATCATCTTTTCTTGGAGATATGGATGCAACCAATAGACAAACTGCTGAGTTTTCTATTGGACAGGAAGTAGGTACAGATTCACAAGTAACTTTTAATGGTTTAACACAACCAGAAAATCAAACTCTTATTTTACCCAACCCAAGTGATGCTTCACAAAATTTAGTATTGGGATATCAATTTATTAGTGGTTCAAGTATTACATTCACTACGGAAGAACAAGGTATAAGTGGAAACTACACACATGAAAATAATGCAACAATAAATGGTGAAGTAACTGCTATATCAATTTTAACAGAACTAAGTTCATCTGAAGTTATATTCACTTCAGGTAGTACAAAGTTTGGTGATACATTAGATGATAGACATGAAGTAACAGGTAGTATGACTATTAGTGGTTCATTCAGTTTGAATGGTAATGATATGGTTGGAGTTAGTAATAATGATGATGTAAGTGCAGCAAGACAAAATTTCTTTGTTACAGAACAAGTAGCATACAATGTACTTGGTGGTGAAGCAGAAATAGCTAATTCATATTTGAGAAAACAATTTGCAAAGGTTGGTACGATTACAAGTCCAACTGCATCTTTTACTGCAGTTACGGCATCTGCAGGAGATTTAACAGCAACATCAATAAACGATTTTCATTTTTATTTAAATGGTATGATTTTAGAAAATGATGCATTAACAATTGAACAAGATGGTAGTACATTTAAACTACATATGGATACAGGTTCACTTGGATATAACTTAACAAACGATGATGAAATAGTTGCTTGGGGAAAATTTAATTCGTAAATACCACATTGGTTTTACCATTTGTTGATATTTATTAGTATGAGAAAACGACATTGGAAAAATAGAAAAAACCGAAAGTGTCCATCGTGTAGTAAGATGTTAACCTACACGAGAAAAGATGCCTTTGATAGGGCAGTAGGTAATAATAGTGTGTGTAAATCTTGTGCACAACAAGATAGAAAATTCACATTAGAAACCATAGAGAAGATGAAACAACCAAAATCTACTCAACATAAGAAAAAGATTTCAAACTCTATTTCAGTTTGGTGGGAAGATAGGAAACAAGAAGAAGTAAGACATGGCATTAATAGATAGTAAACAGCTGAATCCCGCCTTAACAGGTTCGTTTACACTTAGTGGTTCATTAAGTGGTACAAGTATTATACCTGCAGCTGCAATTGATGGACAACTTGGTATATTCTCACCTACTGGTTCAATACAATCTACACATAATGATTTAGTAATTACTGGTTCAGTAACATCAAGTTTAGGATTTAAAGGTGATGGTAGTGGTATAACAGGAATATTACCAAGTGGTATAAATGGACAACTCGGTGTATTTGCTGCCACAGGTTCAATACAATCCACACATAACAATTTAGTTGTTAGTGGTACTTTAGAGGTTCAATCTGATAGAACAGAAAGTGAACCAAGTTCTTCTACAGGTATAACCACAAATAATATTACAAATGGGTATCCTACATCAAATTCATGGGGTACTGGTTTAGGTGGTAGTTTCTTTAATAATTTTACACCTGAAACTCATGTTAGTGAGATTTTAAGATTTATGGCAGGTGCAATGAGTCATAGTTTAGATGTTGCAGATGCAGCACCAAACACAAAAAATTGGAGTAATGTAAGTACATCACATACAGATGGAACTGAAACTTCAAAGGATTCATTATTAAATGGTGTGTTGGGTTCTACATATGAGGATGCCAGATTAAGTAATAGTTGGACTGGTTCTGCATTTATAGATATGAGTGAGACTGGTTCTTACAAAGATGCATTAGATTACCTACAACATAAGAATTGGGTACAGGCAAGTGATAGAGGAACAAATAGTAATGATGCAGGAACAAATCCATTTCATGGTACATACGCATCAAGAATACCATCAACAAATATCACAACACAAGGAACATTCAGTACATTCACTAATACAATCACAGCAAATGCTGGTGGTAGTACGAGTGTAAGTAGTAATGCGAATCACTTTGGAATGGGTGGATTAACAAGTGGTGGACCAACTGCATATACAGTCAGAGTTATCGCATCACAATCCTATAGTGATACTTATGATGATGAAACACCAGATAAAGCTTCAACATTCCACACACATTCTTTTGTAGATTATACACAAAGTTCTTTTGGAACATCAAATGGATTAACATTGGCCAAGATTGTAACATCACAACCAGCAGTTATTCCATCGGCATTCCAAGATGGTGATTTCAATAGTGTTGCAGGACCAATTAGTGGTAGAAAATATACAAGTGGTGCAACAACATCTACAAATATATCTGCAAGTGGATATTATAAATTACATGATATTGTAGTTGGATTGAAGACTGGTTCTATGAGTGATTTTCAATTCAAAGATGGTTCAGATGGAACAACAAGATTTTATTTATATACAGGTGGTATAACAACCGATATCACGACTGGTAATCCGACAGTAGCAGTTACAAGTTCTTTAGCAAGAACAAGTTTTTCTGCAACATCAAGAAGTTTAAGTGGTGCACCATATCTATTAACAACAAGTTATGGTTTTAGTTTTGACTCTCATGTAAGTAAATCATTTGACCCAGCATATGGATATGCTACAAGTGTATTAGTGAATAGTAATTCAACAGACCAATGGGATAATGTTGGTTCAACATCATTAAGTAATACAACCACGACTGTAAATAATAGTGGTGTATCATCAACAGGTGCAACCAATTATGTGATAGATAATATTTTTACAAATAAAAGAACAAGTGGATATGACCCACAAATATCTGATATAGCAGTTGCTAGTTCTTCATTTACTTTCTCACTTGATAGTAATACAGATAATATAGTTCAAAATAGAAGTTCTCAAGAAGACAAAAATTATAATTTAAAATTTAGAGCAACTGGTAGAAATTGGAAGAACTCAAGTGTAACTGATACCACACCAAATGTAAAACTTTACGATTCAACACTATTTGGACAATCAAGTGATAGTGGTTCATTAGCAATTTATAGTAGAGCACAAGGATATGACCCTACTTCAGTAAATAGTACTACAGAGGGTTTTGATGGTGAAGATTTCAGAATAGTATTGGCAGATAATGTAACTTCATTTAGTGGAGCATATTTCACAACAGATTCATATCAAGTAAATGATGAGGGGGATGCGGTTCTCGGTAATTATGATTTACAAGTCAAACCAGGTTATTTGGTAGACCCAGGTGGTGATTATGGATATTGGTTTAAAGATGGATTTGGTAGTGGTACATACAAATATTATATAAGAAGATTCCAAAAAACAAGTGGAAACAAAACTCAAATGACTATAAACTTGAATAACAAAACATTAGTGAATTGGAACTCTACTTCAGATGGAATTGCTTGTGCAATAATATTTAAGAGTGGTACAAGTGCTGGTGGAAATACAAGTATATCTACTGCAAGATTGTTTGACCCAAGTGATACTACAAGTAACTTAATTGAGGCAAATATTTCTAATGATAACCACAAGAATCCATTCTCAAGTGCAATAGATTTATATGGAAATACAGGTGGTAGTCTTTCAAGTAATACTTATACAATCCCTATGAGAAACTCAGATGGGATGTTTTTAGATGCAACAGATGATGAACTTTATGTAGTGGTGAGATACAAGGGAGACCCTGCACCAATACAATCAATAACATTGGGGTATAGTTAATGGCTATTAATCAAGAGAAAAAATCGAATCGATTATTAGGAAATAGACGATTTACGAGTGCTGATTTAAATACATCACAAGAAGCATTTACTGATGTATTAGATTTAGGTGCAAGTGAAATTTATTCTGAGGCACATTTAATACCATCAAGTGGTTTACCATTTAGTGGGAGTTCTCAAAGTGGAGAAACAAGTGGTGTACTAAAATATTATTTTAGACAAAGATTAACAAGGTCAAATGTTGCAAACGATGTATTCTTCTTTATGGTTCCGACAGGAAGTACAGGTGGAGTAACACCGCAGTTGATTCAAGATGGACAACAAGGTAGTTTTATATCACCTAAGTATTCAGTAAGTTCACTTGCAAATGCCAATACAGAAGATACAACACCAGGTTATGGTGTAAAAGTTTTTAAATCCACATCATTAGATAGTGGTTCATTGAGTGGTGGTGATATTGTATCAGTTAATGATTATCAGTTTGATTATAAAACTGGTGTAATACAATTTGAATCTGCACTTTCATCTAATTTAGAAGTTTATATGAGTGCATATCAGTATGTTGGTAAAACTTTAAGAACAGGTTTATTTGTTAGTGGTAGTATTAATGCTGAAAGTGGTTCATTTACACCTGCTGCAGATGATGTAATAGATTTAGGAAGTTCAACATTTCAATGGAAAGATTTACATTTAGATGGAACCGCAAACATAGATACATTAAGTTTGACAGATGGTTTCACATATAATGGTGTTACTTTAAATACAAGTGGTAGTAGTTCAGACCATCTTGAAGTAACAGGTTCAGGTTTTACATTTAAGGGTACAGATAGTTCAGATTTGTTTACATTAGTAAATAATAGTAATGAGATATCAGTACAAATAGATGATAAAGTAATAGTATTAGGAGAATCATCAACAGCACCCACAGCCGTAAAGGGTGGGATGTTTTATAGTGGTTCGCAGTGGTTTTTAGGGTATGAAAACTCACCAACTTAATATTTAATAATAGAGAAATAATACTCAATTTAGGAGAAAAAAATGGCACAATGGAGAAAAGTAATAGTAAGTGGTTCGGCTGCAGAACTATCTTCTTTGACTTTAGACACTGCATTACCAGTAGCACAAGGTGGTATTGGTGCAACATCCCTTTCGGATAAAGCAGTTTTAATTTCACAAGACAGTGGTACAGATGCAGTTGGTTCCCTTGCCTTAACAACAAATGGAAGTATTATCGTTGGTGGAACTAATGGACCAGCAGTTGAAGCAGCATCAGATGTAGCAGGAACTGGTCTTAGTGCAACGACAGGAGATGGAACATTAGTAATTGATGTAGATGCATCCCAAACACAAATTACAAGTGTTGGTACGCTAGGTGCAGGAGCTATATCAAGTGGATTTGGTAACATTGATAATGGAACATCTACTTTAAATACAGGTAATGCTACCATAGATAATTTAACAAATAATTCAGCAGTAGCAGATTCACACATCACAGGTTCGATGAGTGGTTCATTTAGTGGTGATGGTAGTAATTTACATTCTGTAGTAACTGATGTAGATGCACTAACAGAATTAGATGCAACACCACACGCAACAGAAGATGAGTATATGATATCTGATGATGGAACTGAAAAAAGAATTAGTGTAACAAATGCAGCAAATGGTGCTTTTGCACTCGTTAGTGGAGATGCCACAATCGCAGCAGGTGGTGCTCTAACAATCGCAGCAAATTCTGTAGAGGGTACAATGTTGAATACAAATTCAGCAGATACCACTACATTAGAATTATCAAGTGATTCTCTTTCTGTATTGAAAGTTCCAAATGCAATCACAGTCGATGATACTACTATTCAATTAAATAGTGGAACTACATTCGATGGAAGTGGAGCAGTAACCATATCTGCAAAAACAGCAGCAATCGCAGATAGTGGAGCAGCACTTGCAACTGCAGACCAGATTCATACATTCTATACTGCAGGTGGTAGTAATCTAGCAACCGCATTAAACACAGATTTAGGTGGTAACTTTACAATTGGTAATCAATCAAGTGATACTGCTACATTTAGTGGTGGTGTTATTATTGATGGTAACTTAGATGTAAATGGTTCATTGACTACTATTGATAGTACAAACTTGAGAGTTGCAGATAGATTTATTATGGCCTCAAGTGGTTCATCAAGTGGAGATGGTGGTTTGATTGTAAGTACTGATGGAAGTAAAGGTACTGCATTTGGATATGATGATTCAGCTAAGAGATGGTCATTAACGAAAGAAGATGATACAGCAGAAAATGCAACATCAATAGACCCAAGACAGTTCGTAGTATCAGTTAGTGGTTCAGGTGCAAATCCAAGTGGAAACCCAAGTGATTTCGGAACAAGTAATACTGATAGAATTGGTCTGATGCATGTTAACACAAGTGATGGAACAATTTGGATTTATTCATAAACTAAAGTGAGGTTATATGGCTTTTAAAGTTAAAGGCAAAACAACGAGTATAGTAAACGAAGTAGCTAGGTTTAAGAAAGAGGAGATAGAGTTTTTGTTTGAGTTAATTAAGAACTCTATGATTCCAGGTAAACATTTAGGTATTGCAATGGATGTGGTTAATAAACTAAAACAACAATATCAATTGTTAGATAAGAAAACTGCAAAAGTGAAGAAAGTTGAATCGGCGAAATCCGTAAATAAGAAAGAAATTTCAAAGGTTCAAGAAATAGAGAAACAAAAACTCAAAGAAGAAGACGGAGAACTTTGGGTTGAAGAATAACTTATTGGCCTTGTTTGGCAACAAGGAAGTGGGCCGAGGGGTAACCAACCATAAGGAGATAATGTAAATGCCAAGTTGGAAGAAAGTAGTAGTTAGTGGTAGTGATGCCGCAATACCAAGTGTATCAACAGCAGCAGATTTCACAATTGATGCTGGTGGAGATATTATACTTGATGCCGATGGTACTGATATTCTCTTAAAAGATGGTGGAACAGAATTTGGTAGTTTTAAAAGAGCATCTTCTGATTTCATAATCAAATCAGCAACAAACGATAAAGATATAGTATTTAAAGGTGTTGATGATTCTTCAACTATAACCGCACTTACATTAGATATGTCAGAGGGTGGTAACGCTATTCTCGGTGGAAATATAAGTGGTTCAATGGTTTCAACTGGTTCGTTTGGTAGAGCAGAGGGTACATCCTTTAGTTATGTTTTTGATTCTAATGGTTCTTTGGTTTACGATGGAGATGAATTAGTTTATAGAAATAGTGGAAACGAAAAATTCAAAGTAGATAATTCTCAGATGACAACTGAGACTGGTAATTTTACCAATTTAATAAAAATAGGTGGTGAAAATAAAATTCAACTTGATGAGTCAAGTGTATCATTAGTCATTAAACAAAATGATGGTGGTATGGTAGATAACCTAACAATGACTAAAGAGGGTGAGCTAACACTACATCGAGGTGGTGCAACTATTAATGGAGATATAAGTGGTTCAGTTATAAGAGCAAGTGGAGATGTTGTAGCATTTAATTCATCCGATAAAAGATTAAAAGATAACATAGTAACCATTGGAAGTCCACTACAAAAGATTGGTAGAATAGGTGGATATGAATTTGATTGGAATGAAAATCAACATGTCTATCGTGGTCATGATGTTGGGGTTATTGCTCAAGAAATAGAAGAAGTAATACCTGAGGCAGTAAAAGATAGAGATGGTGGATACAAAGGTGTTCAGTATGATAAGATTATACCACTACTTATAGAGGGTATCAAAGAATTAACTAAAAAAACTAAGAAATTAGAAAAAGAAATTAGGGTTTTACGGCATAAAAGTTAATATTTATATATAGTAACAAAGGAGTTATAATGGCAAAGAAAAAACAAGAAGTCATCACATTTACAGAAGACGAATTAAAATCTTTAGAAGCAATCAGAAATGATTATATAAATCTACAGAATGAATTCGGTAGAACCAAAGTAAGAAAACTTTTGGCACTAAAACAAGTAGATGAGATTGACCAGTATGAAGTTCAGTTAGAATCTGCGTACTTACAAGTACAAGAAACAGAACAAAATTTAGCTAAAACCTTAGAAGATAAATATGGAAAAGGTAATCTAAATGTAGAAACTGGTGAATTTACACCAATTTCCTAAAAAAACTTCTAAGCTAAGTATATTTTGAGATTTTAAAATGATACTTATAGAGTAAGTATAAAGTTTTACTCACAATTAATATTAATAGGAGAATAACAACATGGCAGAGAGAATAGTCAGTCCAGGTGTTTTTACACGAGAAAAAGACTTATCATTTCTTCCACAAGGTATTGCTGATATAGGTGCTGCAATTATTGGTCCAACAGTCAAAGGACCAGCATTTGTTCCAACACAAATAACAAGCTTTTCACAATTTGAAAATATCTTTGGTGGAGTTGATAGTCGTTTCTATGTACCTTACACCGTCAAGGAGTATATTAAAAATGCTCCAGCAGTGACAATTGATCGTGTGTTAGGATTAGGTGGATATCAATCATCGACCGTAAGACTGAATGTAACAAGTTCAATGGGGAACTTTACAGCAGCAGTTTTAAAACCATCAAGAAATGCTCCATCTTTAGATTTAGGTGGACCAACTTCTGCATCATTAGCAGCAGAAGCTGATTGGTCAAGTGCATCTCTAACGATTGGAACTAACGCCGCAAAAACAATTTCATTTGATACAGGTTCTGCAAACTACATCACAAAGATTTATGGTACAGACCCACAATCTACAAACAATGATGTTTATGTTTACAAGAACTTTAAAGACCTCCATTCTGGCAACGGATTCGATGCAAATGTAAGTATGAGTATTGTAAGTGCATCTTCAGGTGAAGATTTCACTCACGATTATCGTAACGCTTGTACACCTTACATCGTATCTCAGTTAGTTGGAAGTGCAAACAAAAATCTATTTAAACTCAAAACTCGTTCACATGGAACAGATGTTAATGATGATTTCAAAATCGCTATTGCAGATTTAACTGCTGCTGGTTCAGTACCAGGTAGTGATTATGGTTCATTCTCATTAAAAGTTTTGAAAAATAATCCAGGCGAAACCGATGATGGTGAAGTGTTAGAAGAGTTTACTAACATAAACTTCGACCCAGATTCACAAAACTACCTACCAAGACAAATTGGTGATAGATATGTAACAATTGATTCAAATGGTAAATTAACCTACAATGGTGATTGGCCAAACAAATCAGTTCATATTTATGTAAGTGATTACGCAACACAACTTGAGGGTATCGATGAATCATTATTACCACATGGGTATGCAGCAGTATCTAATCCGGTACTTGGTACAACAACAATTCCAAGTGCAAGTTTTGTAACAGCACAAACCAATACACTTGGTGTGTTTGACCAAAATGTTTACTACGGATTTAAATTTGCTGCAGCAGATAACAAACAATATCTTGCACCATTACCAGCAAGTGCTGGAACTGGTAACAATGCAGTATTCTCACTTGAGAATCAACTTGGACATAACGATGCATCAACACTTGGTGTAACACCATACGCGGATGGAACTGAAAATCTATCCTTATCAGCTGCAGCTAAAGCTCAGTTGAAGTTTGTTGTTCCATTCCAAGATGGATTTGATGGTGATGACCCAACAACATTGAAAGCAGTAGGTAATGATATATCAGGTACAAACACACAAGGATTCAATTGTAATGATGCGAATGCTAGTGGTTCTGTTGCTTACAAAAGAGCAATTAATGCAGTAAGTAATCCAGATGAGTTTGATATCAATTTATTGGTAACACCAGGTATCATTCATGAGTACCATAATTCAGTAACGAATCATGGTATTAGTAAAGTAGAATCTCGTGCAGATGCATTCTATATTATGGATGGTTCAAGATGGGGTAGAAGTGTAGCAAATGCAGTATCAGATATACAAACTATTGATACGAATTATGCTGGTACATACTATCCATGGGTCAAAGTTATTGATGAAAGTAAAAATAAACCAGTATGGGTTCCACCATCAGTTGTATTACCAGGTGTGTTATCATTTAATGATTCTATAGCACACGAATGGTTTGCACCTGCTGGATTGAATCGTGGTGGTTTATCATCAGTATTAGAAGCAAAAACAAGATTAACACATACCGAAAGAGACGAATTATATGAAGGTCGTGTGAATCCAATTGCTTCATTCCCAGGTCAAGGTGTTGTAGTGTTTGGACAGAAAACATTACAAGGAAAACCATCTGCTCTTGATAGAATCAATGTAAGAAGACTGTTAATCAGACTTCGTAAATTCATTGCTTCTTCATCAAGGTTCTTGGTATTCGAACAAAACACAAGTGCAACAAGAAATAAATTCCTATCTATAGTGAATCCATTCTTGAATAGTGTACAACAAAATAGTGGATTAAGTGCGTTTAAAGTTGTGATGGATGAATCAAACAACACACCAGATGTTGTTGATAGAAACCAATTAGTTGGTCAAATCTTCATTCAACCAACAAGAACTGCTGAATTCATCGTGTTGGACTTCGTAATACAACCGACAGGAGCAGCATTTCCTGAATAAGTTTATTAGTAAGTAATAGACAAACAAAAACCCCGCTTTTTCAAGTGGGGTTTTTTGTTGCTGTTTCTAATATCGTGAAACTCTGCGTAACCCATTCGATTCCAAATATGTAGTCATCGAGAACCCACTCTCACAATTAATAATTACCCATTATTTCTGCTCCTTATATACAATACATAATTCTGTAGATTAAAATTGTGGTCATCACCTAACATTCTTACTTCATCATAAGTTAAGTAATAACCCTCAACATTATCATAGACTGTTTCTTCAGTAGGATTATGTACAAACTCACCTATATTGTTCATATTTAAAAATCCAACTATACAACCTATAAAATAGTTATCAAAGTTTCTCTGAGCATCATTCATCTCAGTTTGTTGTTGTTCCGTCATCATATAATCATAATATTCCATAATTCATCCTTTTCTTTCAATTAACTTACACTATAATATAAGGCTTTTTAAGTCCATTGTCAAGGTTTTTTTTAAAAAACTTCAAAAAAACTATGAAGAAAACATACATATATTTCACTTTTTTTTATTTGCTGATATTTATTATCGAAGAAATTTTAAAGGCAAATACTTTAGGAGAATAAAATGGCCGATATATTATCACAGAACGATATATTTTTTAGAGCGTTTGAACCGAAAACTAAAAATAGGTTCATTATGGATATCGATGGTATACCAAGTTACTTTGTGAAAACAATGAACAGACCTCAGATTACTTTCGAGGAGATTGAATTAAATCATATAAATGTTAAAAGATACCTTAAAGGTAAAGGTACTTGGGAACCGCTAGAGATTACTCTATATGACCCAATTGTACCATCAGGTGCTCAGGCAGTTATGGAATGGGTAAGATTACATCATGAATCAGTAACAGGTCGTGATGGATATTCCGATTTCTATAAAAAAGATATCACATTTAATTTATTGGGACCAGTCGGAGATAAAGTTGAAGAGTGGAAGTTGGTTGGAGCATTTATCCAAACAGCAAACTTTAACGATTTGGATTTTGCCAACGGAACGGATGTTGCTGATATCAGTTTAACACTTCGTTACGATTACGCTATTTTATCATTCTAAGTTCGGAGGACATATGAGTATGTGGGAAATTTTTAAAGATGACAATGATTACAATGAGAAATCAATAATTGGTTTCGGAGCATTCACAATAATGGTTATCTTTGCAGGTGCAGATGTTGTAACAGGTATTATGGGTAAAGATTTAGTTATCAATGATGTTGTTTACAATTCATTCCTATTCACTACTTTAGGTAGTTTTGGAATAGCAGGTGCAGAAAAAGTATTAGGAAATAAAAAATAAAAAAATAAATTCGTTTTTACGAAAGTTATAACATAATTATTATATATGGTTTTAAATTCATTTCATAGGAGATAATAATGGCTGAAAATCAGTACGCGTTTCCTACTGAACAATTATCTTTACCATCAAAAGGGTTACTATATCCTGAAGATAGTCCATTAAGTAGTGGAACAATAGAAGTTAAATACATGACTGCAAGAGAGGAAGATATTCTTACATCTGCAAACTTAATTGAAAAAGGGACAGTAATTGATAAATTATTGGAAAGTGTTATTGCAGACCCTAAAATAAAATTAGATGATTTGTTGATTGGTGATAAGAATGCACTTATGGTAGGAACTCGTGTGTTGGGGTATGGTAAAAGTTACGATATAAAAATCACAGACCCAGACACTGGTTTAGAAGTAGAACATTCATTTGATTTAACAAAATTAGAAACAACCAAACCAGATGAAAAGTTATTCAAAAATGGAAACAAATTTGAATTTACCTTACCTACATCCAAGAGAACTATTGAGTTTAAGTTACTAACTCATAAAGATGAGAGAGAACTTGATGCTGAGATAGAGGGATATAAAAAGGTACAAGCAGTTGGTGGTGTTTCAAGAGAACTTACCACACGATTAAAAAAACAAATCA
>VTLG01003622.1_pt1 | contig 21031 bp, 25 predicted proteins | sample 4694571 | NCBI WGS metagenome assembly VTLG01 (sample SAMN12604809, study PRJNA352737) | marine metagenome | biome: ENVO:00000447; feature: ENVO:00000209|ENVO:00000569|ENVO:01000036; material: ENVO:00002151; isolation source: viral sequences binned using virsorter ... | reverse complement strand
GTGATGCTCCTGACTCATTAAGAGGTACAGGTTTAAACTTTTTAATATTAGATGAGTTTAGTGATATTGATAAAAGGACTTGGTTTGAGGTATTAAGAGCATCGGTATCAGATACATTGGGTCATGTTTTAATGTGCGGAACTCCTAAAGGCTATGGTAATTGGACTTATGAAATGTATTTAAAAGGTAAGCAAGACCCTGAGTGGGATAGCTTTCAATATACTACTTTAGATGGTGGTATGGTTACACCAAAAGAAATAGAACAAGCTAGACAAGACTTAGATCAAAGAACATTTAGACAAGAGTTTGAGGGTACATTTGAAAATTATGCTGGTGCAATCTATTATAACTTTCATCCTATTGAGTCTGTTGTTCAAAAAACAATAGATTATGCTAAACCTTTTCATATAGGCATGGACTTTAACGTTGACCCAATGAGTGCTTGTGTAAGTCAAATAGAAAAAGATAAAATTTATATTGTTGATGAGATAGTCATTTATTCAAGTAATACTGATGAAATGGTGCAAGAGATAAGAGATAGATATGGAACTAAAGTACCAATATTTATTTATCCTGACCCAGCATCAAGACAAAGAAAAACAAGTGCTGGTGGGAGAACTGATTTATCAATTTTACAAAATGGTGGCTTTAATGTAAAAGTAAAATCAAGACATCCAGCAGTTAGAGATAGAATCAATGCAGTTAATTCTAAACTCAAAGATAGTAATGGAAATAGATATATTTTTGTTTCCAAATCTTGCAAAACATTGATAAAAGGATTACAAAGACAAACGTACAAGGAAGATACAAATATTCCTGACAAAGAAGATGGATTTGACCATATGAACGATGCTTTAGGCTACATGATTGATTATATAAAACCTTTAGTAACTCAGATGCCAAGTTCAAGACCAACTAGATGGATAATGAAATAAACTATGGCATATTCAAGAGATGAAGCATTTGAAACCCACAAAGATTTTAAAGAAAATGTAAATCAATGGGAATATTACATAAGATCATTTAATGGTGGATATGATTATACTTTAGGTCAATATTTAAACAGATACAATTTAGAATTAGACAACGAATACAATCAAAGACTTGGTAATACTCCATGTGATAACCATTGTAAAAATATCATACAAATCTATTCATCTTTTTTATTTAGAGTAAAAGCTTCAAGAGATTTTGGTGCTATGGCTGATGAGCCTAGTTTAGAAACATTTTTAAAAGATTCTGACTTAGATGGAAACCACTTTGACTCTGTAATGAAACAGGCTCAAAATTATGCTTCTATTTATGGACATTGTTTTTTAGTTTTAGATAAACCAAAAGTTACAACAAACACAAGAGCAGAAGAACTAGACCAAGACATAAGACCTTATATGTCAATATTAACACCTGAGAATGTTTTAGATTGGAATTTCAAAAGAGAAATAAATGGAAAATACACACTAGATTATCTTAAAGTAAGAGAAGAAGTAGATAAGGATGGCGGAACTTACTTTAGATTATGGTATCTTGATAGGATTGAAACTGTCTATGCAAAGTCAGACAGAGATGTGCCTGTTGTAATAGATACTGCCGATAATCTGATTGGCAAGATACCAGCAGTTATCTTATACAATTCCAAATCACATAAAAAAGGGATTGGTCAATCAGACCTAACTGACATAGCTGATTTGCAGAAAGCTATCTACAATGAATTATCAGAAGTAGAACAGCTTATTAGATTAACAAATCATCCAAGTTTAGTTAAGACTCCATCGGTAAATGCTAGTGCTGGTGCTGGTGCTGTAATAGAAATGCCTGAAGAATTAGAGCCTAATCTTAAACCATATCTACTGCAACCATCAGGGCAAAACTTACAGGCTATTATGGAATCAATAAGTAATAAGGTAAATGCAATAAATAGAATAGCACATACAGGAGCAGTAAGAACAACTAAACAAGCAGTATCTTCAGGAATAGCTTTACAAACAGAATTTGAATTACTTAATGCAAGACTATCAGAAAAAGCAGACAACCTACAAATAGCAGAAGAACAAATATTTAGATTATATGCACTATTTCAAAATGCCACATTTGATGGAGAAATAAACTATCCTGATTCATTTAACATTAGAGATTATGCTACTGATCTAATTTACTATCAACAAGCTAAGTCTTTAAGTATTGGTTCTCCTACATTTATGAAAGAAGTAGATAAAGAGATTGCAAGAGCAGTAGTAGATGACAACGAAAAACTTAACGATATATTTGATGAAATAGACTCAGCTTCAGAAGTTGGTCAATTTACACAAGACGAAGTAGAACAAGAAACAGTAGCCGAAGAAGAAATATAAATGAATGTCAGATATAGTAAAAGATTTAACGAATTACAGAATCAAAGGTATTGAAAAAGCCGAAGTTGAATTTTACGAATCCTTAACAAAAACATTAGATAAAATAGAAGATCAAATAGTAGCATTAGCTGATGTTAATTTACCAAGACAGGCTGGTAAGCTTATTGAACTACAAAGTGCAATAGCAATAAGACCAAAAATAAAAGCAATACTTGATAAAGAATATTTACCATTTGCAGACAGAGTAGTTAGAAAAGGTTTTGGAGAACAAGCTAAAAGAGTTGAGAGACAATTTAAAACAATAGGTATTATACCACCTGAATTTCAAGAACTTACAAAGGGAGATTTAGCTTTAGTTAAAAATTTAAAGCAACAATATTACACACAGTTTAAAGATGTATCAAATAATTTTACAAGAATATTATCAGATAAAGTATATCAAAACACATTAGTTGGAACTGAATTTACAGTATTAGAAAAAGAACTAAGAGAATCTATTAATGGAATATATGCTACTTCAAGAGACCCAGCAGTAAATAGATTAGTAGATTATGTAAAAAGAAATAGAGATAACCCAGCACTTAAAAGCAGAGTTGATATAGCAATAAAACAATTACAAAGTAAATATGCAAGAACTAGAACAGGCGAGAATATGAAAAGATATGCTGGTCAGATACTTAATGATTCTTTGCGAGACTTTGATGCTACTTTAAACTTTAATAAATCAAAAGATGCTGGACTTACATTTGTTAAATATTATGGAGATGTAATACCAACAACAAGAGACTTATGTAGAAGAATGGTAAGTGGGAGTCTTAACAAAAGAAAGAATGGTTTATTTACAATAGCAGAGATACAAGACATTTGGGGTGGTAGAAGTTGGTCAGGTAAAAAGGGTGGTAATCCTATGGTAGTAAGAGGTGGATATAATTGCAGACATCAGTTTAGTTATGTTAATCCTGATTGGTACGAGGATGATGGAGAAGAATCACAAATACTTAAAACAAGAGAGCCTATTGTTAAAAAAGAAAAGAATGTAAATATATCATCATTAGCAAATCCTATAACACTTACTGCTATTAGACCTGTATCAATAAAACAATCTAAATTAAGAATACAAAAACAAATAGATCAAAATGCACAAGATAGTAGATATGCAAAAAATCCTGATGGAACTATTAAAACAAGATTTAATGGAGAAGCAAAAACTGTTGGTAAAGTCACAATAAGAGGAGTTGATGAACAAACAGCAACTTTAATTACAGCAATTTTTGATGAGTTAAACGAATTAGCTGTAAAATATAATGTTCCTAAATTAAGAGGTTTAGATGTAAGACCATCAAAAAGATATGCTGGAAGAATGGGTGGTGGTGTATTGTATATTGGTAGCCAACACGCAACAAGAAATACAGCTTTAGGTAAATTAAAAACTAATACATGGAAATATGGAGATAATATTACAAAAAGACCTTTTAGTGTTGCTGGTTATTTAGATAATCCTGTTGATAAACTTAGATCAACTATGTATCACGAGTTTGGACACCATATACATCAAATGAAATATGTGACACCAACTTTTAAAGATAAGTTAGGCAGAGTATATGGAGATAGAAAATTTACACCTGAAATAGAAGAAAAACTTAAAAAAATAGTCAAGAATGAAAGATTAAATAATAATAAATTTGGAAGTTTTGCACCATCTGAATATGGAGACACTAACCAGATGGAATGGTTTGCTGAAAATTTTGCATCTTATTTAATGAATAAAAAAGACAAAGTACATCCAGCATTTTTAAAATTAATAAAGGAGATAGAAGATGAAGTGGTTAATTAGATTAAAAGAACTATTAGCAAAAGATACAATAAACCAAGAGGAATATGATGAATTTGTTGCTATTGGCAACACTTTAACAAAAGAATCTGATATAGAAAAATACCAACAGTTTGGAGAGGGTATTTATCTTTTATTAGACCCTGATGTAAAGACAGGCGATGATTTTTGACAATTACAAATAATGCTGATAAATCAAAGATATTAACAATAGGAGAAAACAATGTCAGACGACAAACAGGTTAATCAACCGCAAAATGATGTTCAGGAAGCTGAAGTTAAACAAACTCAAACTGACGAGAAACCAACACCAAGTTTTAATCAAGAAGATGTAGATAGAATTGTCAAGCAAAGACTAGAAGCTGAGAAGTCTAAACATCAGAGAATATTGGATGAAGCTAAAAAGCAAGAAGAAGAACTTGCTAAAGAAAAGCAAATACAAGAAGCAAAAACAAAAGCTGATTTAGAAAATCTTATGAAAGCTAGAATAGCTGATAAAGACAAAGAGTTAGCTGATTGGAAGTCTAAAGTTAAAACAATAAATGTAGATAATTCTATATTATCTTTAGCTTCTAAGAATAATGCTATTGCTCCTGACCAAGTAGTATCATTATTAAAAAATGAAGTTAATTATAATGATGATGGCAGAGTAGAAATACTTGATAATAATAAGAACATAAGATACAACCCAAAAGGGGAACTATTAACTATCGAAGATAGAGTTAAAGAGTTTTTAGATGCTAACCCACATTTCCGAAAAGGGTCTCTGTCTGGAACAGGAAGCCAGAGTAGCATTGAGGGTAAAACTGTAAAACCATTTAATATTCAGGATTTAGATATGAGTAAGTCAGAAGATCGTGCTAAATATGCAGAGTATCGCAAAGACCGAGATTCAAAACCTACTCAGATTAATTTAACAAACAAATAAATAATAAAGGACAAACACAATGGCAAACGAAAGCACAAGTTCTACACTCTCGGAATTATATACTGAGATTGTAGCTGAAGCATTATTTGTAGCAAGTGAGAAATCAATTATGAGACCACTTGTAAAAAATTATGCAATACAAGGTGGCGGAAAGTCAGTTGAAGTTCCAATCTATGCGGCAGTTTCTGCGGCGGCGGTATCGGAAGCATCTGATTTATCTAACACAGCAATCAACCCAACTTCTGTAACTATTACAGCATCAGAAAATGGAATAATGACTACTCTTACAGATTTAGCAAGAAACTCTGCACCAAGAAATGTTGCGGCAGATATTGGTAAATTATTTGGAGAAGCGATTGCAAAAAAAATAGACACAGACTTAACAGCATTATTTGATGGTTTTAGTACAGCAGTAGGTTCAGGCTCAACAGCTTTAACTGCGGCTTTAGTATTTCAATCAATCGCAAATGTAAGAAATGCTGGAGTTTCAATGGATGGTGTATCAGCAGTTTTACATCCTATGGTAGCCTATGACTTAAAAGCTAATTTGACTAATACTTTTGCAAATGCAAATGGTAATGATTTAGCAAATGAAGCATTAAGAAATGGTTTTGTTGGAAGATTAGGTGGAGTTCCTATCTATGAAACAACAAACATAGATAATGATGGAACGGCTGGAGACTATAAACAAGGTGTATTCCATAGAGACGCATTAGGTCTAGCTATGATGCAAGACTTGAAAATCGAAACTCAAAGAGATGCGAGTTTAAGAGCAGATGAGATTGTTGCAACAGCAGTATATGGTGTCGGAGAATTAAACGATACTTATGGTGTTGAGTTACACTCTGATTCATCAATCCAATAATAATTGGATACTTTGTGAGGGTGGGAAACTACCCTCACATTTAATAAAGGAGAATTTATGGACATTAAATTAACAAATGGCACAAAGACAATTACAAGATCAAAAGAGCAATACGAAGCTAATAAAAATCATTTTCAAATAAGAGGTTATGCTCCTATTGATTCAATAAAAAAAGAAATTAAAAAATCTAAAATAAGTGATATTGTAGATAAAGTAGTACAATTAAAACCAAAAAAAAAGACAAGGAAAAAGAAATGAATGATATAAAAAAATATTGGAAAATGGCAAAAGATAATCCTAAAGTAACTGCTGGTGTTATTATTGCTATTGTAATTATTATTAGTTTGGTAGGTTAATATGGCAAACTTTACAGGTGCAAATGTTTGTGATGTTGTCGAAATAGAAACATATCAACCAGATGTTTTTGGATTCGGTATTGCGTCAAATGACTCTAAAGTTTCATACTACATTACTCAAACAACAAACGATATTTTAAGACAATTAAGAATAGAGTGGTGGTCTGTATATAAAACAAATGTATATACAGATATTACAGTTCTTAATACTGCTGAAATGGTTAATACAAAAGTTAATTTAGATCAGTTCACAAGAGCTGGTGTATATTTATTTTTATCAAGATATTTTTTACCATCATTATCTAAGTTTAGACCTGAGACAGAAAAAGATAGATTTGAAAGAATGGGTGAACACTATGCTTCAGAATATAACAAAGAATGGAGAGCAATTTTAGAAGATGGTGTTGAATATGATAGCGATGCTGGTGGAACAATCTCTACAAGTGAAAGAGAGCCTTTGCATGGCTTACGAAGATTAAATAGGTAATGGCTTTAGATTTAAAGATTAAAACTAACGCAAAACAAATATCAAAAAGGTACGACAGACTACAAAGTAAATTTCCAAGAATATTTGATAAAGGATTATTACAAGCTGGATTTCATTTACTTGATATTATAAGAACTAAAACAGCCAAAGGTATAGATTTTAGAGATGTGCCTTTTGCTACTTATTCTGATTCTTACAGAAAACAATTACAAAGAGAGGGAAAACCATTAAAGGTAGATTTATTTTATTCAGGAAGAATGTTAGGAGCATTAACTCCATCTGGTAAAACTATTAAAAAAACAGGTAGAGGTAAAGTTTCAGTTGGATTCAGTAATGCACAAATGAGACAAAGAGCATTATTTAATCAAGTATTAAATGAGCCAAAAAGAGAATTTTTTGGGTTTAACAATAGAACAGAAAAGATTATAAGTAAGCAATTCAACAGATTTGTAGAAAAAGAATTAAGAAAGTTTAGAATATGAGTGTAAGAGAAAATATAGCATCTAACCTATTATCTACTATTTCAGGTATAAGTAGCCCATCAATTAAAAAAGCTACTAGACAACCTTTTCAATTAGACGAATTATCAGAACAACAATATCCAGCAGTAATAGTTCAAACATCTGAAGAAACTAGAGAAGATCAAGAATTAGGAAGTGGTGCTAAAACTAGAATAGGAACTATTGACTTTGCTATACTTGGTTTTGTAAAAGGTGCTGAATCAAATATAGATACATTAAGAAATCAACTTATTACAGCTATTGAAACAGCCTTAGAATCTGATATTACAAGAAGTAGTAACGCACTTGATACTGAAGTTATTAGTGTTGAAACAGACGAGGGTACACTATTTCCTATTGGTGGTATAAGAATGGTTGTTAGATGTACTTATGAGTTCCAAGCTGGAACTCCATAAACAAGGAGAAGATATGGCAAATAAAGATAAAATTATAGATAAGATAGAAAAGAAAATAGACAGCATTGAAAAATTGCATGACAAAGAATCAATGATGTGTGAAGAAGTTAAAGATTTACTTGCTGATTTAAGAGACCAAGAAGAAGATGAAAAATGGGAAGATGACTCAGAAGAAGATTTTAACGAAGATAATGATGACGAAGATATTGACGAAGAAGAAGAAAACTAATAAAAGGACTTATGGCTAAAGACATTAAATTATATAAAGATGGGAATGAGATAAGTATTAACGAAACTCAGCTTGATAATTTTTTAGATTTAGGATGGAAGCAAGAAAAACAAGAAAAACAAACAAGCAAAAAGGAAAATAAAAAATGGCAACACACTTCGGAAAAGAGGGAGTCGTAACTGCTGGTGGAACAGGAATTGGCGAACTAACAGGTTACACACTTGAAACTACTGCTGATGTTGTAGAAGATACTCAACTATCGGATGCTGGAAAAACATTTGTAGCTGGAAGAACATCATTTTCAGGAACTTTAGAAATGAGTTATGATGAAACTGATTCTCCACAACAAACATTAACTGCTGGAACTTCTATATCTTTTATATTAGCACCAGAGGGTAATTCTTCAGGGGATGAGACTTTTACAGGCACAGGAATTGTTACAGGTATGAGTGTAAATGTTACATTAGATGGAATAACTACTAGATCAGTTACATTTCAAGGTACAGGAACATTAACAAGAGGAACTGCTTAATATTAATTTATGTCAGTTATAGATAGAGTTAAGACTCATTTTGAGACTCTTCAAACTATTACTATTGAAGTTCCTGAATGGAAAGACGATCAAGGTAATCCATCTGTTTTTTATTCTGAGCCTTTAACATTAGAGCAAAAAAATATTATTTTTAAAAAATCAAGTAACTTTCAAGATTTAACAGTTCTTGTTGATTTATTAATGATGAAGCTGATGATTAAAAATGACAAAGGCGATTTAGTTAATGCTTTTGAACCATTTGATAAAATTGCTTTAAAGAAAAAAGCAGACTCCAATGTTATTGCAACAATAGCAAATCAAATACTAGCAGACACATCACTAGAAGAATCTGAAAAAAAGTAAATAGCGACCCTGACATACAATATTTGTTAGCGGTTGCTGATAGACTTAAAATGCCTATTCAAAAGGTATTAGATATGCCTTTAAGTCATTATAATCTTTGGATAGCTTACTTGAAAAAAGAGCAAGATGAGTATAAAAAACAAACAAGTCTAGCAAAAGCAAGGAAATATAAATAATGGCAAGTCAAAAATTATTCATAGATATAGTAGCACGAGATAAAGCAACCAAAGCTTTAGGTGGATTAAGAGGTGGTCTTGCTAAATTAAGAGGTGCTGTATTTAATCTTCAAAATGCTTTTATAGGTTTAGGTGCTGGTTTAGTCATTAGAAATTTAGTTAATACAGGAAAAGAATTAGAAAACTTACAAGTCAGATTAAAATTTTTACTTAAAGATACAAATGAGGGTGCAAAAGCATTTGAGAACATGACTAAATTTGCATCTAAAGTTCCTTTTTCTCTTGAAGAAATACAATCAGGTTCAGGTATATTAGCAACAGTTACAGACAACGCAAAAGACCTACAAAATATGTTAGAAATAACAGGTAATGTTGCGGCTGTAACAGGATTAGATTTTAGAACTGCGGCTGAACAAATCCAAAGGTCATTTAGTGCTGGTATTGGTGCGGCAGATTTATTTAGAGAAAAAGGTGTAAGAAATATGCTTGGCTTCCAAGCTGGAGCAACAGTTTCAATAGAACAAACAGTAGAAGCATTTAATAAAGTATTTGGTAGAGGTGGAAAGTTTGGAAATTCAACAGATGAACTAGCACAAACATTAACAGGAACTTTATCAATGATTGGAGATAAAGTTTTTAATTTTAAGAGAGTTTTATTAGATGCTGGTTTCTTTTCACAACTTAAAAAACAATTTGGAGACCTTAATAAATCATTAGAACAAAACTCAGAAACTATGGACAAGATTGCAATTACCATAGGAACTGCTTTAGCTGTTGCAGTTGATAAATTAGTTAATGGTTTTAAATTTTTAGCTGAACATTCAGATAAAGTAGCAACAGCATTTAAAGTTTTTATATCATTAAAAATTGCAAGAACATTTATTCAAATTGGTAGAGCATTAATACCTATTGTTGCTGGTATGAGGGCTTTAGTTTCATTAAGTGGTGTAGGTTTAGCTTTAGTTGCATCTTCTGTGGCGGCGGCAACTGCTACTTTTTTTGCTTTAGGAAAAGCAATAGATAATGTTGAAGATAAAATAAATAAAAATTTAGAAGCTAATAAAAAAGCATACGACCCAACAATGCTAATTCCACAAATACATAGTCAAAAGGAAATAACAAAAGAATTAAAAAAACAAGAAAAAATTCATTTTAACATTTTTGAATCTAATAGAAAACTTGTAGATGCAGTTAAAGATTCAGAAGAAAAATCACTTAATAGAATTATAGGTGCAAATAGAAATATTTTTGATGAACAACAAAAAATAGAGAAATCAGTAAAAGGTCAAGCAACAGTACAAGAAGAAGTGATAGAAAAGTTAAGAAGACAAAATAATGAATTTTCTTTGTCATCAGAAATACTAAGTACAATAAATTCATTTACAAGCAAAGTATCAAGGTCAATAGCAGAAGCAGTTGTACTTGGTAAATCTCTTAATATGTCATTTAAAGAATTAGCACAAAATTTATTAGTAGATGTTCTTGCTAAAATGATTGAAAGAATAATGTTGCTTACAATAGAAAAATTAATTGTAGAAAAAATATTTAAACAAGACAACAGCAGATTAAGCACAGAAAAAAACATCACAAAAGAAAAGAAAAAACAAGTAGTTCTACAAGCTATGCTTATGGCTATGGGTGCTGGTGGCGGTGGTGGTGGCGGTAGTGCTATTTCAGGTGGTTTTGCACAAGGTGGAGCAGTATCAAAAGGTAAGCCTGTACTTGTAGGAGAAAGAGGTGCAGAAATTTTTGTTCCAAACAGTACAGGTCAAATAGTTCAAAACGCAAGAGGACAAGGTGGTGGTGGAGTAAATGTTAATTTTACAATTAACACAATAGATTCAAGAGGGTTTAGTGATGCTTTACAAGAGAACAGAGGTACTATAACAGGAATAATAAATAATGCTTTAGCGGAAAAAGGAAGAAGTGAGTTAGTATAATGAGTGGTGCATTTCCAATATCAACATCTAAATTTGAAACACTTGGTATAAAGTCTAAACAAAATACACTTATTTCTAAATCTCTTTCAGGAAAAAAATTATCAAGACAAGTAGATAATCAAAGATTTCTATTTACTGCTAGAATTATTACAGCAAAAAGGTCAGATGTTTATGGAGAACTTATGGCTTTTATTATTAAACAAAGATCAGGAAAAGAAAATTTTACAATAATCCCACCTGAAATAGAAGATGCTAGAGGTAGCGAAACAGGAACAGTTTTAGTTAATGGTGTTCACGCAGTTGGAGACACTACTATTGCTATGGATGCTTTTGCTGGAGATGGTGCTGGAAGATTTAAAGCTGGGGATTTTATTAAATTTGCATCACATAATAAAGTTTATATGGTTGTCGCTGATGTAACAAGTTCATCAAATGCGGCTACTGTAACAATAGAACCACCACTTATTACTGCTCTTGCAGATAACTCTGTTGTTACTTATGACAATGTTTCTTTCACAGTTCATTTAACTAACGATATTCAAGAATTTGGAGTAGTAGGTGCAGATAAAGATGGAAACTTATTGTATCAATTTGAGTTAGATGTTGAAGAAACTCTTTAATGAAAAAATACAAAATTACACACTTAGTAAGTGCTGAGTTTGAAGCTACTGCGATTGTTAATGAAGATGAAATAGATGAAAAAACAAACGATTTAAAAGCTTATAAAAAACCTGATGGAAAATTTAATTTTACCATGTTAAAAGGTACAGAAAGCATAACTAGAACATATTACGAGGAACATGGCACGAACACTAACGACAGCAGTAAAAAACGAGTTATTAACAGGTCAGATTAGACCAATACATCTTATAGAGATAGGTTTTTCAACACCTGTTTATTTAACTGATTGTGGCTTTAATTTAACATCCTCTATCTCAGGTTCAAGTCGAACTTATACTGCTTCTGCATTTCTTGTAGGAGCATCATCATTTGAAGAACAAGTAGATATTACAAAAACAACATTAAGTTTATCTTTATCAGGAGCAGACCAAACATTTATATCAACTGTTTTAAATGAAAATATTGTAAATGACACAGTTGAAATTTACAGAGGATTATTAGATTCAAGCAACTCTATAATAGCTGATCCAATATTATTATATTCAGGAAACATAGATACTTTTGAAATATCAGAGACAGAAACTCAATCAAATGTTAAATTAATTATTGTATCTCATTGGGCTAACTTTGATAAAAAGTCAGGTAGAAAAACAAACAATGCTTCACAACAAAGGTTTTTTAGTACAGATGTTGGAATGGATTTTTCAAGTCAAACTGTATTAGACCTTAAATGGGGTAGAGAATAATGCACGAAGTAATAATTTTTTTACAAACTTTTGATAAATACAAACAATTTACTTATCAGGAATTGTGGCTACACATACAACCATCTTTTTTTAATAATCAATATAAAATATTTAGAGATGAAGATAAAAAAATATTTGGATTTATTAATTGGGCTTGGGTAGATGAAAAAACTAAAGAACAATATTTTAAAACAGGAAAAGTTAAAAAATGGAATTGTGGAAATAATTTAGTAACTGTAAATTTTGTTGCAAAAAAAAATATATTACAAATTGTTAGATGGTGTAAAAAAGAATCAACAAAAATAATGGGTGTTAATAAACAAGTTAATTGGTTAAGAATGGACAAAAATTTTATAATTAAAAAAATTAAAAAGATACAAACAAAAGGTAGTTGGCTATGGGAGATGCAGTAGATAAAGTAATTGACACAGGTAAAAAAGCAGTAGGAACTGTTTTTAGCATTTTTAGTGGTAATTTTAACCCTTATGTTGCTTTAGGTGTATTTGCTATCGGTTGGTTATTTGCAAGATCAATGAAACCTGATGTTCCTGATTTTGGAACAAACGATTTTGAGGAAACCGAAAGAGGAATATTATTAAACAAACAATCTAACAATGCTTGTATTCCTGTAATCTATGGAGAAAGATTAGTTGGTGGAACAAGAGTATTTATAGAGACTTCAGGAACAGATAATACTTATTTATATGTAGCCTTAGTTCTTGCAGAGGGAGAGGTAAATTCAATAGAACAAATAAAAGTTGATGACAAAGTAGTAACATTTGATGGTGCATTAACTCATGGTACAGTAAGAGAAGTAGCAAATAGTGATAGTAATTTTTATAAAGCAGACCCAAATGTTGAGGGTTCATCAGCAGAAAGTACAATTCAGATACAAGCTTTTATGGGAACAGACGACCAAGTAGCATCAAGTGTTTTAACACCTTTGTCATCATGGGGAAGTAACCATAGACTTAGAGGTGTGTGTTATTTAGCGATGAGATTCAAATGGAATCAAGATGTGTTTGGTGGAATACCTATTGTTCAAGCTAAAGTAAGAGGTAAAAAAGTTGTTACACTAGCATCTAATTTATCAGAGCAAACTGCATCATTTTCTACTAATCCAGCTTTTTGTTTATTAGATTATTTAAGAAACGAAAGATATGGAAAAGGAATCGCAACATCAAATTTAGATTTACAAAGTTTTTACGATGCTTCTCAAGTTTGCGTTACACAAGTTACACCATATTCAGGCGGTAGTGATATTAATATATTTGATTGTAATTCTGTTGTAGATACATCAAAAAAAGTATTAGACAATGTAAGAGACATAGTAAAAGGAATGAGAGGTTATCTTCCTTATGTTCAAGGTAAATATAAATTAGTTATTGAAACCACAGGTTCAGCTTCAGTATCATTAACAGAAGATGATATTATAGGTGGATATGCTTTAGCTTCTCCTACAAAAAATTCAAAATTTAATAGAGTTATTGTTTCATATATTGACCCAGCGAGAAACTATCAAGTTAATGAAGTTCAATACCCAGCAATAGATGATAGTGGATATGCGTCAGCAGATCAACACTCAACAATGAAAACTGCTGATGGTGGATTTTTATTAGAGGGTAGATTTGATTTTAAAACTATTACTTCAACTTATCAGGCTGAAGAAATGGCTGAAATTATTTTAAGAAGATCAAGAGAGTCTTTAGGTCTTAGTATTAACTGTGGATTTAAGGCTTACGAACTACACATAGGAGATATTGTAAATATTACTTTAACAAGTTTAGGATTTACAACTAAAGCTTTTAGAGTTTTATCTATGACATTTAATGAAGATTATACTATCAATCTTAATTTAGTAGAATATCAAGCATCACATTACACTTGGGCAAGTAAAGCACAAGTAAGTTCAACACCATCAACAAATTTACCTAGCCCATTTACTATTCAAGCACCAGCAAGTGTAACTTTAACAGATACTTTAGTTGAATATAATGATGGAACTGTAATTGTTGCTTTGAATATAACTTTAGGTGCTTCTACTGACAAATTTATAGATTATTATCAAGTAGAATATAAATTAAGTACAGATTCAAATTTTATTATATATTCACAAGGTTCAGGATTAAATCATAGAGTTTTAAATGTAATAGACCAATCAACTTATGACGTTAGAGTTAAAGCTGTTAATCATTTTGGAGTTTCATCATCTTACGTTACAGCACAAAGAAAAATTGTTGGAGCAATACTACCACCATCTGATGTTGAGGATTTTTCATGTAATATTACAGGGCAAGATGCACATTTAAGTTGGACAGCCATAAGTGATTTAGATTTAGCATATTATCAAATAAGATTTTCTTCTTTAACTGATGGAACAGCAGATTGGCTTAATTCTGTTAATTTAGTAACTAAGGTTTCAAGACCAGCAACATCTGTTACAGTACCAGCTAGAGTTGGAACATACCTTATAAAAGCAGTAGATAAATTAGGAAACTTTAGTTCAAACGCAACAGCAATAATTTCAAATGTTACAAGTGCAGACAATTTTAACGCACTAACAACTGTTAATGAACATCCTAGTTTTGCTGGAACTAAAACAAATGTTTCTGTATCTGATGATGCTATTATATTAAACTCTAGTGAATTATTTGATGCGGCTTCAGGATTGTTTGATGCCAATGCTACTAGATTTTTTGATTCTGGTGTAGCAAATGCAGACTTCTTAGCTTCAGGTAATTATCAATTTGCTGATGTCATTGATATAGGAGCAAAACACACAGTAAGAGTTACAGCTTCTTTGACACAATCAGCAAGAAATTTAGATGACCTTTTTGATAATAGAAGTGGTAATTTTGATTCTGGTAAATCTAATTTTGATGGAGACACACCAGCTAATTGTGACGCACACTTAGAAATTGCTACAAGTGATGATAATTCAACTTATACATCTTTTCAAAGTTTTGTAATAGGGAACTATACCGCTAGATATTTTAAATTTAGAATAGTTTTAACATCAACTGATTTAGCTTCAACTGCTGTTGTATCTGCTGTAACAGTAACAGTAGATATGCCTGATAGAATATTTAGTGGTAATGATATATCTTCTGGAACAAGTACAAAAACTGTTTCTTTTACAACACCATTTAAAACTACTGCTTACGCAGTTGGTATTACAGGAGAAAATATGGCAACAGGAGATTTCTTTACAGTTTCTAATAAAACTGTTAATAGTTTTGACGTTTTATTTAAAAATTCTAGTGGAACAAATGTTTCTAGAACATTTGATTTTATTGCAAAAGGTTTTTAATAGGAGTATAAGAAAATATGGCTCAACATGACATGAATATTGCGAATCAGAGTTTCCCTGATTTTAGAACAGATTTAAACAATTCTTTATCAGCAATTAACTCAATGCACTCAGGCACTTCAAGACCAAGTGGTGCTGTTGCTGGTACTCTATGGCTAGACACAACGAACTCAGGCTCAAATAGTTTAATAGTTAAATTTTATGATGGCTCAGATGATATAACTTTTGCAACAATAAATACTTCTGCAAATACAGTAGATTTTAGCGATTCTTCAATAGATACTGTTTCCTTTAAACAAGAGGGAACAAATTTTAGTAATTCTTTATTAATTGGTCATTCAACAACAGGTACTTTAAGTTCTGCTGAAAAAAATACAGGAGTTGGTCTAGCCGCTTTAGATGCAATTACACAAGGAGATAAAAATGTAGCAGTTGGTTATTCATCTGGTTCATCCATAACTACAGGTAATAGAAATATGGTGTTTGGTAATGAAGCTGGTGATGGTTTAACAACTGGTAGTGATAATGTTAATATTGGAGATAGTGCTGGTTATTATAATGTTTCTGGTAGCGAAAATGTTGTCATAGGTAAAAGTGCCATGCAAGGTGCATCTGGTCAAAGTAATTCTTATAATATTGCTTTAGGAGTAGATGCTTTAAAAAATATAACTACAGGTGGTCGTAATATTGGAATTGGTTATCAATCTGGAGATAATATAACTTCTGGTTCTGGTAATGTAATGATTGGTGCTGGTATAGATTTAGGTTCTGCAACAGGAGCAAGACAATTAAAAATTGCTGGTAATGATGGTTCAACAACTACAACTTGGATTGAGGGAAATAGTTCAGGTGTAGTTACTCTTAATGCCGCAAATGTAACTCAACAAGCAATTACATCTTCATCAAATGCTGTAGCTTGGGATGCTTCTGCTAAACCAAACGCATATCATATCACAACAGAAAATACGACTTTCTCTGCTCCAAGTAATGGAGTAGAGGGTGCTTTTATATGTGTTGAAATTAATTATAATGGTTCTCACACTATTGCTTGGAATACTGTTTTTGAATTTTCAGCGAGTACAGAACCAACTGAAACTGCAACAGATGGAAAAACAGATATTCATGTATTTAGATACAATGGTGCTATTTGGCAAGAAGTCGGTAGAACAATGAATTTAAGCGAAAGTTAAAATATGTGGGCTTTAGTAGAAGATAATGCAATTACAAAAATAATTAATAAACCGAAAGGCATGGTTATTGGTGATACTCGTCATTCAAGAAAAATATTTGAATTATGGAGTGCAGAAGAATTAGAAGCCATTGGAATTTATGAAATAGTATTTGATAATTCTAACAAAAAAGATGAAGAATATTATATTAATACAGACCAATCTTTTGATTATGCAGATGGACAAGTTACAGCAAGTTATGGAACTGCAACACCAAAAGCAATAGCAGATAGTTTATGGACACAAGAAGATTCTGATAATGGAGATATGCCTGACGATAAAGAAGTAGGCGATGTTAAAGTTAAAGGATTAAAAACTTTAAAAAAAGAAATTATAAAAAATCAAGCTAGTGGTTTATTAACACCAACAGATTGGTATGTATTAAAAGCAACAGATGTAGCAGAATATTCAGTACCAAGTGCAGTATCAATTTTTAGAGCAGATGTAAGAACAAGATCAAACGAAATGGAAACTGCTATTGACAATTCAAGTGATGTAGATGCTTTAGCAACTCTCTATACTTATGTTAATACAGGTACAGAAGAAAATCCTGTATTTGAAAGACCTTTAGGCGAGTTTCCAACTTTGGAGATTTAAAAATGCCTTTACTAACAATTCCATCAGGAAATGTAGCTTCAGCAATAGGTGGTGGCTATGAAGTAGCCAACTCATTAAGATTTGATGATGGGAGTACAGATCGTTTAAGAAGAACACCAAGTAGTGCTGGAAATAGAAGAACTTTTACTTTTTCAACATGGGTAAAAAGGTCAGCTTTAGGTTCTAGTAATAGAGGTTTAATTTGTGCTACTGTTGATGATGCTAATAAGACAATGCTAAGATTTACTGACTCAGATGAATTAAGATTTGTAAGATTTACTACAGGTAGTGCAACTAATCAATTAATAACAAATGCAAAATTTAGAGATGTTTCAGCTTGGTATAATATAATTATAGCAGTAGATACAACAAATTCAACTGCTGGGGACAGATTAAGACTATATGTAAATGGTTCTGAAGTAACTTCATTTTCTACTGAAACTCAACCATCTTTAAATTTTGATTATGATATAAATAATACAGAAGAACATAATATAGGTTATGGAACTGATAATAATAATCATTTATTTGATGGATACATGGCAGAAACAGTTTTAATTGATGGACAACAATTAACACCAACATCATTTGGAGAATTTGATTCTGATAGTCCTACAATTTGGAAACCAATAGATGTATCAGGATTAACCTTTGGCACAAATGGTTTTTATTTAGACTTTGAAAAAGATGAGACAAGCACAAACTTTATAGATAGAAGTTCAAATGCTAGAGCAATTACAGTTACAGGTGATGTAAATCATTCTGTTACACAAGCCAAATTTAATGATTCTAGTATTTATTTTGATGGCACAAATGATAGTTTAGATATTGCTGATAGTTCAGATTTTGATTTTGGAACAGGAAATTTTACTTTTGAATTTTGGTGCTATAAAACTGGTTCAGGTAAAATGGCTATTTTTGAAACAAGACCAAATGGCGGTAACGATCATGGATTTAATTTAGAATTTAATGCTTCTGATAAATTTGAATGGTATGATGCTTCTATTTCAGGAACTTTACCAAGAGACCCAAGTGCAATTTCTTTAAATACTTGGACACATTATGCTTGTGTAAGAAATGGAACAACTTTTACAATGTATAAAAATGGTACATCAGTTGGAACTCCATTAACAGGAGATTCAAGCAGTCAGGCTTCTGATGGTACTCCAACAATAGGCGAATCTTCTGCTGGTGCAAATGATTTTCAAGGTTATTTAGATGAAATAAGATTATCAAGCACAGCAAGATATACAGGAAATTTTACAGCACCTACATCGCCTTTTACTTCTGATAGCGATACAGTTTTATTAATACAATCAAATGCAAGTAATAAAATAGGAGCAGATGTTAGTGGACAAGGAAATCATTTTACATCTGTAAATCTAGCCGCAACAGATCAGACTACAGATACACCGACTAATAATTTTTGTACTCTTAATCCTTTAACAATAAGTGGTGCAACATTATCAGAAGGTAATTTAAAATATACACATACACAAAATGGAGAGTATAGAACTGTATTAGGTACTTTTGGTTTAAATAGTGGTAAATGGTTTTGGGAAGTTAAAATAGTTTCTGAAGATGGTTATAGACCTGTTTCTGGTATAGCCTCAACACAAGATACACCATATTACCAACCAGCTTATAGTTCACTTCATTTAGGAAAAGGAAATGCTAGTGCTGGTTTATTTACTCATGGCGATATGCAATTAAATGGTTCGTCTGGTACAGCACCAGATACACTTGACAATAATGATATAACAGGTTTTGCTTTAGATTTAGATAGCGGTACAAATACTTTAGCTGTTTATAAAAATGGAAGTTTAGACGAAACATATAATCTTACAACAGTTGGAACTTATGGTTCTTATACACCAGCAATAACAGGCTATCATTCTGCAAATAATGTTATGGAAATAAACTTTGGCAATCCATCATTTAGTATTTCATCTGGTAATTCAGATGCTAATGGTTATGGAAACTTTGAATACGCAGTACCTAGTGGCTATTACGCATTATGTACTAAAAACTTAGCGGAGTTTGGATAATGAGTTATACTAATGGTCTGGACAATCCAGAATTATATTTTCAGTGCAAGCTCTATACTGGAAATGGGAGTACACAAACTATTACTTACGACAATACAGATGCCGATTTAGATGCAGATATGATCTGGTTGAAGTCAAGGAGTGATGCCTATTCACATCAACTTTTTGATACAGTAAGAGGTGCAACAGAATTATTAAATCCTGAAGCTAACGATGCCGAACAAACTTTATCTGGTATTACTGCTTTTGGTACAGATAGTTTTAATATTGGTTCTGATGCTGGAACAAATGGAAGTTCAAAAACCTATGTAGCTTGGTGCTGGAAAGAAACTGCAACTGCTGGGTTCGATATAGTTACTTACACTGGAAATGGAAGTGCAAGAACAATATCACATTCACTTTCGGCAGTTCCACATTGGATATTACAAAAGGAAAGAAACGAAGCATCAAATTGGAAAGTATATCATCATAAAAATACATCAGCACCAGAAACAGACTATTTAACCTTTAATACAACAGCCGCAACAGATGATTATGCGGATTATTGGAATGATACAGCACCTACATCAAGTGTCTATTCAATAGGTTCTGCCGCAGATATTAATGGAAGTTCAGATACTTATGTAACTTATCTATGGAGTGAAAAACAAGGCTTCAGCAAGTTTGGCAGTTTTGTTGCAAATTCTAATACAGATGGACCATTTATTTACACAGGATTTCGTCCAGCACTAGTTATTGGCAAGTGTGCATCAGATACAAATGATTGGTTTATGTTTGATAATAAAAGAAGTACATTTAATCCTGTAGATGATTCTTTATATCCTAATACTAATGCTGCTGAAAATACAAATCATATTATAGATTTTTTAAGTAATGGTTTTAAGATAAGAGATAGCGATGGCACAGTAAATTCAACAGGAAATACATACGTCTACATGGCTTTCGCAGAAGCACCATTCGTAAATTCTAAAGGTGTACCTTGTAACGCAAGATAGGAGTCAATTATGCAATTATCAAAACATTTTAAATTAGAAGAATTTGAAAAGTCTATGACAGCAGTTCGTAAAGGAATTGAAAATAAAGCTGGTAGTGGAGAAATAAAAAACTTAACCGATTTATGCTATACAGTATTAGAACCTGTAAGAGCAAAGTTTGAAAAGCCAATTATTATTACATCAGGATTCCGTTCTGAAGAACTTTGTGAAGCGATAGGTAGCAAAAAGACCTCGCAACACGCAAAGGGTCAGGCGGTTGATTTTGAAATAGCTCAAGTATCTAATCTTCAAGTAGCAGTATGGATAGAAGCAAATTGTGATTTTGACCAATTAATTCTTGAATATTGGACAGGAGAAGCTAATAGTGGTTGGATTCATTGTTCTTATGTTGAGGGTAGTAATAGAAAACAAGTTTTAAGATACGATGGAAAAAAATATGAAAATGGATTACCTGATATGAAATGGTCAGGTGGAAAGGTGGTAAATTAAATGCCAAAAGGAAAAGGAACATATG
>VTLG01002678.1_pt1 | contig 21032 bp, 26 predicted proteins | sample 4694571 | NCBI WGS metagenome assembly VTLG01 (sample SAMN12604809, study PRJNA352737) | marine metagenome | biome: ENVO:00000447; feature: ENVO:00000209|ENVO:00000569|ENVO:01000036; material: ENVO:00002151; isolation source: viral sequences binned using virsorter ... | reverse complement strand
CTTTCGCCTGTTGTTCTTCAACAATTTTATCGTATTCTTCTTGTTCGGATAAAACTTCTTTTACTTTCTTTTTTTCGTTTTCTTTTTCCTCATCAATGAGTGTTTGAGGATCGAATACAAATTTTTGCACCATTGCGCCCTCCTTAATCGAAGATTACTTTCACAAATCTTGGTGCGTCGCCTGCTTTACTTACGTTTTTGAAAAGTTCTCCTGTTTGTGGCTCAAAATAAATTTGTCCTGGTGAATAGCTATTCTTATAACCTGCATCTAAAACTATTTCAATAACATTACCTTCATCATCTTTCTTAGTACCTGCTATATGGGTTGGTTTAATATAAGTTTTTGTTCTGTTTAAATCTTTTTGAATATCTTCAGGATATGCTGCTGTTTCTATTTTATATATGTGTTCAGCTACAGATCTAATTGCACCTGCAGGAACCTCTTGGTCTCTTTGAATCATTAATTCAATTTCTCTGATTCTTGTGTTCTCAGCTTCACCTGGCATATCTTGTACACCATATATTTTTTTCTTTAATAATTGATTAATACCTTCTTTTTCATTAGCAAATAAACCCGATTCTACACCAGCTTTTACTTCTTTCATCATAGCTGCTAGTTTATCTTCATCCATTCCTTTAATCATGTCAGCAACTAAAGCTCTGTCTTCACTGGTCTCACTCATTGCATAAGCATCTTGCATTTGTTTTGCTTGTTGAAATTTTGCAAAAGGATCTTTAGCCGCTGCTGCAGCTGTTGAGAAAATGCCTCCTGATGGTGGTCTTGATGCAATATCTAAACCAAAATCAATTAAAAAATTACGCATGCTAGTATCTTTTCTAGGTGTTCTTGGAGCTAGAGCATCTATTATACTTTTCTGTGATTGAATTTGTTCAACTATTCCAGCAGGATTAGCGTATCCCTGCCTTGGTGCTAACCCTGAAGTAATTCCTTCAGCGCTGCCACCCATTCTAAACATTGGTCTTCTTAAAGTTCTGTTCATAATTATGCTCCTGGACCAGGCCAGCCTGTTACTCCTAACTGAGGAAGTAATTTTGAAGGATCAATAACATTACCAATAGCACTACTAACAGCGTTACTAACAATATTACCACCTTGATTACCACCTTGATTACTAGTAGTTTGTCCAGGATATACGTTTTGAGTTCCTATATTCGGATTCATAATTCCACCTAGTACTGAAGTCCATCCTAATGCCGTTTGTAATGCTGTTGGATCAGGAGTTATTTGTGTTGTAGTTCCACCCATATAAGGCGCTAACTGACCTATACCAGCACCATAAGTTTGAAGTCTTTGGTAAGGTTCCATAGCCATCATCTGATTTGCTTGTCTTTGTGCATCAAGAACTCTTTGTGTTTGTGCTTGTTGAAGTCCACCTATTCCACTTAATGTTCCAATGTCTCCTCCAGCTAACTGTGGAGTAAGCTGTGCTAGTCCTTGTTGATATTTTCCTAATCCTAATTGACCACTAGCTAAACCTGTTTGTGCTCCTCCAAGTCCTAATAAATTTTGATAATCTTGTTGTCTTAATGCTGCACCTTGGCCAAAACCTTGTTGTAACATTTGTGCTTGTAATAGTGCACGGTTTTTATCTGATTGAGTTTGATATTCTGATTGCATAACACCTTCTCTACCACCACCAAAGCCACCAATTGCTACTGCTGCATCTGAAATTTGTTGCTGTCTCATTGCAGCTTGTTTGTCAAATTCTGCTAATGATGTATCTATAACTTGTTGTTGGTAAGGAGACATGTAAGAAGCAATTGATCCTGCTCCCGTCCCTGCCCCTGGTCCTGTTAGTCCTGCTGCACCCGTAATGTATGGAGAAACTCCGCCCATAGTTGTTCCAGCTTGTGTTCCATAAGTTGCTGCTTGACTTAAATAAGGTTGATAGGCTCCAACACCTTGACCTGCAAGCGTTGCTGCTTGTGTTTGTAATGGATCCTGTGCCGCAACTGATGGTGCAAATTGAGAAGTATCCAGTGGTACAGAAGTTAAACCAGTTAACTGTGTTGCATAATCTTGTCCTAATTGTCCTATAAGTTTTGATGGATCTTGTTGTGTTTGTCCTACTGCCATTACATTACTCCTTCTAATCTTTGCGCTGTAGCGAACATGTTTCTTGCGCCCTCTAATCCTTGAGATTCTTGTGATATCTGTCCGCCTTGTTCTAAGTTTTTCATAACGTTTTCCATTACTTCAGCGCCTCTGTCGATGTCTCCTCCGCCTGCCGAACGGACTGCATCTGCTGTAAATACAAATTCGTTTTTGCTTAATCTTGCTGGTACATCATCTGCTCGTTCTTGTCCACCAATAGGTACAAATCCACCTTCTTCTCTGTAATCTTTTTCCATGCCACCAAGGTCCATGAGCCCTCCTTCTTGAGCTCCGATTCTTCCGCCTTGAGCATAAGCTGTTGTTGCTGATGCTGGTGGTAAGAAATGTAAATTTGGATCTGATCCTGTTAATGCTCTACTACGAATGTTTGCAATATCAATTCCTGGTTGAGCTGGAAGAGTTTCATCTTTACGAGTTGCTTTATCTAAAGCTCCTATTCCTAGACCTACTGCGAGAGGGGTTTGCCAATTAATACCTTGTCCAGTTCCAGTTCCAGTTCCAGTTCCAATGCCTAATAATTTATTATACAAACCACCTTCAACATAACCTGGATCTCCTCCAGGAAGAACGGTTGCAAGTGCTTTTCTAAAAGGAGAAAGTTCTGTACTAGTAAGTAGTTGATTTGTTTTTTCCCACGTACTTGGATCTGCTGGATTAATTCCACCACCAGTTAATTCATCTATTTTACTTTGCTTGATATCAGGAGTTTTATTTGGAACTATTCCTAACGAAGCTCCAATATTTCTTATACCTTCACCAAGACCAATTTGATCTGCTCCTCTTTCACCACCTAAAACCATATCAATAGTTCCTTCTCCTGTTCCAGGAACCTTGCTTAACAATTCTCCTAACCAGTTTTGTCCCATTCCTTTAGTACTCATTTCACCAGGAATTATATCAGGCAGTCCGAACTGATTTAATAAACCACCAGCTACCGCTGCTGATAAATAAGGATTCTCTTTAATTTCATTTGGAATTAAATCATCGAATATTTTATCTTTAGCTTCTTGAAACCATGATCCAATACCATATCTTTTTCTACCATCGACTCCTGCAATACCACCATAAGCTAATGATTGTTTTCTTGATTGCGTGTATGTAGGTTTTGCTGTTCCGCCGTAAGCACCACCTTGTCTTGATTCTGACATAATTTGTTCTACAAATTGTCTAAATGATATTGGTTGAAGTCCTTGTTCTTCCATTTGAAAAACGTATTTATTATATTCGTCTACTAACATAGGATCAGCAGAAGCCATTAGTTGTTGGTCCGGTGATCTAGGTCCTTGATTACCTGTATAGGTAATTTCTCCTGCACCTGCTTGTAATGATGATATTCCTGTTCTATCTATAGCCATAATTTTTTATTAATTGTTAAAGGCAGGAATTTCACCTGGGTTTATAATATTACTTGTTTTCTACAAGTAAATCAAGCTTATGATGTAACGACTCTTGGTTTTATTTCCAAGGCCGAAAGTACAACATGAAGCCTGTTAGCAGCTGCTGCAGTCACCTTTATAATTTCGCTCTCCTTAGCGACTAATGGTGCTGAAAGCAGTTCTGATGTTCCGCTTGCTGATATTGATTTAACGTTAAAAAGACTGAAAACGGCACTATCCGTATCGGTTAATGTTATAGTAATCGTGGATCCCGATCCTGAATCATCTGATACCAGAATGGATTTAATCACGGCAGTTGTAGCCGATGGTACGGTATACAGTGTCGTTGCATCAGTGCTCGTTAAATCTACTTTTTTGTTTACAAATGTATTAGCCATTATGCCATAAAGAAGCTTTCCGCTTCTGCCTCTTCTTTTATATCCTGTTGAAAGGATGTGTTTAATTTTTGTACTATACTATCTACATCTCTAACAAATGATTGTTGTATCTGTTGATCGTATTTCTCTAGTGGTTGTGTTAATGATTGTACTATTCTAGCCATATTATGTCCATATACTCTCTGGTTTTACTTGATATTGACTTATCAATTGATTCATCTGTGCCAAAGTATTCATACCTCTTTCATTCAAAGACCCTTTATCTGCATACCCTTGTAGTATCATTCTTTTTCTCATTATTTCAGTCATTTGATCTTTTTGATTTTGTGTTGGTTTAAATTTTTTTATACTTGCTTGCATAACATTTTGAGGTACTTCTGGATCATCTTTTTCAATAGGAATAGTTTTTTCTTTACGAGGAACACTAGTAAATTTTGTTCCCATATTTTTAAATGGATCAAAACCAAATAAAGATGCAATACCTAAAATAGGATTAAGAAATCCTAGTCCCATTTTACTAAGTACATAGTTTGTCATCATTTTTTTAGGATCAAAAAACTTAGATAAACCTCCCATATTTGTAAAACCACTCATTATACCTTCTTTATCTCCCGGTACAAAACTTTTCATTCTACTTAAAAGACTTCTTTCTAAATTTGTTTTTGGAACTATGTTACGAATACTTGCTAAACCAGTATCAATTAAATTTTGTCTACGAGTACTAGTTGTTGGTGCTTTTAATGTTAATCCTTTTTCAACTGCATCTTGTATTTCTTCAAAGTTATATCCTTTATCAGACATGTCTTTTATTAAATCCCAGTCCTGTGCTCTTTCCCAATCTTCTTCTTTTTCTTTTTCAGTTCTTAGATCAGGTGGTTTAACAGTCTCACCAAATTTATTTAGATCTAGTTGTGTTGTATCATCTGGAATTACATCCATTTTTTCTAATGCTTGATCTCTGATCATTTTTGTAATTTCAGCTTTTTTTAAAGCTTCTTTAACCGTAGGTCCTCCATGTAAAGACGTTCCAAGATCTCTGCTTGCTTTATCTTTATCCACAGCTTGTTGTGCTTCTGCCTGAGTTTTTCCAGCTAGACTTGTATTTCCAGTCATAGCTATAGATTGAATAGGGCTTATCCCTGATGGTTTAGAAGGTCCTCCATGTAAAGACGTTCCAAGATCTTTACTTCTTGCTTCTTGTGCAGCTCTTTGTGCATCAAGGTTTGCTTGTTTTTCTTCTTGAATTCTAGATCTTGTAGGTGCTGGTGCTGGTGCAGGTGCAGGTGCAGGACTCCAGTCCCAACGATCTCGTCCACCGCCGCCTCCGCCGCCTCCGCCGCCTCCGCCGCCTCCCCAGCCTCCCATATCTCCTTGAAGAGATATAATGCCTGATGGACCACGGTTAGGTTTACCATCTTCTAATCCTCCATGTAGATTAAGAGCTATTAAAACTTGTTTTTCAGGTTCAGTTATATAAGCTAATTCTGTGTCAGGGTGATCAGGTGAAGACTTCCATTTCTTTGGAGCTTTAACCATTTTTTGTTTACCTAAATAATTAGGTCCACCGCCCTGTATTGCATAATGTTGTCTTGCGCTTTTATCTATTGTCATTATCTTCTTCCATCCGCTTGTATATCTAATCGGAAAGTTCCAAGTTTCCAGTGTTGTCCAGTACTTGTATTGTCAACTTTTAAAGATATGGCACGAGCTCTTGCACGTGTATCTATTTTATCTGTGGTTGTTGATGATGTAAAAGGACCTAATGAAGAACTTGCTTGTGAATCTGTTGGATAATTTTTTAAATTTAATGTCACTCTTGCATCTCCAGTTTGTTGTAAAAAGTCTGGAAGCACTCTTCTAATTTTCATCATGTAGTCTCCATCTCCTCTAAGATCTGCTCCACCACCCTGTACTGCTGATATATCAAAATCACCTGATTCGATACTTGCAGAAATCGCTGAAGCTGCTCCTGCTTTAATTTGATTTACTCCTGTTTCATGTTCATAGTAAATTGTAACACCATCAGTATTACCAACGGTCGTATCACTGGTTGCACTTGAATCATATTCTGTTGCATGTGGTTTTCCAAATATATGTGAATCAGACCATGTTGATCTTGCAAGTGAACTTGTAGTCCAAACAGGTCTTTCTGATGTTGAGTCCATATAGTTATAAGTCACTGATCTATTATTAGATGCAGCACCACTTCCTGGATAGAACCATGTAACTTCACCAAATAGATTATTTAATCCAGCGTATATATGTTGTCTAGGAACTGTATTAATATCATCATAAACATAGTCTTCAACAAGACATGCCAATGATTCTAGTTTACCAGTGTATCTAAAGAAACCATTCTCTGACATCCAGTATGCAGAACCATCTACTTCGACGGCTGCATTTTTTCCAATCAATCCACAGTTCGTTCCAACTTGTTGAAATGAAAATACGAAAGGTGCGCCAACAAATCTCATAATAAATAATGATGTATCAGTCCAAATGTAAATTGCATCCCGACCTCTAATCGCTGCCACGATCCGTGTTCCGTCGGCCAGTCTTTGTGTACCGGCAGTATTGGTTGCTGAAGGCGTCCAAGAAGTTGATGCATTAATGGATTCTTGATCCGACCAACGTATGTACATATCATCTTGTGTACTAGTTGTTCCAATAGTTGTTTCCGTTCCAAAACAAATTAAGTGTCTATCGGGTGTTGATACTAGTGTTTGTATTGATGCTGTTGGTGCATTAGCAACGATGGTTGCTCGAGTAGATGTTGCTCCCGTTGCATCTGAATTCCATTCAAAAGTTGCACCATCAAATATAGTTGCAATAAGTTTATTTCCAAAATTGTCCAAAGACCAAAGTCCTGGAGCTGTTACAATGTCACCTGTTTGTGATGCACCCCATTTTGTATAGTCCGATGCATCGGTAACTGTTGCTCCATCACTATGTGATGCAGCTGTTGTATTGTCTGATCCTCTTGTTAAGCCAGATAAAGTTCCTGTTCCAGTCGCATTGGCTGTATAAGCAATTCGTTCACTATCTATTAAGACAGTTCCTGAAGCAGGCATCGATGCTGAATTATCTAGAACAATACTAGATGAACCTGAAGTTAATGCTCCATCTAGTGTGTCTGTAATTTCTCCAGCAACAGTACCACCCCAAAGACCTAGTCCCCAACCAGCAGCTGATTCTTCAACTGCAGGTCCTATTGAATAAAAATGCTGAACTCTTATTCCACCAGAAGTACTAGCTCCTGATCCTGATTCAGCTGATCCCATTTCAATAGTAAGTGTCGTAGCAGTTGGAACCGTTGTTACCATAAAATTAGTATCATCAAAGTCACCAGAACTAAAATCAGAATCAGTAATGGCAGTAAAATTATCTAAACGAATAATATCGTATTTAGATATATTATGATCAGATGCAAAAGTAAGTGTAACCGTTGCATCACTTTGTGTTGTTGTAAAGGCGTTGGTTAATGTTGTTGTAGCTTTAATAGGAGTAATGTCATAAAAGGCTCCTCCTGAATATACATATAAAAATCTGTTTGTACCAATGGCTGCGTACTTAATACCACTAGCATTTACGAAATGATGAAGCGCTGTATTTCTTCCTGTAAGAGTGCTGTCTCCTAACTGAGCCCAACCTCCTATTTTTTCAGGAGTACCATATCTAAACCTAACATAGTCACCACCAATCCATTGGCCTTCACCTCCGGTTGCTGTGACTTGTTTATTAAATCCTGGCTGAAAACCTAATTTTTGCAGCATAGCAATTTATCCTATGCCCTATGGTTTAGTCGGCCATGTTGCGTTATTACATTTATCAACAGTATCTTTACCCGCTGGTAAATCTCTTAAATCTTTACGATATGTTTTCATATCATCAGATAGAGTTACATCAGATAAAGCATAAAAATCAGTTTCAGCTAAGAGTCTATTTCTTCTAGCTCTTAATGTAGCCAAAGCTCTCGCAGGGGCAGCATCTGACCACGCTTTTTCTTCAGCGTCTCTAGCTGTTTCTTCCTCAGCTGTAAACTGAACTTTTACACCGTTTATATTATGATATCTTGGCATAGTTTTCTCCTTTATTGTTATTTATATTAGTTTTTTCTTCATATCAAGTTATTTGATTCCGTATAGGCAGATAGTTCCACCCTGAATTTCATCAGCTGACATTTTAAACTGTATTTCGTCTATTGCCGAAGTAGTATTAAAATAACCAGCTACATAAACATCTCTTGGGCTTCCAATTTGACCAGAAGTTCTTGCTATAAAGTGTTTAACATAAGTAGTAGAACTTGGATTAAACAAATGTAAATACCCACTTAAACTTTCATCATTTCCATTACCAATTTCTTCTGATAATCTTTGAAAACCAGTTGCTTGAGCTTGGTCATTTCCAGATCTATATGCTAGACCAGAAGCAGTTCCATCTTCAAAATGATATGTTCTAAAATGAGTTGAAGTTATAGTTTCATTATAACCTGAACCACCAGCAGCATTGCCTTGAAATTGAAAAAAAACATCATTTGTTTCTGGATGAATGTTATTAAAAATAAAACAATATTCTTTATAAGTAGAATCTATGACTACATCTGAAGTACCATCAACAAAAGATAAGTCATCATCTGATCCATCAGAGGTTAATTTTTTAATAAAAGTTAAAGCGCCTCCACCTACAGAACCAAAGGTTGTGACATTTCGAACTCCACGATTATTTAATTTTATAAGTTTTCTATTTACAAGTGTCATTATGAATCCTTTATACCGTAAAGTTTAAACGTGCCAGCATCAAATGTTCCACTTTCAGGTTTAAATTGAATGGCATCAACATCATTTGTATCATTAAAATATCCAGCTATGAAGTTATCTAAAACTACATTTTGTCTTTGTGTCCAAGTTCTTGATATAAAATGTTTTACATATGTAGTTGACGATGGCGAATAAAGCCAAAGTTCTCCACCAGCTTCTTCATCAGCACCATTTCCTACATTAAAATTAACTCTACAAAATCCTGTTGATTGTGCTAAATCTTCTTCTCCACCATATGCTAATGTAGCGGTTTCATCTCCTTCGTCATGGTAGAGATAGTACATAGTAGTTGTTTTGGTTACATTATAATTAGAACCAGCATCAATAGAACCATTAAAAGCATAAGCTACATCATTTGCTGATGGATGAACACCAATCCATTTAAATAAATAAACAGGATATGTACTATCTAAGACTACATCTGATGTTCCATGAACAAAGCTAATAGTAGAATCTGACGATGCTGTTTGTTCTTTAATTAAAACCATGTCGCCGTCAATTGCTGAAACATCATCTACTGATGCAAGACTGTTGTTTACATATCTAATTATTGCTGGTGCTCCTACTGGTCCTCTTCCCATTATGCTACTCCATACATTTTTATTACACCATCAAAAGTATCAGAAGAACCATCTGAAACTTTTCTAAAATCAAATTGAACTGCATCAATGTCATTTGTATTATTAAAATAACCTGCTCTATAGTTATCATAGCTTCTATTTCCAGAGTGCATACTATTAATTCTACTTATAAAATGTTTTACAAAAGTTGTAGATGATGGATTGAAAAGATGTAAATGACCTGATGCACTTTCATCTGCACCATTTCCTACAGCATGAGCTAAATTAATAAATGTTGTTTGTTGAGCATGATCTTGTCCAGTAGAATAAGATACACTAGCGGCAGTATCGTCTTCATTATGTAATGCAACAAAAGCTGTCGTTGTAGCTGTAACATTATAATTGCTTCCAGCATCTATACTGCCTTGAAAACTAAATGAGCAATCATCCGTAGCTGGATTCATGTCATAAAATTTAAATATGTATTCATCATAGGTGCTATCAATTCCACTTGTAAAAGAAACATTAGATGCTCCACTAGCTGTTGAAGTAGATAATAATACCATACTCTTCGCACTTACTCCCGAAGGTAGCGAAGAAATAGCTGTCATCGATTGGTTATTTGCTGTTTTAAGTGCCATTAGCTTACTCCATACATTTTAATTGTTCCGGCGTCTATGTTTCCTGATTCCATTTTAAACTGAACTCTTGTAAGAGCTGTTGTTGTATTAAAATAACCCGCGGCTATATAATCAGATGCGAAGTCATTTCCATTGTAACTACTCATTCTTGACATAAAATGTTTCACAAATGTACCAGATGATGGATCAGATAAATGTAAAGTACCTGCTATACATTCATCATTTCCATTTCCTATATAATGACAAAAATCTATAAAATTTGTAGTTTGTGCTTCATCATGACTTGATAAATAATCTAATCCTGTAGAAGTGCCCGCTTCATTATGATATGCTTGCCAAAAAGTATTGGTTACAGTTTGGTTATAGGAAGTATTTGTTCCTGTATCAACCTGAAAAAGAAAATTTGTTAGATCGGTAGCTGGATGAATATCAATAAACTTAAATATGTATTCTTTATAAGTTGAATCTATACTTGAAGTAAAAGAAATGGTAGCTGAACTTGATGCTGTTTCAGTAGCTAACAAAGTTAAAGCACCAGTGCCCGTAGCAGTCGATGCTAGATCCATGTCATATTTTATGCTTGCGTATGTTGCCATTATGCTATCCCGTAAAGTTTTATTGTACCAGAATCTATGTTGCCACCAGAAAATGTAAATTGTATTGCTGTAATTGCTGCTGTAGTATTAAAATATCCAGCTACATGATTTTGAAAATTTCCATTACCATCATGAGCAACACTATCTCTGTGCATATAATGTTTTACAAAAGTAGTTGACGAAGGATTAAAAAGCCAAAGTTCTCCACTTGTAGCTTGATCATTATCATTTCCAACTCCTCTACCTAATGATTGAACTCCTGTACTTTGTGCTAAATCTCCAGCAGTATTATATTGAAGTGCTGCACCTGTATCTCCTTCATAAAGTAAGGCTTCAAAATGTGTAGATGTTTTAGTTATATTATAACTATGACTAGATGTATCATCAGAGCCATTAAAAGAAAAATGCACGCTATCATTACCTGGATGAATATTAGTCCATTTAAAAATATAAGTCCTATAAGTAGAATCTAATACTACATCAGAAGCTCCATTAACAAAAGAAATAGTTGAGTCACTTGAAGCAGTTATAGTTTTAACTAAAGTTAAAGCACCACCTGCTCCTGATGGTAAAGCTATATTGTATCTAGAATTTTGATAAGTCGCCATTATGTAATTCCTATTAATTGTATGGTTCCAGCGTCTATGTTACCTGAACTCATTTTAAATTGAATTTCGTCAATAGCTGAGGTTGTGTTAAAGTAACCAGCTGAAAAATTATTACTTGAATAATTTTCATAGTGAGCATCGTTAAAACTAGCAATAAAATGTTTAATAAATGTTGTGCTAGATGGATTAAAAAGATGTAAATAACCTGATGTTTGTTGGTCGTTATCATTGCCAATACTATTTGTTATTGATTGAAAACCTGTTCCCTGTCCTTGATCAAGACTAGCTTGATAACCTAAAGCAGTGTCTGTGCCTGGTTCATCATGAATTGCATTAAAGTGAGTTGAAGTTATTGCTTCATTATAGCCTGAACCTCCAGCAGCGTTTCCTTGAAATTGAAAGTTTACTTGATCAGTTGCTGGATGTATATTATTAAAAATAAATAAATATTCTTTATAGGTAGAATCTATTCCTGATGTAAAATCAATAGTTGCAGAACTACTAGCTGTGCTTGTAGATAATAAAGTAGTAGAACCTTTACTAAAACCATCGTATTTAATGGCGTTATAATTAGCCATCTTACTTCTCCTTTAACAGCCAACCTTGCGTAGAGTCAACATACACAAGAGTAAAAGCTGCTCTTTCTGTTGCAACTGTTAAATTTGCTGAAGCACCTTGAATCTTGTGTGAATTCCTGCCAATAGTAATATTGTTTGTATCCGCCGTTGCACCATAATCTATTATATGTACCTCGTCACCTCTTACGGCAGAAGCTGGAAGTGTCATTGTAATTGCAGCTGAACTTGTATCAACAAAATATCCTCTACCTGCGACCATAGTTGTAGCACCAGTAACTACTGCTTGCCAGTCTACTATACCACCAGTGTTCGCTGCAAGTTTTGGTTCGGTAATCGTCCCGTCCGTCGGTGTTCCGACGTCGAGCACTTTCCCTAAAAGCATTACGAAGTCAATCGAGTCACCCGTAGCGAGGTTCGAGGCGAACGTCAAAGTGGCCCCTGACACAGTAAAGGATGATATAGGAGCCTGTAGGACTCCGTTCAGCGAGACCAACATGTGGTTCGCCGATTCGGGCGTCACATTTGTGCCACCTACTTGTAGTGTGTATGCTGCTTGTCCATTGACCACGGATATTGAATCGCAGGTCTGAAAATTTCCAACAACGGGTTCACGGCCGATATAGCTCACGATTTGCTCCTTTTTGTATTATCTATCATATTAATTAATTCCATACAAGCAAATATCTCCAGCATCTATGTTGCCTGATGCCATTTTAAACTGAACTCTTGTAAGAGCTGTTGTTGTGTTAAAATATCCACCAACAAAATTATTTAAAACATAACCTGGTTGACTATCATCATTTTGTGATAGAGTTCTTGCTATAAAATGTTTTACAAAAACTGAACTGCTTGGATTAAAAATATGTAAATATCCATTTAAGTTTTCATCATTATTAGTACCTAATTGTGGATTTTCTACTAAGTTTTGAAAAGCTGTTCCTTGTGCTTGATCTGACGCAGTAAAATAACTTAATCCACTTTCTCCACCATCTTCTCTATGATAAGATCTAAAAAAGTTTGATGTAATAGTTTGATTGTAACTTGTATTTGTTCCTGTATCAGCTTGAAAAGCAAAATAACTTTCAGCAGATGGATGAATATTTTTAAAAGTAAATAAGTATTCCTTGTAAGTATTATCAAAGACAACATCCGATGTTCCATCAAGAAAAGATAAAGTACTAGAACTAGAAGCTGTTAACTTTTTAATAAATCTTATAGATCCACCAGAAAAATCAGTTGAAAGATCATCTGCTCCAGAGCCAAATCCTATGCCTTTATTAGCAGCAGCGGTTACATTTAGACTATTGTATGTTAGTTTAGAAAGAGCCATTAACTATCCTTAATTCCATAGAGTTTGATTGTGCCGGCGTCTATGTTGCCTGAACTCATTGAAAATTGTATTGCATCTACTGCTGAAGTTGAGTTTGCATAACCAGCAATAAATGAGTTATAAGAAACAGGATTAGCAGCTTCATTACCCATGTACTGACACTTTGATATAAAATGCTTAACAAATGTTGTAGATGATGGATTAAAAATTGTTAAAATTCCACTTAAACTACTATCATTGGCATTTGGAATTCCAGCATAAGTAAATGGTTGAGCACCTGTTCCTTGTGCTAAATCTGAACCTGTTTCATAACCTAGTTCTGCACCAGTATGATCTTCATAAAGTCTTGATTTAAAAAGAGTAGTTGTTTTTGCAACATTATAGTTGCTACCTGTATCAACACTCATATTAAATTGAAACTGTGCACTATCTGTAGCTGGATGCATATTAACAAACACGAATTTATAAATAGGATATGTATTATCCAAAACTACATCTGACGTTCCATCAACAAAAGATAAATTAGCGGATGAACTAGCAGTTAAAGTTTTAATCAAAACCATACTTCCTTCAGTAACTGTTGTAAATCCATCAGCATCAGAATTAAAAGCCAATGTTTTACTAGCAACGGGTGTTATATCAAAACTATTATAATTATATTTAGTAAGTGCCATTAAGAAACTCCATACATTTTAATTGTTCCTGAATCTATGTCGCCACCATCCATTTTAAATTGAACTCTTGTTAAAGCTGTCGTTGTGTTAAAATATCCAGCAGTATACATAGTTGAAGCATGAGTACCATTGGTTGGTGAATTGCTCACTGCAATAAAATGTTTAACAAAAGTAGTATTACTAGGATCATATAAATGCAAAGTTCCAGATACACTTTCATCATTTGCATTTCCAGCATCTATAGTTAGTGTTTGGAAAGCTGTACCTTGTGCTTGATCTCTACCAGTAGAATATGTAAGAGTTGTAGAAGTATCATCTTCTGCATGTTGTGCAAAAAAAACTGTACTTGTTATAGTTTGATTATAACTTGTATTTGTTCCAGTATCTGCTTGAAATGACAAAGATTTAACATCAGTCGCTGGATGAATGTCATAAAATTTAAAAATATATTCTTTATAAGTATCATCAATATTACTTGTAAAAGAAATGGTAGCTGAACTTGACGCTGTTGAAGTAGCTAGCAATACCAGACTGCCAGCAACAACACCTGTCTCAAAACCATTAGGAGTTGAATTCCACTTCAAGGCTTTGCTTGCAGCGGGTGTGACATTTAAACTGTTATAATCAACTTTACTAAGGGCCATATTAATACCCCCATAAACTTATCAAAAATTTTCCTGCAGTATAAGTTGCATCGGTTCCACCACCAGAGCCAACTAAATATAAATATCCATCGGCTGGAGGAACTGTTGTGAAAGCCATCGGATCTTTTGTCAAAGTCCAATCTGCTCCTGTATTTAATACAGCTGTTTCTGTTAAACCAGAAATTGCAACATCTTCTGTACCTGTAGATACTGTTGCTGTGTAAACATCTATGTCTGGTTCTCCACCTGCTGGAGTTTCCAAACAATTAATTTCTCCAAATAAAATTGTACCATTAACTGCTGCTGTAATTTGACCAAGGTGACAACTAGCAGTTGCTTGTTTTCCTATAATGTCTCCTGCTGCACTAGAATTTAATCCAGTAAGATCAATAATAATTGTAGTATGAATAATATCTCCTAATTTAACAACTTCTGACTTGTATATAGTACCCGAACCACCTGTGATTCCTGCACCTGCAGACATTGTTGTTGCAGCGCTTGATGCTAACATTGCAGATGTAATACTATTAGTTGAAGGAGTTATAGTTTGTAACGCTCTACCTAAATAAATTGCATACATCGTATCCGTCGATGCCGTTGCCGCGGATAGCGTTAACGCTGTCCCTGCCGCAGTATATGCTTTACCTGATCCAGGTTGTTGACGTACGTTATTTACAAAAAGCGCAAGTTCATTTTCATTTGCTACAGCATACGAAAGCGTATAGCTCGTAGTAGCCGATACAGAAAAAGTTTCTGTTTGAAAGGAGGTAAAATGTTCTCCAGGACCTTTTCCAATATAGGACATCTTACGTTATCTCCATTATCGACAATGTTCCTGAAACTTTATCTGCAACTGAACAATCTATTTTAATTACATCCGTTGTTTCTAAAACAACTTTGCCTCCCGACAAAAGTTCCAAACTCGAACCCGCGGGAATACTCACATCCTTCGCTAAAAATGATGTTCCATTGGTAACATTGTTGGCTCCACCTCTGCTTCCTGTATCACTAACAAGTTCTACTTCTACAGTTACTGCAGTTGTATGAATGTTAGTAAGTATCAGACCAAGCACCACTGTTGTGGTACTCCCTGCCACCGTATACATTGTGTATGCGGTGCCGGCACTTGCGGGCTCGGCTGCGAACGTGATCACTTTGAATGTATTTGCCATTTATCCTCCTAAAAATTATCTTTATATACTAACCCAAGGCGATTGCAAGCGCAGTGGGGTCCTCTATTGTTGTATGGTCAGTTCCAGCTAAATTTAATGTATCACAATATAATGTTCCATCAAAATAACCATCTTTGAATTCTAAACCTGATGTACCTAAATCTACGTCATTATCTGTTACTGGCGCTATAGCTCCATCCGCCATTGTAAATTGAGCTGTGCCACCAGCTGAAAAAGCTAATGTATCTGCAGCGCTGAAATAAAGTCCTGAGTTAAGATCACCTGTATTACTAATTGAAGGTGCACCTGCTGTTCCATCAGCTGCTGAAATTTGTCCTCCAGCAACTATTACACCGCTAACATCAAGAATACCATTTACGTCTACTGTTGTTGCAGCGATTTGTATTTCTGTATCTGCTACTAAATCTAATTGACCGTCTGTGCTTGAATGAATGTATAAAGCTGTGTCATAAAAACAAAGTTTATTTGTACTATTTAAAGTTAATCCTGTTCCATCTGTATGTGTTAAAGTTGTGTCTTGGTCATCACCAAATTGAATTGAACCAGAATCATTTAAGAAAAGGTCATTAAATTCTAATGCTGTTGTTCCTAAATCAGCTCCACCTGAAGCATCAGGTACAAATGCAGTTTCTGCTGTAATTGTTGCAGATCTTATATTTGAAGTTCCATTATCTATTGCACCAAATCCTGAAGTAATTGATCCAGAATCTAAAGCACCTGTTGTAACAATACTAGAACTTCCCGCAACTACACCATAGACAGATCCAATGGCTGTACCATTAATTGTAATAGCATCTGCTTCTAAAGTACCATCTACATCAACATCACCAGAAAAATCTCCTGTTGCAGCGTCTAATTCACCTGTTAAAGTTACATTTCTAAAACTCGCTGCATCTTTGTTTGAATCAACAACAACCGCTTTACTTGCAGCAACAGTACCTGCAGTAATGCCATCTAGCATTTCTAATTCTGCTTCACTAAGTTCTGCACCTGAACCTAAAGTTAAAGTTCCTGTAACTGTTAAATTATCTGCAACTGTTACTTCTGAAGTTGTATGTCCAATTGTAACTGCAATTCCTGAAGTTTCAGTAGCAACTTTTAAAGCACCTACTGCATTTGTAATATAAGAATTTGACCCATCATGATAAAGCGTTAAATCTTGAGCATCTCCAATTTGTATTGGAGTTGAATCTGTTAATAATAATGCATCTGCTGATTGATCCCATAGTAAAAAACTTCCAGCAGTATCGCCAAAGAATTTTACATCTAATCCTGTACCATCAACACCAACAGTAACTGCACCATCTATTTGTACCGCGCCATCAATATCAACAGCATCTAAATTTGTAGTTCCGTCTATGTCTGCATTTCCAGATATATCTAAAGTTGTAGCATCTAATTCTCCTGCAACTGTTAATACACCATCTGCAAGTGTCATTAAATCTGTGTCACTTGTATGTCCAATCGTTGTTCCATTAGCTATAATATTATCAACTGTTAAAGTTGTAAGAGTACCAAGACTAGTTACAGTGCCTTGTGCAGCTGTTGCTAAAGTTCCCGTTAAAGTTCCTGTAACTGTTAAGTTATCAGCAACTGTAACTTCTGAAGTTGTATGTCCTATTGTAACTGCAATACCTGAAGTCTCTGTTGCAATTTTTAAAGCGCCTTGTGCATTTGTAATGTATGAATTTGATCCATCGTGATATAATAACATGTCATTACCAGTACCAAACTTAGCATTGGCACTATCGGCAAACGTTGCATGAGATCCTGTTAATACATTGAAAGCATTCGCTGTAAATGTAAAATCATCAGCGCCTGCAATTTCAATATCTATCTGATCATCTGTACTTGCTGTAATGCTTGTATCGGAATCAGCGTCAAGAGTTAATTCGTTACCATCTAAATCATGTCCAGCAGTAGATCCAATACCTGAATCAACCATGTTTGGATTAGTAGCGTGATCTGCTGCTGCATAAACAATTTTAGTTCCTTTATCAGTAGCGGCCCAAGCAACAGTGCTTCCTGATCCAGAAACATATTTAAATGTAAGTGTGTATGCACCTCCTGTACCATTAACTAAAATGTACATCTGTTGAACATCTAAAGGAATTGTTACTGTAGCATTTGCACTAAGTGTGCCTGTAAATTTTATAATTCTATGTGCAAGAACTGCACCTGTTGATCCATCAGAAACAGATAAGGTAGTAGTAGTTGACACAGCTTGTTCAACATAACCACCAGTTAATTGTTCAATGATTTGTAAATTGGTATTAGTAGTTGATCCCCATGTACCGGCGTTCTCGCCGGTTGTCATTAACTCTGTACCAAGACCCGTATATGATGATGCCATTAAGCGCTCCCTACAAATACTTCAACATCACAAGAATCTGTATCAGCAAGTGCTGTGATATCGACTAAATCGTTTAATGATACTGTAATTGCAGAACCAGCTGCATGCATAGTATCTTTAACTCCACCACTATTATCACCAGGATAAATAAACGAGTGACCAGCGTCTACCTTCATACAAAACTCTGTACTGTCTTCATCTCTAAATGTTAATGTAAGATGATTCGTTGAATCTAAATTTGTAATTCTAATGTATCTAACATCGTCTTCGTCAAATTGACCTGCTAGATAACTTTTGGATAAATCTGTTGAAGAAGCTGTAGCAAAACCTAGTAAGCCTGTTTCAGTAGTTGAAATGGTTACTATTCTTTTAACAATTTCATTAACACTAGAAATATCTAACGATCTTTCGCTATTGTAACTATTATTGTTAAGTGTGATTTCTTCGATTACTTTAGTTGTTAGTGTTGCCATATTTTAATCCTTACGGTGTCGGAGACTGAACGGGTATACGTGGTTCACCATCCGTATAATCGTCTCGTCTTCTTCTACCTATTTGTTCTCCACCGAATTTTTGTACTTCGGTTTGATATTTTTGTTCGTATAATTGTAGCATATCCATTGGACCTTTTAAATAGCTAAATGCTTCTACCAAGCAGGCATATAAAAGTCCATTGCCAAAATTCAAACTTAAAAAAGTTGTTGTATTTGCTGAACTCAATCCTAATGGTCTAGCATTATAATGTAATTTATACATAAAAGCTGAACTTGGAGTGGGCACAATTGTTATTCTTCCTGAAGAAGTTGCTCCAGCTCCTGTTGCTCCTCCAGACATTGCATAATATTTTGGTGTGCCAGTAGTAGTTTCTGCTGCATCAAATTCTCTTAAAAAACTAATATCTCTCTTTTCTAAAAAGCTATTAGCTCCAGTTGCCGCTGTTGTTGAAGTGTAAACTTGAAGTCCTCTTACAAATAATGTTCCCGCAGGAGCATAAACATTGTCTTTTGAAGCCACTAAATTACCTATAACTTCTTTTCGATCTGCATCAATTGGAACATCTCTTTGAATTCTAAGTTCTGAATTATCTATAAATTGATCTGTAATTGTACTAGATAATACAGAAGTTCCTACTTCGGTATAATTACCAATTGCTGTTGTAAGTGTTGAATATGTAAATCCTGCCATTATGCACTAAGGGTTACTGGTCCAACTGAGACTGGAAACCCTCCTCCTTTCACGCTACCTGCTGTTGCAGTGTTTGTGTTAACTGTAAAATAAAACCAATTGTCTGTTTGATCTGTATCTCTACTACCGCTAACATACTTACCTGTAGTAATAGCATAACCTGAAGCATATGCAATATTTGATCCTGCTATACCATCAAAGCTGACTGGATTGCCATATCCTGCAGAACCATCTGAAACTGTTGGTGCACCTCTAAATCTGTACGTTGATCCATTTGTCAACCCATGATCTGGTGCATACACATTTATAATTCCTGATGAAGCCGCGTACGTGGTAAACGGATCATGTGGTAATAACTGTGCTACAGCATTTTCTGTTCTATCTGATCTTATATTTTGTAATCCTTGCGCATCTCCACCATGAGGTCTTGGCTCTAATTGAGGTTGTTTTGGTTCATATTCAGATTTATGAACAAACATTCCATTCCATTCTCTAACCATTTCATTGTATGGAAAAGCCATTCCTGATCGGTCTGATATTGCCTGTGCGTATTTTCCTTTTGCGTATGCCATTATTTTCTACCTCCATGTTTAGGATCTTTAAAAAAAGGCCCTGTCTTTTTTTCAAAATCAGAAGTCATTACTTTATGATAATGATCAATCATTCCTGGACCAGCAGTATGTTTTTTTTCTTTTAAAGTTTTATTCATAGACGCTATAATTTTATCTTTTTTTCCAGTAGGATCTTTTTTATAAATATTTCTTTGACCTTTTAAAAATTCAAGTCTTTGTTTTCTCTCTTCTTTTCCTACTCTTTTAATAATTGCTCCCATTCCTTTAGTTAATAATGTCATAATTTTCTCCTATATATTTGGGTAATAATTCTTCGGAGTTATATAAGTACTAGCTGAAGAACCATCTTCTGCTAATGCTCGTGTTAACTCGTCTTCATACAACAATTTCATTTGTTGTACTAATTGTGGGTTAAATTTTTGTGCTAAATAAAATGCAAGTCCTGAAACCATACAAGGTACAAATCTGTATGGAACATTTGTTGCATCGGTGTAAGTTGCATCTGCATCTTGAAGTCTTTTTACATAATAAATATGAATATCTTTAGATGCATTTGTTGAATCTGATGTTGGGTAAACGGTTAAAGTTGTTTTGTCCACGAATCGTTGAACAAAATATTGTGCTGGAGTTCCTTTAGAAAGTTTACTTGATAATGCTGAATAAGCAGATCTAGCTATTTTTGTAAGAGAAGAATCAGATTGACCTGTTGCTGTTCTATCAGATCTAAGTGTTGCTTCAAGAATATCTGCTACACCATAAACGCTTGCTGGAGCAGTTGTTACGGAACTTGTTCCATCACTGGATGCTCTATAAAAAGTATATTCAGCTTGTCCTTCAATAACATCAATATTAGTTTCAGCCACTTCCCAGTAGTGCAAACCTCTATTGCCCCATTCTTGAAAAAGAACGTTTAAAGATCGTCTTGCTGTTTTTAATTGATAACCAGAAGTTACTTGTGAACCTATACGCTCATAGGCTTCATTGATGATTTCATCAACAGAAAACGTTTTGTCAAAAGTGACTGTTCCAGAAGTAGTATTCGCCATGCGCTACCTCCTAATATAGCTTCTTAAATTCTGCTACAATTGTATACATGTTCGCGGCATCAGCTGTGCCTGGAACAACTAAGTTAACATCACTTTCATTGGTATTCGATGATTTGTCAGTTTTCATTCCACCAAATTCTCTGAAGTCCCAGTAGCCTGTTCCTGTTAAACCGATAATTGGAATATCATCATCGTCGTCTTCTTCGTCTAAACGTGCGTATGAATCTCCACCATCACCACCTTGACATGAAAACCATACTCTTTGTAATACTAAGTGAAGACAAGATGCTCCGTTCTCGTTTGTTGCCATTGCTGAAACATCAC
>VTLG01016660.1_pt1 | contig 21033 bp, 25 predicted proteins | sample 4694571 | NCBI WGS metagenome assembly VTLG01 (sample SAMN12604809, study PRJNA352737) | marine metagenome | biome: ENVO:00000447; feature: ENVO:00000209|ENVO:00000569|ENVO:01000036; material: ENVO:00002151; isolation source: viral sequences binned using virsorter ... | reverse complement strand
TTTAGCCTTTAGGATTTTGGTATGGCTAGTGACCCTCTACAGGTGGGTGGTGTCAGGTGGCCCAATATGATGCAGAAGCCCACGGGTATTGTGGCGGGTGCGGCTAATCCTGCGATGAACCCCACTACCTTGAGCAATTCCCAGATACCTATGGAGGCCTCAAAGGTCAGATTCCAACCCACATCTGTTGATGTCACCCCCTCTACTGATGCTACGAAGGGCAGAGCAATAGACACTTACGTTTAGGAGATCCAAATGAAAGATCACACTGTTGAATACCGCTCAATTGATTACTACTCAATGTGCGAGAAGTCCAAAGCAAAGGTAAAGGCTATGCAGGATGCTGGCATGTCTACGATCTACGATGCCAAGTCTACGCCTGAAGAGACCGAAATGCCTAAGATGGGTGGTTATTCCGTCATTATGATGGGCAAGTAATGCCTGACGGGGGTGTTCTGGAGGAAATCGCAGAACATCTGGCTGATATAGCCGATTCTTTACGCAAATTGCTAGACTTGGCTGAAGATGCAGACTCGGAAGTAGATGATGCTTGATTCTGGTGACGAAAACGAACCTACGCCACGCCGTGGCAGTCCAAAAAGGTCTGAAATAGCGGCCAAAACGCCAAAAAGGCACAATTCTAAGGGCGGTCGAAAGAAAGTAGGCCGTCCCAAGGGCGATGCGGGTATTATCAATGAATATAAAGCCCGTATGCTGGCCTCACCAAAGTCAAAGAAGGTTTTAGAGTCTATTTTTAACGCTGCAATGGACGATGAGCACAAGAATCAGGCCGCTGCCTGGAAGCTTGTCATGGATAGAATCCTACCTGTAGCCGCATTTGAGAAGGATATTGTGCAAAACAACGGCAAATCCGCTATTCAGATCAATATCACGGGTGTTGGTTCTGTTTCGGAACCCACTATAGAACCCACTATAGAGCCTACAACCATCAATCAAACCACTATTGACGGCGATTCCGGTGAAATACTTCAAGATTGAAGAGTTTGACTGTCAAGAGACGGGCAATAACGAAATGAAGCCCGATTTCTTGGAAAAACTGGATGAATTACGGGAAATATGCGGTTTTCCCTTTACAATTACCTCTGGCTACCGCGATCCTAAGCACTCAATAGAAGCCTTGAAAGGCAAGCCGGGCACGCATACCCAAGGTATCGCTGCCGATATTAAGGCAGTTTCAGGCGATCAACGCTACATTATTCTAAAAAATGCTTTCAACATGGGCTTTGGCGGCATTGGTATAGCCAAAACCTTTGTCCATGTTGATATTCGTGACACTTTGCCCGTTGTGTGGACTTATTAGGCGAAGTTTTTTAAACAAAGGAGAAGTTTTAAATGAAAGGTGTTTTTGTAGCGTTAATGAGTCTGTTTTCTTTAAGTGCTGTAGCATCTACGTATATTGACTACCCCGATGGGTCTACCTATACGCTAGAGCCGACAGAAAAAGCCTATGTTACGCATGAAATCGTTTTTGTTAAGCGAGAGTATTCTTCTGGCTCTGTATATTTCAAAGTACTGCCCCCTAGTGTAAAGCGGGATTATGTCGGGACAGCATGGGATACCTTACAACCTGGTTCACACGAATGGTGCAAGCAGTATATCCCTTGGAGTGAAGGCTACACGTTTGCTATGCAGACATGGCAACGATCATGTGACACCAATGGTGATGGCGAATATGATGAGGACGATGACGGCTGGCAGGGCTAAATGACGCCTGAGCAGTTAAACGCATGGCGAATCATCCCAAGATTGTTAATGTTTGCGATGATCGGCATGACTTATCGTACTGTGGAATGGTTTATGTCTTTACCTGACCCCAATCCTGAGCAAGCTGCACTGGTTTCGGTCATGACAGGGGCCTTAACTGGTGCATTTGGTCTATTTTTGGGCAAAAAAGAATGACTGACCTGAACGTACGGTTGCTTGACTGGCAACAGGATGTTTTTTCTGATCCTACGCGTTTTAAGGTAGTAGCGGCTGGGCGGCGAACAGGGAAGTCCCGTCTAGCGGCATGGATGCTGATTATTAACGGCCTACAAGCAGACAAGGGCCATGTGTTCTATGTAGCCCCGACCCAGGGGCAGGCCCGTGACATTATGTGGCAAACCCTGATGGAGTTGGGCCACCCCGTTATCGCGGGATCTCATATCAACAATCTTCAGATTAAGCTGGTAAATGGCGCCACTATTAGCCTCAAGGGCGCTGACAGACCAGAAACCATGCGGGGTGTGTCGCTAAAGTTTCTTGTAATGGACGAGTATGCCGACATGAAGCCCGATGTATGGGAGCAGATTCTAAGACCCGCGCTGGCTGACCAAAAAGGCTCAGCGCTGTTTATCGGAACCCCAATGGGTAGAAACCACTTCTATGAGCTTTATAAGTATGCGGAGTTAAACGAAGACGAAACCTATAGAGCGTGGCATTTTACAAGTTACGATAATCCAATATTAGATGCTGGAGAAATAGATTTAGCCAAGAAATCTATGTCCAGCTACGCCTTTAGGCAGGAGTTTATGGCTTCATTCGAGGCTAGAGGCTCTGAAATGTTTAAAGAAGAATGGATTCGTTTTGGTGAGACACCAGATGAGGGTGATTATTATATTGCTGTTGACCTGGCGGGTTTTCAGGATATAAATAAAAAGCGTACTAAAAATACTAGGCTAGACGAAACAGCTATAGCGGTGGCTAAAGTTAGCCCTGATGGCTGGTACGTTGAGAACATAATTTACGGCCGTTGGGATTTGAATGAGACGGCCATGAAGATATTCCAAGCTGTCAGGGATTACCGCCCCGTCAGCGTTGGCATAGAAAAAGGCATTGCTAAGCAAGCAGTTATGTCGCCGCTGTCAGATTTGATGAAGCGGTACGGCACATTTTTTCGTGTAGAAGAGTTAACGCACGGAAACAAAAAGAAGACAGACCGTGTAATGTGGGCATTGCAAGGTCGCTTTGAAAACGGTTACATACAATTAAATCGGGGCGAATGGAATAATAGATTCCTAGATCAACTGTTTCAGTTCCCAGACGCGCTAACCCATGATGACTTGGTGGACGCTTTAGCGTATATAGATCAATTAGCTCAGGTTGCGTATGACTACGAATACGAAATTGATGACCACGAGATCTTAGATGTGGTAGCGGGATACTAAAATGGCCGAAGAAATCTACAGTCCAGACCCATTGTTGATGCAGCAATCGCTTGAGGACTGGGTAATTAGCAAGTGTGAGAACTGGCGTGATTACTATGAATCAAATTACGAAGACAGTTTTGAGGAATACTATCGGCTATGGCGAGGTCAATGGGATCCCTCTGACTCTGAAAGGGCGTCAGAGCGTTCTCGAATTATCTCTCCTGCGCTTCAGCAGGCTGTAGAATCTAACGTAGCTGAGCTGGAAGAGGCGACTTTTGGTCGCGGAAAATGGTTTGATATTGCCGATGACTTTGTAGATGGTCAAAGGCAAGACGTTTTATTTATTAGGAAGAAGCTCACCGAAGACTTTGAGGCATCAAAGGTTCGTAAGGCAGTGGCCGAATGCCTAATAAACTCAGCGGTATTCGGCACAGGCATTGGGGAGATAGTCCTTGAAGAGATTAAAGAGATGGCTCCAGCGTCTGAGCCGATTATGGGGGGAGACCTTCAGGCTGTTGGCGTCAACATTACTGACCGTGTAGCCGTAAAGCTCAAGCCTGTACTGCCACAGAACTTCCTAATTGACCCTGTAGCGACCTCAGTTGAAGACGCATACGGTGTAGCGGTCGATGAGTTTGTCAGCCGTCACAGTGTAGAAATGCTTCAAGAGCAGGGCGTGTATCGTGAGGGTATGCTTGAGTCTGCCGCTGCTGACACTAATCTTGAGCCAGATCAAGACCTGACAATCTACAATGATGACAAGGTCCGTTTGACTAAGTATTACGGCCTTGTCCCTCGTGAGTTATTAGAAGCCGAAGACGTAGAAGTCGAAGAAGACTCAATGTACGTTGAGGCTATCGTCGTTATTGCTAACGGCGGAACCCTGTTAAAAGCTGAAGCTAACCCCTACATGATGAATGATCGGCCGGTTGTGGCATTCCCTTGGGATGTTGTGCCAGGCCGCTTCTGGGGTCGCGGTGTGTGTGAGAAGGGCTATAACAGCCAAAAGGCGCTTGATACAGAGCTTAGAGCGCGTATTGATGCCCTGAGCCTCACAATCCACCCAATGCTCGCTGTGGACGCTACACGGCTCCCTAGAGGGGCTAAACCTGAAGTGCGTCCGGGCAAGATGATTCTAACTAATGGGGATCCGCGTGAAGTACTACAGCCGTTCAACTTTGGACAAGTCAGCCAAATTACGTTTGGTCAAGCCGCCGCGTTACAACAAATGGTACAACAGGCTACAGGGGCGGTTGATTCTGCTGGAATCGCAGGCCAGGTTAATGGTGAAGCAACGGCCGCTGGCATCAGTATGTCTCTCGGCGCTATTATCAAGCGCCATAAGCGTACTCTTATTAACTTCCAGCAGTCTTTTCTCCTGCCTTTCGTAACCAAGGCTGCACACCGATATATGCAGTTTGATCCCGAAAACTACCCTGTAGCTGACTATAAGTTCACTGCTACCAGTACTTTGGGGATTATTGCGAGAGAGTACGAAGTAACGCAGTTGGTGCAGCTACTTCAGACCATGAAGCAGGACAGCCCGCTTTATCCCGTGCTTATCCAAAGCATTATCGACAACATGAACCTAAGCAACCGCGAAGAGTTGATCGCGGCAATGCAACAGGCTGGACAGCCCAATCCAGAGGCCCAGCAGATGGCGATGATGGCCCAGCAGACACAGTTGGCCCTTCAGCAGAGCCAGACGGCAGCACTCAATGGTCAGGCGGCAGAGTCGCAAGCTAGAGCCGCTAAACTCGCTGTAGAGGCGCAGATTGCGCCACAAGAGCTTGAGATTGATTTGATTAATGCAGCAACAAGAAACCTGAGAGAAGGCGATCAAGAAGACAAAGAATTTGAGCGCCGGCTGAAGGTGGCTGACAGGCTTTTGAAAAAACGACAGCTAGAGGCTAGACCAACCAATGTTAATGACGCAAACGGAACTGAACAACCTCCTGGGCCAAGTCAACCAAGCGTTCAAGGAGCAGGGAGACAAAATAACGCATCTCCAGAAGCGCTTAGACTCCTTGGAGGAGAAGGTTAATGCCCAAGAAAAAAGACCCAAAGCTGGCACGCGCGGGCGTAAGCGGGTACAACAAGCCGAAACGAACACCGAACCACCCAACGAAGAAGTTTGTAGTGGTGGCGAAGCAGGGAGACAAAACCAAAACTATTAGGTTTGGTGATGCCAATATGAAGATCAAGAAAAGCCAGCCTGCTAGAAAGAAATCTTTTCGCGCTAGACACAAGTGTGATACAAAACCGCCTAGTAAGCTGACAGCAAGATACTGGTCTTGTAAGAACTGGTGATGATATGAAGGTCAAAGCGCCAAAAGGCTATCATTGGATGAAAGATGGCAAAGAATACAAGCTGATGAAGAACCCGCCGGGTGGCTATAAGCCCCATAAAGGTGCGTCTCAGTCAGCAAATTTTAGGGTTCAGAAAGTCCACAAAGGCAAATAGGAGGCTGTTATGTATCATGGTGCGATGAAACCCAAGAAAAAGAAGAAAAAGAAGGCTAAAACCAAGAAAAAGGCTAAGAAGTAATGCCTAAGTCTAAGTATTCCGCCAAGCAAAAGAAGCTGGCTAAGGTTGCCCCACCAAGGGACAAGATCACTGGCGCTGACTTAAAGAGGCTTAGAAAACGTGGCAAGAAAAAGTAAACCAAAATCCAAGGCCAAGAAGAAAGGCTCTATACCCGATAATGTAAAGAACAAAGCTCTTTACTCTAGGGTTAAGGCTGCGGCCAAGCGCAAATTTGACGTATACCCTAGTGCTTATGCCAATGCGTGGCTAGTGCGCGAGTATAAGAAGCGCGGTGGCACTTATGGCTAAGCCCAAGGGTGGCCTGACAAAATGGTTTAAAGAAGATTGGGTAGATATTAAAACCGGCAAAAAGTGCGGTCGTAAAAAGGCCAAAGGGTCAAAGCGGCCATACCCAGCCTGTAGGCCAAAAGCCGTAGCTGCAAAGATGACGAAATCAGAGAAGGAAGCGGCTAAGCGCAAGAAGAAGGGGCCAAAAGCGATTAAATATGCAGTCACGGCATCGGGTCGCAGGCGCAGCAAAACCAAGAAGGCTTGACGTTTATTTCATAAAGATATACAAGGCATTTTTGAGATAACCGTATGGCCTCATTGGATAAAGAAACTGAAGAGTATTACAGCAAGTACTTTGACCTGTTTCGGACAGAAGGTTGGGAACAGTTAATCGAAGAGCTAAAACAAAATGCTATGATGATTAATAGCGTTGAAAACACGAAAGATAGCGAAGACCTGTTTATTCGTAAGGGTCAGCTAAAAGTGTTGGCATACTTGTTGAACTTTGAGAACAATATGGAAACTAGCTTTGCGGAGCTAGAGAAGGAAAATGAAGGTATTTGACTTTCGCTGTGAGAATGGTCATATCTTTGAAGAATTTGTAGAAGGCACAACTACGACCAGTAGGTGCGGTTGTGGCGCCAATGCTACAAAAATCGTTTCGGCGACGAAGTGTGTACTAGATGGATCTACTGGAGATTTTCCAGGTAGACACATGAAGTGGGTACGTGAGCACGAAGAAGCTGGGCGAAAAGGTAGGGAAGCTCACCGAGAGGGGGCCTAACCCTTGTGTAATCTCCATAACCTTTTTCAAGGCGGGGCTATTTAATGATGTCGAGAGCGACACTAATTGATGGGCGTCAGGACGTAGAGGAAGCCGAAGCAACAGACGAGCTGACTGAGGATTCTGTTGAGACTCCGCAAGAGGAACAATCTCAAGAATTTAGCATTCCAGAAAAGTATCAAGGTAAATCTGTCGAAGAATTAGTGCAGATGCACCAAGAGCTTGAACGATTTTCAGGCAAGCAAAGCGCTGAAGTCGGGGAAACGCGAAAAGAAGTCAGTGAGCTGCGTAGCTTGGTTGATAACTACATCCAGACACAACCCGTGCAAGCACCTGTAGCACAGCAGGAAGATGACAACAAAGATGATGTTGATTTTTTTGTTGATCCTCAAACGGCTGTAAACCGAGCAATAGACAATCACCCCAAGATTAGGGAAGCGGAAGCTTACACACAGCAGTACAGACAGCAGACAGCGCTAGCGCAATTGAAATCCAGTCATCCTGACATGGAGAGTATTCTGCAGGACGCAAAGTTTGCTGAGTGGATCAAAGGGTCGAAAGTCCGAACACAGTTGTTTGTTCAGGCGGATAAAGGCTTTGACTACGATGCCGCGAATGAGTTGTTTAATCTCTGGAAAGAGAAGAATCAAGTTGTTCAACAAACTGCTCAGGCAGAAAAGGTAGCGCGTCAAAGTGCAGTTAAATCAGCCAATACAGGTAATGCTCGCGGAACAGCCGAAGGATCAAGGAAGAAAGTTTATCGTCGTGCTGACATTATTAAATTGATGAAAACTGACCCTGATCGTTATAACGCTTTGTCGGATGAAATCTTACAGGCATATGCGGAGGGTCGAGTTAAATAGCCTTAAAGGAGATTTATCATGGCTACAGCAACTTACCCCGGCTCAGGTGGTTTTACCGCCTTAACAGAAGCAGGAACTTTCATCCCAGAAATCTGGTCGGATGAAATTATTGCTGCTTATCAGAAGAACTTGAAGATGGCACCTCTTGTCAAGCGTCTCGCTATGACTGGCAAGAAAGGTGACGTTATTCATATCCCTAAGCCTACTCGCGGCGATGCCAATGCTAAAGCGGCGGACACTGCGGTAACTATCATTGCGAACACAGAGTCAGAGCTGCAGATTACTATTAATCGGCACTTTGAGTATTCGCGCTTGATTGAAGACATTGTTGAAGTGCAGGCTCTTAACTCACTGCGTCAGTTCTATACTGAAGATGCGGGTTATGCCTTGGCTGTTCAGGTCGATAATGATCTTCATGCGGCTGGTACTGGTTTCGGTGATGGCGGCGCTGTTGTATTCAGCCCTGCTGCTACTGATTACCAGCACACTGGTTGTTTCTTCAATGATAACGGCACTACCACTCAGTACACCGACGATACCTTGGTAGCTGGTGACGAGTTCACGGATGCATTTTTCCGTGACATGATCCAGAAGATGGATGACAACAACGTGCCTATGGAAGGCCGTAACTTGATTGTCCCGCCTGCCACGCGCAAAGCGATTATGGGTATCGACCGATACGTGTCTTCTGACTTCGTATCCGGTGGCACTGTCAACAACGGCTTAATCGGTAATCTGTATGGCGTAGACGTTTACGTTTCTGCTAACTGCCGAACTATTGAAGCCGCCGCTGACAACACTGCATCTAGCGTTGACACTCGCGCAGCCCTGCTGTTCCACAGCGAAGCTGTTGTGATGGCAGAGCAGATGGCTGTTCGCTCACAGACCCAGTACAAGCAGGAGTACCTTTCTACGCTGTACACCGCCGACACCCTTTATGGTGTCCAGGTGTATCGCCCAGAAGCTGGTTTCGTCCTCGCAGTACCGTCTGCGTAAAACTCACGGGGGCTTCGGCCCCCTTTTACTTAAGTGCCTGTGCGCGGGCGTTTAATTAAAAGACGAGCGGATAGGAAAAGTTATGTCCAACTATACAAAGTCAACAAACTTTACTGCTAAGGACTCATTACCTACAGGCGATGCTAATAAGGTTGTTCGCGGTTCTGAGTTTGATACTGAATTCAATGCTGTTTCTACTGCGATAGCGACTAAATCAGACCTTGCCAGCCCCACATTTACTGGCACAGCTACGTTTGCCAACCTTACCGCTACTGGGACTGTCAACTTAAACGGGGCTACCGTATCAGATCTTGGGGCTGTTACAACGGTAGATATTAACGGCGGCACTATTGATGCGGCAGTTATTGGTGGTGCAACTCCAGCGGCTGGCTCGTTTACCACGTTGTCTGCGTCTAGCACCTTTAGCCTGGGCGGCGTAGCAGTTACCTCTACAGCGGCAGAACTAAATATTCTTGATGGCGTTACGTCTAACGCTACAGAACTTAACATCCTAGATGGCAAGTCATTTGTAGATGAAGATGACATGAGCAGTAACTCTGCTACAGCCATTCCTAGTCAGCAGTCTGTAAAGGCTTATGTAGACTCACAGACAGGCTTAGGTGGCGCTACCCTTGCTGGTCTTGCAGATACTAATGTTACGTCTCCCGCTGATGCGGCTCTTCTTTTTTATGATGCTGATACATCAAAGTGGATCGACAATGTTGTATCTGGCGACATTACGATTGCAGATACTGGTGTAGCAGCTATTGGCTCTGGCGTCATAGTTAACGCTGATATTAATTCTAGTGCGGCCATTGATATATCTAAGACTGCTTTGGTAGCAGGGACGGGTATTACTCTCAGCACTAATACGTTGAATGTTGATGCGGCACAAACACAAATTACCTCTGTTGGTACACTTGGAAGTTTAGATGTAGACAACATTCAGATCGACGCCAATGCAATAAAGTCTACGGACACCAATGGCAACATCCAGTTGTTTCCAAACGGCACAGGCTTTACCGAGCTGTATGGCAACACGAACGCAGGAACTATACGTTTCAATTGTGAAAGCAATTCGCACGGCGTTACTGTCCAGGGGCCAGCGCATAGTGCATCGGCAACCTACACGGTCAAGCTGCCAGATACGTTAGGGCTGACCCAGGCGTCAGGAATTGTTACATCTGATGCCAATGGTGTTGTTAGTTTTGATAACGGCACTATAGATGAGGTAACAACCGTAACCTCTAGCTCTAATGCTGCGACCATTAACTTACGCGATGGCAATGTGTTTGAGCACGACCTGACCGAAAATGTTACCTACACGTTTAGTAACCCTGCCGCGTCTGGTAGGGCATCTGCGTTTGTTTTGAAGATCATTCAAGATAGCTCAGCAAGAACAATCACATGGCCTAGCAGTGTTGATTGGGCGGCGGCTACAGCGCCTACACTCACGACCACTAATAACGGGGTCGATGTGTTTGTATTCCTCACTATTGATGGCGGCACAACTTACTACGGCTTCACTGCCGGACAGGCTATGGGCTAATGAGTAATTCTGCACTGAGAGTACTCGCGGGCGCTGGTGCGAAAGACGATCCGGTTTACGTTGATGATGTGTTTTCTTGCTTTGTGTATGAAGGAAACGCAACATCAAGAAGTATTGTCAATGGAATTGACCTAGCAGATAAAGGCGGTCTTGTTTGGACTAAAAATAGAATTACCACCTACGACCATAATTTTGTTGATTCAGCTAGAGGTTTAACAAATAGCCCATACATCAGAAGCAATACCAACGGCAGTCAAGGAACAGATGGAAATGGAATTACAGTATTTAATAATAACGGGTATACGGTAGGAAGCTCTGCAAGTTGGAACGCGAGTGGCAATGACCATGTTTCGTGGACTTTTGCCAAGCAAGAGGGGTTCTTTGACATTGTCACATATACCGGAGATGGCGGATCTAATCGCGCAATATCTCACAATCTTGATAGTAAGCCGGGATTAGTCATTATCAAGGCAACGAGTATGTCTGCAGGCTGGATGGTAGGCGCAGGCTTTACTAGCACTCAGTATTATCGTTTGGCTTTAGATTCGAGTGGAGCGGCTAGTGGAGGAGGTTTAGCAAACTACAACAACTATCTTTCTGCAGAGCCTACAACAACCACATTTTCCGTAGGAAACGAAGGTCTAGGAAACGCTAACGGGGCAACTTATGTAGCTTATCTATTTGCTAACGATGACCAAAGATTTGGCGAAGATTCTGACGAAGCCGCTATTAAGGTTGATACTTATACAGGGAACGGAAGCTCTACAGGCCCGACTGTTAATGTAGGTTTTGAGCCTCAGTTTGTTCTAATAAAAAGCATAGGATCAAGCGACGCTTGGGGCATATTTGATTCGATGCGAGGAATTTTAACCGCCGGGAATGACGCATATCTTCAAGCCAATACAGCTGATGAAGAATTTGACAACGCTGATTGGTTGGATTTAACACCAACAGGATTCAACATAACCAACTCTGCCGACTTTGTTAACAAAAACAGCACAGAATACATTTACATGGCTATCCGCAGACCCCACAAGCCAGCGTCAGAGTTTGCGGCTACTGATTTGTTTACTCCTGTAATGGGTTTGAACGCTAGTGCTGGGGGAAAGGTGTTTGCAACAACCTACCCAGTAGACCTCTCTTTTTCAAAAAATCAGATTACAGGAACGGGCGATTGGTATTTAAGAGATAGATTGCGCGGGGGAAGTAATTATCTCAATACAAACGACCCTAGAGCCGAAAGCTCTCATGCGTATAACAATGAATTTGACCACATGGACGGTGTTTATACTGAGACCGGGTTAGATAATACCAGCAGTTTAGGCTATGAATTCAGAAGGGCGCCGGGCTTTATGGATGTGGTTGCTTATACGGGGTCAGGCTCAGGAAGCACAGTAGTAAAGCACAATCTTGGGGTAGTACCTGAAATGGTGTGGCGCAAAAGGCGCGATGCTTCACAGCAGTATTATATATGGGCGTCTGTTTTGTCCGGCGCAGGCACTGCTCAAGCGAATGGAAACTTTTACACCTCGTCCGAAGGTTTTAGTAGTGGTCAGTATTATGCTGGCGATACTCAATTTAACAATGTAACTCCACCAACAGCTACTGAATTTACCCAAGGTGCTTTTAACACATCATCTGCTCAGTACATGATTTACCTATTTGCTTCAGTTGCAGGGATATCAAAGATAGGTACGTACACCGGAACAGGTAGTGACTTAAATGTAGATTGCGGTTTTAGTGCTGGCGCTAGGTTTGTTTTAATTAAACGATCAGATGCTTCAGGTGGTTGGTACGTTTATGATGCTGTTCGCGGCATCGTGGCGGGTAACGACCCTTATTATTTTATGAACTCAAACGCGGGAGGGGTTACTAACACAGATTATATAGATCCTTTGTCTAGTGGATTTACTGTTACATCATCCGCTCCAGTTGAGATCAACGCTTCTGGCGGCACTTATTTGTTTTACGCAATCGCATAGGAATTGACATGGCAGAATATAGAAATAGGTCAAGCGGCGAGGTAAAAACCGTTTCTGAGCTGAAAGCTGAAAATAAAAATATGAGCTTTCCGAAAGTCTGGAGCGAAAGCACCCTTGATGCCTTAAACGTTGATCCTGTATTAGCCTCCCCTGAGCCAGAGCCTTCTGGCGATTACAAAGTTGTAGCGCGAGATGGTGTCGTACAAGACTCCAATGGTAACTGGGTGTATGCGTGGACAGAGCAGGATATGTTCACTGAGTATACGGATGAAAACGGTGATGTTCAGACCGTGGAGGCTCAAAAGACAGCATACGATACGGCAACTACAGCGTTTACAGCCGCCCAGGCACGTTCTCAGCGAGATCTTTTGTTGTCAGAAACAGATCACTATGGTTTGTCTGATGTAACTATGTCAGATGAGATGGCAACGTACAGGCAGGCTTTGCGTGATGTGCCACAACAGTCAGATTTTCCCAGCACGATTACATGGCCTGAAAACCCGTTAGCATGAAACGATTATTAGTTATTGCCTGTTTGTTGTTGCCTGTCTTGTCCCTGGCGGACGAGACAACGACGAATATTAATACAACATCGTCGGCTACTAGTACGTCGACCAATACGAACAATAATGTAAATGCAACTACCTATACGGGCGAGTCTACGAACGTCAATACAAACACAAATGTGAATACGTCAGTTATTGATTCAACCTCAAGCACAATCAATAACAATACCAATCTAAATCAAAACCTTAACACTACTAACTACACAGGTTTGATAAGGAATACTAACTACAGCAATTCGAGTAGCACTAATAACAACATTAATAACAACACTAATACTAATAACAATACTTCAGTTAGCAGTGCTACTAATATCAACCAAAACACTAGCAACAGTAATAGTGTTAGCTTGTCTACGTCTGATACAACCATTAATCAAACAAGTAGCTCAACGTCTGAGGTCACCTCAAACAACAACAATGTAAACACTAACAACAGTAATTCGACTAGCAATTCTACTAGTGATTCAACTCAACGAATTACCCAGGACATAAACTCACCGCCACCAAGCGCGATAGCCCCCTCAATAGGAAGCAGCTACAGCCAAGACCTATGCACTACTGGTATATCGGGGGCGGTGCAGACACAAATCCTTGGGTTTTCGACCGGCAAATCTGTTCGAGACAAGAACTGCGAGAGAATCAAACTCAGCAAAACCTTATACGACATGGGCATGCGGGTAGCGGCCGTGAGCCTGATGTGCCAAGACTATAGAGTGTGGTCGTCAATGATGGACGCTGGGACGCCTTGCCCGATTGAAGGCCAGATAGGAGACGAGGCTAAGGCTTTGTGGGCAACTTATCCTGAGCGCATTCCTCAGCCAGAAAGGAGGATGTGAGATGAGGCATATTGCAGTTGGATTATTTGCACTTTACTCCTGCATGGGGTACGCGCAGACCGAGACGTCTAAAAACTTGTTAACTGCTACGACAGCATCTAACAATATTGCTTTTAATGCTGCGGCTGGAACGTACAAGTATAGCTTCCAGACGGGTAATGTGACCGCGGTGGGTGTGCTGCCTGTCTACGACCCCTTGCAAGTGCTTACTTTGAACTGGTCTTTTGATGCCTTGTATAACTGCAACAATCAAATCGGGGGGTACTGCGGAGATCCTAATGGGACTCAGGATGAGATACAGGCTTTTCTTGCAGTAGGCAATGAGGCTGGAGACTCTGATGTCCGAGAGGTCTTTAATAGAAGAGATTTTAATCAAGAGTGGCAGACCTTTAGTGGCGCTGAGGTGTACGATTTTAGTACGGCTTACGAGGCAGTCAGTTTACGAATTGATGGCGTAGATCGCGGGTTTTGGGCAGGCAACTACGGGCCATCCGTAAGAAACCCCTCAGTTGTAGCCATTTACACCCCTGTTAACACCAACCCGATTATTGTGCCCGACTGCTCAAATCCTCTTAACGATCCATCCTGCGCGGGCTATGCAGAGGCTGTCGCAGCGTTACAAACGCCCGAAGAGCCAAAGCCCCCAACCTTTGCCGAGCAAGCCACAAATGTGGTGTTTGGCGACTCTCCCGATGACTTTTTGTTCTTGGATCAGCCAGATAGAACAGGCAAGCCACGGGCTTTGAAGCAGGCTGAGCCGCCCCAGGTGTATCAAAGCACTGAGCAAGAAGCCGAAATGTTTGGCGCGGTTTCTGAAGCGAGACCTCGTATAGAAAATGCACGTTCTCAACATCCTGAAGTAATTTATTTAGAGGCAGTTGAAGACACAACTGAAATGATTGAGTTTTTGCCAAGAGTTAAAAAAGAAACAGAGAACGAGCCGGTTAAAAAAGAAGAGAAATTAAGGCTGGCTGAGCCAGATGAAATTGCTGCTGAAGTCGCTAGGGCCACAAGACGCCCAACAGAAGAGGTTATTGCAAGACAGGAAGAGGTTTTACCAGAGCCTCCTGCTGTAGAGATACGCGCAGAGCCTGTTGAAGTTGCAGCAAGAACACGCTCAGAGCCGGCTGCAGAGTTGGTAAATACGGTTGTAAGGCCTGCTGTTGATGTGGTTGGAATAGCCTTATCGCTTGTGCAAGAGCAGTCTGAACAGTCACGCTCTGCAACACCTCAGTCGCAAGATGCCCAAACAATGCAACAAACTGCACAAGTCGTTAGTCAGGCAGGCGCTAATAACTATTGGGAGATGGCGACTCAACAAACCAAGATCGCTCAGGCGTTAGTGCAACAAGCACAACCGCAACAAACAAATAGCATGGCATCAGTTGATTTAGCACCCCCGTCACAGGCTGAGTTTGAAGATAACTTCAACGATGCAATTGCAACAGGCCAGAGCGTTGGTCAGTTTTTAAGCGCACAACCAGTAGACCTAAGCCGTTTTGAATTAGACGAGCCGAGCATTCAAGAGCGCCAGTTAGTGCGGAAAGCAACTGTAGCCATAAAAACAATGACCCAACCCCAGGTTGAAAAGAGCATTGACCAGCAGTTGGAGAATCTTGAGGACACAGGTGGATTTACAGATCAAAGCCTTGCGATATTTCTAATCTCTAACAACTTAGAGTTTGAACAGTACAAGGATGTAGATCTATCTGACAGGGATCAGTTTTATAAAAACACCCAGGTTTACCCCAAGAACGCCCCAAGGGTAGATCCTTTTGGTGTGCTTAGGCTTGGCGGGTCAGAGACATATAAAGACTTGGTGGACATCCAATGGCAGAAGTAGAGTTTGCAGGATTAAAGGTGTCAGGCGGCAAGTTGCTGCTTGCAATACCTTTTTTAGGCAGCATTTTAGCCGCGATGTGGGGTGGTTTTGAGTTGTATCAGCGGTTGCTGACAGCAGAGCAGGCCGTAACTGAATACGTTTCGCCTGATTTCAGCACTTACGACGAGGCTCTAGCTGTTATCGACACCAAGATAGACAATTTTGAGTCATTGACTACTGCTTTTGAAAGGGAGCTAGACCGGCTACAGGGTGATATAGACGTTGTAGAGTCCATAGCTCGAAGCACAGATGACACTGTTGCAGAAGCTGCAAGGGAGCTTAGGGATGATGTCTACGCGCTTGAGGAGCGAGTGAATGACAGTCTCAGGGATATTAATAATGAGCTTAGGGTTATGCGTGATGATTTAGAAGAGCGCATAGAGCGAATCCTAGACAACCCATTGAACACAGAAGAGTGAGCTGAAAATGTTACAAGCATTGTTAGGGCCAGTAGCGGGGTTGGCAAAGACATGGATGAACAATCGCCATGAGCAGTCGCAAGCTAAACATCAGGCAAAGATGGAAGTTATTAGCAACACGGCTACGTGGGAAGAGAAAATGGCTCATGCGTCTAATAACTCATGGAAAGATGAGTTTTGGACGATTGTGCTTGCAGTCCCACTATTTTGCCTTGGGTACTCTGTTGTGGCTGATGATGCCTCTATTGTTGATCGTGTTCGTTACAGCTTTGACGTTCTATCTACTTTGCCTGACTGGTATCAGTACCTTCTTTTTCTCGCGGTCAGTGCCAGTTTCGGAATCCGAGGCGCTGATAAGTTGATGAAGCTAAGGTCAAAGTAATGGCAACACGCGAAGACATAAATGCTTTGTATCAAGAGTATCTAGGCCGTGACGCAAAAGAGGCGGGTATTAACTATTGGCTTGGCACAATAGAAGAGGGTGCCACGCTGGATGATGTTGAATACAACATTTCTATCTCAGAGGAAGCTCAGCAATATCGTCTAGATCAAACGGATATGCTGGGAGACACCACAGCAGAAGATACCATAGAAGACACGACTGCTGATGACACCGACCAAGATAGCTATACCGTGATTACTAGTCGAGCCAAGGGCGATGCTAGCAGTCCTTTTGGCGGCACTGCTGAATCTAATGAGACATCGCAGCTTGTACAGATGACTGAGAGCGAGCTTCTGCAAGAGTTTGAAGACTCTGGTCAGTTACAGCAGCAGTTTGGGTCATTTGAAAACTACATGGGCTATATAAAAGATTCTCAGGAATGGGTTCAGTCAGCAGACTGGATGCTAGCCAACCCTACGTATCGACCTGGCGACATAGAATCTGCTGTTATTCAAGGCGAAGACATTCGATTTAAGCCAGGCGAACAAGAACAAGTAGAGCAAAACATTAGCCAAGACAGAGTGAATGCTCGTCAAAGCGGCTATCAACAGTGGATGAATGAAGGCGCGGATATACTTGAAAAGTGGGGCATTAAGGACACCATTTACAACGAAGACGGCGATCAGTTTAAGTGGACGGGTTCTGGGTATCAAAAAACAGTCAAGGTTGATGACCATGCGGGCTTTGCTGATTATGCCAAAGGTGCTTTGATTTCAATCGCTAGTACAGCACTTACGGGCAGTGTCTTAGGTGGCCCATTGACGTCTCTTTTTCAAGGAGCTGGGATGTCTTCTGCAGCGGCAAGTGCGGCGTCTCAGGCTATTACAAACATAGCGGCCCAAGCCATTGCTGGTGGTGATGTCGATGTGAAGGGTGCTTTGATTTCTGCGGCTATAGGATACGGTGGCACTAGTCTGGGCGATATTATTAATAATAGCTCAGAGATTGATGGAGTGCTTGGAAGCATTGTATCTAGTGCAAATGAAGGCTTGGCTAAACTGGAGGCCCTCATTGAAACAGGTATACCGATTGCTGACGCTGCAATACAAGCTGGTGGACTTAATATGCTCACACAGCTTGTTTCTACGGGTGATATTGACCTTGAGCAAGCAGCGATAGCGGCACTTATTGCTGGCGGTTCTGAGGCTGTTAATCAACTTGCTGTGGCGTCTGGGCAGTCTGCCGATGACCTTCAAGAAATAACTGTAACGGCCACAAAAAAAGGCACTCAGGTTGGTGACAACGCTTATATGCTAGAAAACGGCACTGTTATTAGCGTTGGCAGTGATGGCAGTCCGCTGGTTCTTGGCAAGATGTCAGATATTGATCTTGATGGTGATGGCCTGCTGTCCTCGTCTGATTTGCAAGAAATTACTGTAAGCCAGCAACAAATTAATACCAATGAAAATATTTATGGTGATGTTAGTTTCGATTTGCCATCTAGCGGAGGCACTGCTTTTGATTATACAAATCCTGAGTATTTGTCTCAGTTTGATAACTTTAGCGATTCTCAACTAAAAGACCAGCTTCAGCAGGCTGGTTTTAATGTTCAGACAGACCCGGAAACTGGCGAATTGTATTTAGAGGGAAGCATCAACTCAGATAATCAGGCGGTTTTTAATTATTTAAATCAAAGAAGTCTTGAGGATTATAGGCAAACAAATTTTGTTGATTACGGCAATGGCGTAGTTGCTGACAAATCTGAAAAATATACGATTGGCACTGATTCCAACGGCAATCATTATATTATTGAAAGCGATGAAATTGGCGGGACTCGCGTTAAGTTTATTGGCGAAAGCGAATTTGAGGCTTTAGGGGGCCTTATAAGCCAAGGGTCAACAAATGAGTCTATTGAAAGCTATTTGTCTGACAAAGGGATTTTGACTGGCGGAAATGTTTTTACCGGCGTTAACCCATTTAGCGGCAAGGGGATATCAGAAGATGTTAATGACTGGCTTACTTTAGAAGCTGGAGTAAATGCGTCCTCTGCAGCGCAAGTCGACTTTACATCATTACCAGATGAGACAAAAACAGAAACGACAACAGAGCAGGTTGTTACAAAGACACAGCAAACAACAGACAGCGGCGGTGGAGCTACAGACTCCTCTGCTTCTACTAGCGCAGCACAAAACATAACGTCTAGTGCTAATTCATCTGCAGCAGCAGCGGCGGCATCATCTGCAGTTACAAACAATCTGCTTACCACTGAGCAAATCACAGCGGCTGTCAATGCGGCAGCGGCATCCGGTGCTATGAGTTCTGAATCTGCAGCGGCGGCAATAGCTGCGGCTATTTCTGCTAGTGGCGGCGATTCGGGAACGTCAGGCCTTGGCCAGCCGTCACAAACTGGAATCGATGTTCAGAGCGCTGATGGCACAATAAAAGTAGATACCGGCGGGGGCGGATCCTCAAGCACTAGCACAGCAACAAACGCCGGAATGCTTACAGGAGATCCAAGCACCGAAGGTTCGGGGAGCAACCAGGGGAGTGGCTCAGGGGCTGCAACGGGAGCTAGTGCGGGTTCTGGAGATAGTGGCGCAACCAGCACAGGGTCTACGGGCGGAGGCACTACAGGCTCTGGGACTCAGACTGGAGACTCCAGTGCACAAGCTGCTGGCTCTGGGACTCAGACTGGAGACGCTAACGCCAGCGACAGTAGTGGGGCTGCTACTAGCTCTACAGACGCTAGTGGTGGTGGCGGAGATGCATCCGCTGGTGGTGGGGGTGCAAGTGGATCCTCTGGCGAAGCAAGTGGGGCTGGTAGCAGCAGCGGTAGTAGCGGAGGTGGCAGTAGTGCTGGCGCCAGCACGGGAGGCGCCGGAAATGCTGGTGCGTCTACGTCCACGGGGTCTGATGCTACAACCGGCGGCAATGGATCTAACGGAACTGGGACTCAAAACGGCCAGGCTGGAGATGGTGAAGTAGGAGATGGAGTTTCCGGCACAGGCGACCTTGAAGGCGGCGGTACTGGTGAAGGCGATAAGGGAACTGGCGACAAAGGCACTGGAGACGGCACGGGAGAAGGAGAAGGGGACGGAGACGGCTCTGGTTTAGGTGATGGTTTAGGCGGTATTGGCCTATTGGCAGGGATTGGTGGTGGCCGAGACGCGCCTTCGTTTAAGCCATTTATGGCCGGTATAAGCTATCAACCATTGCAACTTCCACAGGTTTCGTTACAGCAAAAAGATTACAACAGAGAGTTAAATCAAATGATTGAAGAGCTTTCTAGGCCGAGCAGAATGCTTACTAATACTAGGGGCGTGGCATGACATATTTAAATTTAGTAAACAATGTTTTGCGTAGGCTTCGTGAAGACGAGGTGACAACTGTTGCTGCAAATACATACAGCAAGATGGTTAGCGACTTTATCAACGATTCTAAAGAGCTGGTTGAGACTGCATGGGACTGGTCTGCATTACGACAAACACTCACGATTTCAACCGTGGCAGATGACCACACCTATTCACTGACAGGTAGTGGTGACAAGGGCAAGGTCTTTAGGATTATTAACGATACGTCTAACTGCGAGCTGCAGTATCAGACGCAGGCATGGTTCGACAAAGAGTTCTTTGTAAACAACCCGACATCTGGCGCGCCTAAATACTTTACTTATAACGGGGTAGATTCTAACGGTGATACACAGATTGACGTATATCCCAAGCCTGACGGTGTTTACTCGCTCAAAGTCAAGATTGTCAATCGGAATGTAGCGTTAACCTCTGACTCAGACACATTGGCTATTCCTAGTCAGCCTGTCATTCACATGGCCGTGGCCTTGCTTGCTAGAGAGAGAGGTGAGACGGGTGGCACGTCTACACCAGAATACTTTGCTATTGCCGACCGATACCTATCTGACGCGATTGCTATGGATGCACAGAAGCATCCTGAAGAAACCATATTTTATACGCCGTAGGGGATTGTAGATGGCACAGCCTTTACAGAGTATTAACTTGATTGCCCCTGCATTTAAGGGCGTCAATACGGAGGATTCGCCGTTGGCGCAGGATCCTTCATTCGCTGAGGTTGCAGATAACGCGATCATTGATCGACGCGGCCGACTTGCGTCTCGAAAGGGCAACACCGTTACAACCACCAATAAAACAGTCCTTGGCACGGACCACCTTCACAATATCCATGAGTTTTATGACAGCTCAGGCAACGAGGTAATTTTTACCACCGGCAACAACAAGATTATGACCGGCACTACAACCTTGGTGGACGCTACGCCAGGTTCTTACACGATTACTGCTAATGATTGGAAGATCGTAAACTTCAACGATAAAGCGTACTTCTTTCAGCGTGGCTTTGACCCTCTGGTATATGACAACGCTAATGGCTTGAGGACGTTTACCGTTGCCAATGGCGGTGCTACTAACGCTACGTTCAAGGCGCATGAGGCTATTGCTGCCTTTGGCAGGCTGTTTATTGTAGGTAACGCAACTGACCACAACACCATTTACTTTTCTGATCTGCTAAATGGCAATGCCTTTACTGGTGGCTCTAGCGGGTCTATTGATGTGTCTAAAGTCTGGCCTAATGGCTATGACAAGGTTGTCGCGTTAGCGGCCCACAACGGCTTTTTGGTTGTGTTTGGCGAAAACAACACGATTATATACAGCGGAGCCGACAGCCCAGCATCTATGTCTTTGCATGACACCATCCCAGGTGTTGGCTGTGTTGATCGGAAAAGCGTACAGAATATCGGTACTGACCTACTATTCCTGACCCAAACAGGGCTGCGGGGTCT